>Ga0302324_100017668_pt1 | contig 14117 bp, 9 predicted proteins | sample Palsa_T0_1_FD_201949 | JGI IMG/M metagenome (GOLD analysis project Ga0302324, IMG submission 201949) | Peat permafrost microbial communities from Stordalen Mire near Abisko, Sweden - Palsa_T0_1 | ecosystem: Environmental > Terrestrial > Soil > Palsa > Peat permafrost | place: Sweden: Abisko... | reverse complement strand
CATCACCTTCTTGCGAACCTCGAGAAGCAGCGCCTTCGCATCATCCGCTCTGGGATGCTCCTGGGCTGCTAAACACGTCGCAGAGACCCACATCAGCAGCAACGCCCGCAGCAACGCCCGCACTCTATGAGCATACTCCAATAGGTCCTGCGTTGAAATCCCCGTTTCGGAAGGACGCGTACTAAGAAATGTGTCCACATGAGTGTGGACACGGCACGTTCAGAACGTGCGCCACATTGCTCACTGATTGGCTCACTGATCGGGGTCCGCCGGCTTGCCTGGGACCCCGGCCGGCGCCCCCGACATCGCGCCCCGCAACACATCGTTCGCAAAGAAGAACTTACCGTCGTTCGGCACCATCATGATCTGCACCTTGTCCGACAGGCGCTCTGCGATGATCTTCTGAATCAGCAGCGGATTCTGCGTGAGCACCTGCGCTTCCGACTTCATTCGCTCGGCGTCGGCCGCCGCCACCACCCGAATGTGATCGCCATCGGCCTGCGACATCAGCTTGCGCTTTTCCAGTTCCGCCTTGCTGTCGATCACCTTGGCCTGCGCCAGGGCGTCCGCGTTCATCACCGTGGCTTCCTTGCGGGCTTCGGCCTCCAGACGCGACTGCTCAATCTGTTTCTGTTTGAGCGGCAGCGTGTGCTGCATCGCGTCCGCCTGCGCCTTGGCCTGCAACACTACCACGGCGGCCTCGGCTTCGGCTCCCGTCACGCGGCGGGCCTTGTCGGCTTCAGCCTCCAGTTCCGCCGAGCGAACCGCCTTCTGCTTGATCTCCAATTCGACCGATAGCCGGTCGTTCTCCTGCTCCTTCAGCAGCAGCGACTCCAGCCCCTTGGCGTACTCGGGCGGCAACTGGATATCGCGCAGCATGATTTCCTTCACCAGGACTCCGTCGGCGGCGAGCTTCCGCGTGATGGCATCCGTAGCGCGCTGCCGCACCTCCTCGCGCATGCCCGCGAACACGTCGCGCACCAGGTAGTCAGGCACAATCTGCCGGAAAACGCTGGCCACTACCGCTGGCACCAGCTCCTGGTCTACCGGCTGGGCCATATTGGCTTGGATATGCGCGAGGCGCTTCGGGTCGAGGCGGTAACGAATGGATACCGCCAGACCCAGCGGCAGCCCTTCCTTCGTTTGGATCTTAAGCACCTCCGGCCTGGTTTTGGGATCGGTCTTCAGATCGGTCTTCGCATCGTCGGTGGCGGCCGTGGTGAACACCTGGTCGCGAACGTCAAAAAGCGCGACACTCTGCACGAACGGAACCAGTAAGTGGACACCCGGATACAAAGTGTCCGGCGCAACGCCGGAAATCTGACTGACCAATACGCCGGCCATTCCGCTGGGCACGATCGCGATCGAGACGCCAACCAGCAGCGGCAGGCACGCAGCCGGCGCGCATCGCAACGCCGTGCGCCAGCGTACGGCATCCAAATTCAATGGCCCCGACGCGCCCTCTGCGATGCGGCGTGCGTTGGCCCGGTAAACATCCCACAGCACAAGGCCGATGGCGCCGGCCAGTAAGCCGATTCCAGAGGCCAGAAACATATACTTGAGTAACAACATTTGGTAACCTCCTTACCCGGACAGCTTTTGGGCAAGTCAGTGGCCGCGGCCAAAACTGGCCAAAACCGGCGCGTTCCGGACATGATTCGCGGGGAGGTTGTGTAAGCCGAAACACGCCGTGTGCAAGTGCACACCGGCGCCTCGCCACGCCGCCGGGACGGTTTGCGGTACGCTACGGGCTGGTGAAACCATGCGCGCATCCGTCCTATTGTTGACTCTCTTGCCGATCGCCGCGGCGGCTGACGACTTCGACGCCATCGATGCGCAGGCGCCCGCACTATTCGCGATCTATAAGGACCTGCACGCGCATCCGGAGATTTCGCAGCACGAAGAGCGCACCTCCGCGCTGCTGGCGGAGGAGTTGCGCAAGGCCGGCTTCACCGTGGCGGAGCACGTAGGCAGGTATCCGGACGGCCGCGCCGCATTTGGTGTGGTCGCGATCCTGAGCCACGGCGCGGGTCCCACGGTCCTGGTGCGAACAGATATGGATGCCTTGCCTGTCGAGGAAAAAACGGGCCTGGCGTATGCCAGCACGGTCCACAGTCAGGACGACGCCGGCCAAACGGTAGGCGTTATGCACGCCTGTGGGCACGACCTCCACATGGCCTGTTTTCTCGGGACCGCGCGCACGCTCGCCCAGATCAAAGACCGCTGGCGCGGCACCCTCATGTTCATCGGACAACCTTCCGAGGAGCGCGTCAACGGCGCACGGGCGATGATTGCCGACCGGCTCTACGAACGTTTTGGCCGGCCGGACTTTTGCGTAGCGCAGCATGACACGCCGGAGATAGCCGCCGGACAGGTGGGCGTGGTCGCGGGACCGATGCTATCCGGCGCGAACACGGTGGACGTGATCATTCGCGGCGTCGGCGGCCACGGCGCCCGCCCGGAAGCCACCAAGGATCCCGTCGTCATGGCGGCGCAGTTCGTGCTGGCGCTGCAGACCATAGTCAGCCGGCAGACCGCCCCACAGGACCCGGCCGTTGTTACTGTGGGATCCATTCACGGCGGGACCCGGCCCAACATCATTCCCGATGAGGTGAAGCTACAAATCTCCCTGCGCGCTTTCAGTGATGACGTTCGCCGGAACATTCTGGCCTCGATCGAGCGAACCGCGCGCGGCGTGGCGCTGGCGGCGGGCGTCCCGGAAGATCGCGCGCCTATCGTGACGGTGAATCAGGCGGAATCCGTACCGGTTACCTACAACGATCCAGTGTTGGCCGCGCGGCTGAAGGACCGTCTGCGTGCCGCGTTAGGCGCCCGGAATGTGCTGGACGGAAAGGCGGCCATGGTGAGCGAGGATTTCGGACTCTTCGGCTTGGAAGGGCGCCAGATTCCTTGCTTCATGTTATGGCTGGGGGCTGCCGACCCAGACAAGCTTAAAGAAAGCCTGCGCACCGGACACGCACTGCCTTCGCTGCACTCCAGCCTGTTTGCGCCTCTGCCCGCACCCGCCATTCGTACGGGTGTGATCGCCATGACATCCGCGGTCCTGGAACTGATGGGCGCTACGGCAACGCCCCGGCGAATAACTCCCTAAGCTTCGCGAAGGCCCGTTCCGCCTGGGGAGCGTTGTATGCCGGGTTGTCGGATGCCGTCCAGCCGTGAGACGCGCCCTCGTAAATCTCGCTTTCATACTTGCCGCCCCACTCTTCCAGAGCGGCATCCAGCGTCCGGATGGCCTCTTCCGGCATACTGCGATCGTTGACCGCGTGCCCGAAGTAGAGCTGCGCGTGGATGCGCGGCAACAGCAGATGGGGGCTGGTAGGACCGTCAGTCACCAGACCGCCGCCGTGGAACGATGCGGCGGCCGCAATCCTATCCGGGCACGCGGCGGCCGCGCGTAAGGCGAAGGCGCCGGTATAGCAGTAACCCACGACGCCGAACCGCGAGCCCGGCAGAACCGACGCGTGGCGCGCCAAAGCATCCACGTAGGCCGCGCCATCGCTTTCAATGGCTTCAGGCGTCAGCGGCGAGGTCAGGTCCGCAAATCGATTGCGGAATTCCTCCGGGCTGGCGCTGGATTTGTTTTCGAACACGGGAGGCCGCGCGGTTCGATAAAACACGTTAGGCATCAAGACCACGTAGCCCTCGGCGGCCAGCCGCCGCGCCATATCGTGGTAAGCCGGGCGGATGCCGCCGATGTCGGTCAAGTGCAGGACGCCCGGTAGTTGACGCTCCACCTCCGGCCGGTAAAGGAACGCGCCCTCGATTTCTTCCTGGACCATATGCTCCCTCCTAATTGTAGGACAGGCATCCCGGCTTGTCCACATATCTTTCGCATATCTTTCAAGGATATATGTATGATAGATACATATGTCCAACGCGGATACCATCTCCCTCCAAAAGGGCAGCCTCGAAATGATTCTTCTCGCGCTACTCGAAGCCCGTCCCCGGCACGGCTACGAACTGGCCAAGCTGATCGAGTCCGAATCCGGCAACAAGCTCCAGTTCCACGTGGCGTCCCTCTACCCCATGCTGTATCGCCTGGAGCGCAAGGGACTGGTGGAAGGCCGCTGGGTGGAGAAGGCGGGCGAACGCCGGCGCCGCTTCTACCGCCTGACGCCGCCAGGGCGCCGCGCGCTCGGCCAGCAGCGGCGGAGCTGGCGCGAATTCGCGATTGCGCTCAACCGGCTGACGGGGTTCAGCCATGCCTGACTGGCGCGAATATGTGCGCGGCCATTTGCCGCAACTGCATGTCCCACCTGAGCGCGAGAGCGAGATTATGGCGGAACTGGCCGCGCAGTTGGACCAGACCTACACCGAATCCCTCGCCGGCGGGGCTTCCGAGGCCGACGCCCTGCGCCGCGCCGAGGCACAGTTCGCCAACTGGCATGCGCTGGCGCGGGAAATCGATGCAGCCGAGGCCCGCTTCGCAGCGCGCTTGGAGCCGTCACACGGCGGAATGCTGGCGGGGTGGTGGCCCGATCTCCGGTACGCCGGACGGTTCCTGCGGCGCAATCCGGGCTTCACGGCAGTCGCGGCCATTACTCTGGCATTCGGGATCGGCGCAAACACCGCCGTATTCACTATGGTGGACCCGGTGGCCCTGCGCAGCCTGCCCTACCACGACGCCGGCCAATTGATGGCCATCGAAACGCGTAAGGCGCAGCAACCCGAATTGGAGCCTTGGACTTCGATTTTGGACCTGCGGGATATGCGCGCCGGCGCCGGCGCTTTCTCTGCCATTGCCGGGATCAGCCCGCTGTGGAACGTCGTCCTGACGGGCTTGGGCGATGCGCAGCAGCTTACGGCACTCTACGTTTCGGCGGATTTCTTTCGGCTGTTGGGCGTGCAGCCGGCGCTTGGCCGCGCCTTCCGGCCGGACGAGGACAACGGCACGCAGCCCTCGCATGTCGTCATGCTTTCTGATTCCTATTGGCAGCGGCAGTTCGGCGGACGTGCCGGCGCGATCGGCGCGTCATTGGCCCTCGACAATGCGTCGTACACCGTCGTCGGCGTGCTACCGGCCGCCTTTCGCTACGAAGGCGAACCGCTCGCGGGCACGGCTGGCGAAGTCGATATCTGGTTTCCGTTGTCCGCCAATCCGCTCGCCGCCTCGCCCCGAGGCCTGCGCTTCTTGAAACTCGTGGGACGGTTGAAGGCGGGCGTCTCACCGGAGCGGAGCGGCCACCAGATGCGCGCCCTGGCGGCGACGTTGGCGCAGAAATATCCCGCCACTAACCGCGGCTTTGCATTCGATGTGCAGCCTCTCCGCGCGCAAGTCACAGGACGCTCTCGCGTGGCTATGTTCCTGCTGCTCGGAACTGCCGGCTTCGTCCTGCTGATGGCCTGCGCGAATGTCGCTAACCTGCTGCTGGCAAGGGCTGCCGCGCGCCACAAAGAAATTGCCGTTCGCGCGGCCTTGGGAGCTTCGCGCTTCCGCCTGCTGCGGCAATTTCTTACTGAGAGCTTCTGTCTGGCGGCCGCCGGTGGAACCCTGGGGCTGGTGGTCGCATTCGCCGGGTTGGAGTTTCTGAAAGCCGCCGCGCCGGCCAGCCTGGTGCGCGCGCAAGACGTCCACCTGGATTTCCGCGCCCTGGCATTTGCCTGCGCCGCGGTGTTGCTGTGCGCCGTCGCCGCGGGATTGCCGCCGGCATGGCACATCGTGCGCAACGATATCGAATCCACCCTGCGCGGGTCCGGACGCAGCCTGACCGCGGGACATCACGGGCTGCGCGCGGCGCTGGTCGTGGCGCAAGTTGCCGCGGCTCTGGCGCTGTTGGCCGGAGCGGGACTGCTCATCCGCAGCTTCGAGCGGCTGCTGGATGTCGACCCCGGGTTCCAGGGGCGCAACCTGGTGACCATCTCGACGCAAATGCCGGCAGCCGCGCGCACGCCTGCGCAACGCACCGCCATGTACCGGTTGATCCACGACCGCCTGCTGGCGGTGCCGGGCGTGGTCGACGCCGCAGCAGTCAGCCGGCTGCCCCTGATGGGGATGAACCTCAGCGCCCGGGTTTTCATCGAAGGCAGGTCCACACCGGGCGAACCGGGCGCCGACGTGGAATATCGCGCTGCTACGCCGAACTACTTTTCGACGATGGGGATTCCGCTGCGCGCGGGCCGCGTCTTCGACGACCGCGACGACGCCAATGCCGCGCCCATCGCGCTGATCAACGAGACCATGGCCCGCAGGTTTTGGCCGGGTGCCGATCCGGTGGGCAAGCGCCTCAAACTCGGCGACAACCCGGCACTGGCTCCCTGGATCACGGTGATCGGCGTCGTGGGAGACGTACGCCACGCCGGCTTGGATACCGAGCCGTTCGCGGAGATCTACCGGCCTTACGCGGCGAGTCCGCTGGGCGCGCCGGCCCTGGTAATTCGGACGGCGGCCGATGCGCGGCCGTTGGTAGGCGCGCTCAGTGCCAGGGTTCGCTCCGTGAGTGCCGAGGTCCCTGCGTATAACGTCTGGCTGATGCAGGACTTGGTCGATCGCTCGACGGCGCAACGGCGGTTCGTAATGTGGCTGCTGAGCGCCTTCGCCCTGACAGCGCTGCTGCTGGCCGCCGTTGGAGTGTACGGCACGGTGGCGCAATTGGTGACCCAGCGGACACCGGAGATCGGGCTGCGCATGGCTCTGGGCGCATCGCCGGCAGCGGCCTTGATGCTGGCGCTGCGGCAGGGAGTCCGCCTGGCGGCGGTGGGTATTGCCATCGGCGCCGCGGCCGCGGCAGCCTTGGCGCAACTGATGCGCAAGATGCTGTTCGAAGTGCAGCCCCTGGACCCCGCGGCGTTCGCGGCTGCGGCCCTCGTCCTGGCGGCGTTTGCCGCATTGGCCAGCTACATCCCGGCGCGCAAGGCCGCGCAGATCGACCCGCTGGGCGCGTTACGCCGCGATTCGTAAGAGAGCCGCAGGAGTTACCCTTGTAACCGCGGGAATAACAGTTCCGTCGAAGCCAGCATGTGCGCTATCCGGCTGGCTGCCGTTACGCTTCTGCCAATGCTCAGCCTGGCCGCCGAGATCCCGCTCGAACGGTTCTACGATGACGATCCGGCCGTGCGGCAAGTTGCGCTTCAACAATTCGCATCGCTTCCGTCTGCGCAAAAGGACGCCTACGTTCCCCAATTCGCTAAACTTCTTGGTAGCGGATCGAAGGGTCTGGAAAATCGCTCCCTCTTATTAGCATTTGCCAAAATCGGGCCGGTAGCAGTTTCACAGTTGTTGCCTTTGCTCGACGACCCCAACCCGGGAGTGAGAGCATCCGCGGCGGAAGCTGTAGCCATCATTCGGCCCGCCGATCCGGCCGCTGTTGAGAAACTGCGCAAGATGCTCAGCGATGCGGAATTCGGGGTGCGGGACAGCGCGGCGAAATCTATTTTGAGCATGGGTCTTGGCGACGAAAAAGCGCAATCCATCGTTAGCGAGGATACCCGCGGAGATGGAGAGCCTGTAAGCGCGGAGAACCTGGTAGCGCTCTTTACTAAAGCGGGGCCGGTGTCGGACGGGAAAATAACGGACTGGATCGCAGCGCTATCATCGGACGATAGCTTCACCGCGTTCAGCGCCGTTGGGTTCCTGAGTATGGTGGGCACGCCAGCCGTACCCTTTCTGCTGACGGCCCTTAAAAGCGATAACTCGAATACGCGGGCTGGCGCTATGCAAGCACTCGAAGGGACGCACCTGTACCGGTCCGACATAGAAGCGGCGGCCATGCAGGCGCTGAAGAACGACCCATCCGCGCGTGTGCGTTACCATGCGCGCTGGACTCTCTTTTCTGTGTTTCGAGAGGCGGCGCAAGAGGCTCTGCTGCAAGATGAGATCGATGAAATAACGCGGAAGCGGAAGCTTGACGCGGATGCGCGTCTGGCCAGGACGCGTAGCTACACCCGCCACGAGGTTCTTGCCAGCATCGCCGCGGATCCGGATCATACCTACCCGCTCGACGTTTCTGAAAAACTCGAAACGAGAGCGCCCGACGGGACCGCAATCTTCGCGGTCGTGTATAGCGGAAAGAATCGCGGGGATCTGCTACGGGTATGGAGAGTTCGCGCCGGCCGGTATCGCTTACTGCGCGAAGACAGCCTTGAATACGATTCCGAGCACTGCTCCGCCAGTGTCTTCTATTTCGGAGGCAAGGTGTATCTGCACGTGCTGGCCACGCACGGCGGCAATGGAAATCACCATACCGACGAATTCTTTAGAGTCGAATCCGGCGGATTGACGCCCATAAAGACTCCCAAAGGCCTGCCTTTGAAGCTTGCGCCGGACGAGGCAGTAATGAACGGCTTCGACGAGAGTTTCCAGGATCGGGACTTGCGCTTTGCGTTCTCCATCTGGAAGAAAGGCGACGGACATTGTTGCCCGAGCGCCGGCAGCGTGAAGGGCAAATACACGATCGTTGGAAACGAGCTCCGCTACGCCCGCTGGACTCGATCGAAACCGCCAGGATAACAGCCAGCCGCTAAAAAACACCGAAATGCTCTATACTGTAAAGTACTTCTCGCTGGAGGGAAGCGTTGTGAGCCTTTTCGATCTGCTGTTCATCGTCATATTCCTGGCGACCGTAGTGACGCTGCTGAGCGTTGCATCCTTCGCGGTTCGCGGTCAAGGCGCCCGCGCGCTGGCGATCTTGCGCAGACTCTGCTTCTGCGCCGGGGCATATCTAGGCGTTGTTGTGCTCACATCGGTGTTCTGGCCCCGCACGGTGTTGCAGGTGGGCGAGCAGCGATGTTTCGACGACTGGTGCATGGCCGTCGCAGGCGCCAGCCGGCAGTCCACTGGCGCCGGCACTTCTTACCTGGTCACTTTCCGCCTGTCCAGCACCGCCCGCCGGGTATCGCAACGCGAGAACAATATAGCCGTCTACCTGACGGATAGCCGCAACCGCCGTTACGGCCCGGTTCCGAAACAGTCGGATGTACCGTTCAACGTCCAGCTAGGGCCGCAGGAATCCGTCACGGCCACTCGTGTTTTCGAAGTGCCCAACGATGCTCGTGAACCAGGACTCGTCATCGCGCACGAGGGCGGCTTCCCGATTGGTAGGTTCATCATTGGTTATGAAACCTGGTTCCATAAGCCGGCCATCGTGCGACTGCCATGACTGACCCGCATCTGAGGAGCCTCTAGCGCTTGGAGGAACTCGGCGATGTGCGGCGCAAGGGGCTCGAGCGTCAGGTACTTCTCGAGCCTCGCAAGCCTGTCCGGTAGCGCTTCGAGCGATGTTCCGGCGCCTCTCCTGCCAGTATGAGCTCCCGTTTTCCTGGATGTGCGCACCTCCGACTGCAACGCCCCGTTGAGCACCAAGGCCGCGATGCGTGGCTCCACGCCCGCCAGGACACCGCCGGCTATCCCGCCATAGCTGTGACCGACATAGGCGACTCGCTTCGGGTCGATGCCGGGCTGCTGCAGAAGCAGGTCCCATACGCCGAGATGACGCCGGTGCCCGCCAGAATCAGGGGCTTGACCAGCATGAGGTTGACGCGCCCGCCGCGTGGGCCGGTAAATCCGCAGCCTTGGAGGTCCGCTTCGGCTCGCGGCGCCGCTGCAAGTAGCAGGCCCGCCATCCCGACCCCCTAGACATCCGCGCTTGCGCCGCGCATACTTTAATCGATGGCAGAAGCCGCCGACTACGGCGAGTTGCTCCGTCAGCTTCGGGAAGACATCGCTTACCGCAGGTTGGATAGCGGTATGCGATGCCTGGAAGCCAACCGGACCCTGATCGGATCGCTCGTCCCTACACGGAAAAGCGCCGGCGTCCTGTTAGGATACCTGGCGCAGTGGGTGGATATCGGATTTGAAGGCCCACAACTGATCAAGCGCCTGCTACCGCGCTTCCCAAAGGACGTACGCGCCGCCTTACCGTTGCTCGATTACCTGCATGTGCGCATGGCCGAAGGCCTGGTCGCCATGGCCGAGGAAGACTTCGAGCAGGCCAAGCGGCATTTCGCTTTCGTCGAATCGGTGGAGGAGGAAGTGCGCGACCGCGAGATGCTGGCCATCTCGAATTTCTGGATCGGGCGCTGCCTGCGCAGCCAGGGCCGCTATGACGATGCCCTCAGCTACACGGTGCGGGCGCGCGCATTGGCGCAAGAACTAGGCTACAGCAAGGCGGCCGCCGTGATGCAAGTGCTGGAGAGCTGGCTAGCCTTCCAGAAAGGAAAACTGCAGGAGGCGGCGCGCACGCTGCAGGAGGCCGAGGCCGCGCTCAGCGAGACGGACGACTACGTCAACCGCGGCAATATCCAGTCCGCTTACGGCAGAATCGCGCGCCGCGAAGCGCGGTACGAACAGGCCCTGCAGTACTTTGAAAAGGCCATGGAAGAGTATGCCAGGCGCAATCCGCGGCATCCCAACATGGCGCGGTCGCTGCTGAATATGGCCTCCGCCGAGCGGTTGATGGGCCTGCAATTGCGCAGGAAAATGGACGCCGCCGCGGCCAGCCGGAAAGCCGCCGGGGGCCGGGAGCCGGGCGCAACTGCCGATACGGCGCACGCCATGTCCAGCGATTTGGCCAGCGCCCGCAAGCGATTTGCAGAGCTGCGGGAGAAGGCGCACGAACAACTGGAAACGGCAGGCGCCATCTACCGGGGCCAGGGCAACCACCGTGGCATGGGCGCGGTCCATATCCTACGCGGTTTTCTTTGCCTGGATAGCGGCGAACTGGACATCGCCGGATCGGAAGGCGCGGAAGCTTACCGCCTGGGAGAGCCGAAGGCCGACTACGTTCTGATGGCGCGGGCGCGCGTGCTGCAATGCGTCGTGGAAAACGCCAAATTCGACGAGCAGATCGAAGAGGCATCCGGCGCCAACGTGCATGCGCAGCTCGCGCACGATTTCGCCCGCGACGCCGTGGACTTCGCCAAACACACGCAGAACCGCCGCTTGCTGGCGCGCGCCTACGTGTGGCAGGGCATGACGTTCGCCAACGATTTCTTCGACAACGTGGAAGCTGCCCGACAGTGCTGCGACGCGGCGGCGGCCCTGCTGAGGCCGCAGGGGCCGGACTATATCTGGGACGATCTACAAGACCTGAAGGCCCGCATCCTGCGCCGGGGCCCGGTGGAGACGGTGCTGCGCGAGTGGTCGCAAGGGCTGGTCGGCGATAAGACCTTCCAGCAGATCACGGAAGACTTCGCGCACATCATCATTCCCAAAGTTTGGGAGCGGGAAGAGCGCAAAGTCTCGCGGGTGGCGGCGCGGCTCTCGATATCGCCGAAGAAGGTGCGCCGGGTGCTGCGCGCCGCCGGTTTGTTATCCGATGGAGCCTGACTATACGAACTTATACTCGCCGGGCACGGGGAGCGGCGGCACATCCAACTTCATCTCATAGTCGAACACCTTCGGCTGTAAGTCCAGGGTAGAGGCCATCATCTGGTCCCAAGTAATCTCCTGTCCCGAGTAAGCCGATTCGCGCGCCATGATACAAGTCATGGTACTCTCCGCCACAGCCATGCCATCGTTGATATAAGGACCCTGGCCGCGGATACTCTTCACCAATGCGATGTGTTCCTGCACATAAGGATCCTCGCCACCCTTCGGGCCCATGTCCGTGCAGTTGGTGCGGCCGCGCGTGCCGACAATCAGCTCCGAGACATTGGTGTAGGCGGGCTTGCGAAACTGGCGGCAGTGACTGGACATGTGTACTCCGTTCGCATAAGTGAAATCGGCGTCGATGTGATCGTAGATATTCCCATATATCTCCGTGCGAGGACGCCACGCCGCGCCGCCCGAGGCGAACACCTTCACCGGGTGCGTGCCCATGAACCAGTTGATCGCGTCGATGTTGTGCAGGTGCTGTTCCACTATCTGATCGCCGCAAATCCAAACGAAGGAGTACCAGGCGCGATGCTGAAACACCATATCGGACCATTTCGGATCGCGTTCCTTCTGCTGGATAACAGGCGTTCCCACCCAATACCCATAAGTGGCCAGGATGTCGCCGATGGCACCATCGCGCACCTTCTTCCAGGTCTCCACATATGCGTCCTGATGGCGGCGCTGGGCGCCCGACATCACGGTCAGCTTCAGTTCTTCGGCTTTCTTCGACGCCGCCATCACCTTGCGCACACCCACCGGATCGGTGCCGAAGGGCTTCTCCGCAAAGATGTGTTTTTTGGCCTCCACCGCGGCCACGAAGTGCTCCGGCCGGTAGCCCGGCGGCGCGGCCAGCAGCACCACGTCGATGTCGGACGCCAGCACCTTCTTATAGGCGTCGAAGCCGATGAAGTGATGGTCGGGATCGACCTTCACCTTATCCGCCACGCCCGCATAGCTGGATCCGCGGATCTCGCCCAGCGACTTCTCCAGGTGGTCTTCGAAGATGTCGCCCATGGCCACCAGTTCCACGCTCTCATTGCCGTGGAGGAACTGCTGCGCCGCTGCGGTGCCGCGTCCGCCGCAGCCAATTAGCCCGGCCCTCAGCTTCTCATTGCCCGCGCCGCGCACCAGCTCCGGCCGGATAATCGTAAACGCCGTGGCGGCAGCGCCCGCCGCGGTGGATTTCATCAGAAACGACCTTCTGGAAATTTCGTTCGAACCATTTTCCATGCTTTCGCCTCCAGGCCCTCACAGGCAGGGCTTTCAGGTGCGATTGTATCGTATTACCGTGAAGAGATGGCTAACGCGGCGGCGCTCACCCTGACTGCGGCGATTCTATGCCCGCTCGCGGCGCTGGCCACCGACTGCCGTTTTGCCCTGGCGGACCAATCGAACTGGGCCGCCAGGACGGGGTTTTATGTAGGCCTCGAGAACACTCCCGCGGCATCGTCGAACTTTTGCAAGCTCAAGACCGTTACGCTCGCAATGGGAGTCGGCAACGGTTCCGCGTGGCGGTTCATCGTGGCCAAACCGAAGTGGAAGCTGGACCACGACTACACAGCCAAAGCGGTGATCGCGCCCGCACGCTTCGAACTGTACCTGGACGGGCGGCGGCTAGGCCGCGCCGCCGGCGGATTCGCGGGCCTGCCGGACCAGAAGCTAGTGGCGGCCTCCGTTCCGTCATGGGCGGCAGGCGCCGGCAACTATCTGCCGACCGAAAGCTCTCTCGAAGTGGCGCCCAGCGATGGGGCCACCGTTTCGGAGACGTTCGCGGCGGCCGCCCAGCCAGTACCGCTGATGCTGCTGCCCGCGGCATCCATTTCCCGTAACATAACGTTGCAATACGCAGCCGGGGCATCGTTGACCGTCACCGCCGTATTCCGCCTGAGCGCCGCATCGCCGGACCCCAAGAGCTATGCGCCGTACGTGGATACCTACGGCCAAAGCGTTTATGCGAGCTTTCCGGGCAAGATTCAGACGGACTCCGATTTGCGATCTGCCGCGGCCGAAGAGCGGACTAAACTGGCCGGCTGGGGAGTGCCCGCGGGCTACGACGCGTGGGGCGGCGTCCTGAGCGCAAACTGGCTGGATGCCGCGACGGGATTCTTCCACGTGGTGCAGCACGAGGGCGTCTGGTGGCTGATCTCGCCGGCCGGCAATCCATGCTTCTACATTGGCCTGGACACAGGCCCGCTCACCACCGGCAACAACACTCCAACGACGGGCCGCGAGTGGGAATTCGCCGCGTTGCCCGCGCGGACTGCGCCATACAACTCGGCCTGGAGTTCCGGGGACTGGGGCAACCAGGGAATCGCCAGCGTCTCGTTCGACACCTGGAACATGATCCGCAAGTACGACAGCGAGGCATGGCGCGCCACCGGTACGAACCTTGCCGTCCAGCGCATGAAAGCGTGGGGATTTTCGGGCTTCGGCAAATGGGCGGGCGATGCCGGCGCTTTGCCCATGCTGCCGGTGCTCGAAGGCTACAACGTTCCGCTGCTCGGGCGGCATGCGGATATTTTCGATCCGAAGGTGCAGGAGTTGTTCCGGGCATCTTTGCGGCAGCAGATGCAAGCCCGTGTAAACGATCCGGCGATCCTGGGGTGGTCGTACGGCAGCGAATACAACGAAATCGTTACGCCGGACGAGATTACCGGGATACTCAGAATGGGCGGCAGGACGCCCGCGAAACGCGCACTGGTGGACCAGGCCTTGCGCGCGATTTACGGCAATAATGCCGCAGCGATGGCCGCGGCTTGGGGCGTGACGCGCGCGACCTCCGCCG
>Ga0302324_100017667_pt1 | contig 14117 bp, 12 predicted proteins | sample Palsa_T0_1_FD_201949 | JGI IMG/M metagenome (GOLD analysis project Ga0302324, IMG submission 201949) | Peat permafrost microbial communities from Stordalen Mire near Abisko, Sweden - Palsa_T0_1 | ecosystem: Environmental > Terrestrial > Soil > Palsa > Peat permafrost | place: Sweden: Abisko... | reverse complement strand
GTCCCGCGGCAGCGTGTCCTCGAGGGGCCGTGAGGTCAGATCGCTCTGGTACAGCGCCCACACCGCGGCGCGGCGTTGGTCGCGCCTACGCACGGGAGATGTACTCGCCCGAGCGGGTATCGACTCGAAGCACGTCGCCCACGTCGACGAACAACGGCACGTTCACGCTCGCGCCCGTCTCGAGCACGGCGGGCTTGGTGCCACCGCCGGAGGCGGTGTCCCCGCGCAGCCCGGGCTCGGTCTGGGTGACCTTCAGGTCGACCGCGCTCGGGAGCTGGATGTCGGCCGGCTCGTCGTCGATATAGAGGAGCTCGACCTCGTCCGAGTCCTTGACGAAGCGCAGCGCGTCTTCGATCGCCGCCACGGGAACCACCAGCTGCTCGTAGGACTCGGTGTCCATGAAGTGGGCGTCGCCACCGTCTCGGTAGAGGAATTGCATCTTCCGGACCTCGGTCCGCACCGGACGGAACTTCTCCCCGGCCCTGAACGTCCGGTCGATGACGTTGCCATCGCTCGAGCGCCGAAGCTTGGTCCGCACGAACGCGCCGCCCTTACCCGGCTTGACGTGCTGGAACTCGAGGATCTTGAACACGGTGCCGTCGACGTCGATGTGGTTCCCGTTCTTGAATTGGTTGGTCGAAATCAATTTTCTACCTGCAAATTAGCTATTTCTCTCGATTCGGAAAGGTCGATGTGCCTGAGGCTACTGTTCTCGCGTTCTTGGTGGAAATGATGGCGAATCAGCCCCTTGGCCCTTGGCAGGGATAGTGTCGTTCGGTTCGGGGCCGGGTGAGTGCCGTTAGTCACGACGTCAGGCTGCGACGCGGCCCGCATCGGTGTGCGGCTCCGGGATCGACGCCCCGTGCTCACGGAGGTACTCCAGATGTGCGGAGAGTGCTTCGGCCATGCGCCGCTCGACCTCTTCGCGGCTCTTTCCCAGCGCGAACACGCCTTCGACGTCTGGGGAGTGTGCTCCCCAGCCACCATCCTCAGCACGCTCATATATGACGAGATAGTCCTTCATCGAAGCTGTTCCAAGCCCGTGGCGCGGCGCATCGCAGATAGCGTACCGACGGGAACCGTGTCTGAATCCTTGCCCGCGACAGTGACCGAACGGGTCCCGTCAGCGCTCTCCCAAGTCTCGTGCGAGCCGGACTGGCGCACCTTGGACCACTTGGCACCTTGAAGCGCCGCCCGTACCTCCCGATACTTCTTGGCCATCGTTGACTGACGGTACGGGCGCCTCCGGCGATAAGGCGAACCGCGTGCGATCGCCGCACGTTCTCGAATTGGTTGGTCGAAATCATGTCCGTTCAGAGCGTAGCGGGCGTGGGGTCGTCGGCGGTTCGGGGCGGGGGCGCGCGGGCGGCGCGGGGCGGCGGGGCGCGGGCGCGGCGGCGACGCGGCGGCTCCGCGCGAACGTTGTCCTCACAGTCGCGTTTTTCGGGCGTCTGGTGACAACGTTCGGGCTCACTTCCCGCCCCGCCGGCCCGTCAGCTTCCCCATCAGAAGCTCGACGGAGCGCTCGAGCTCCTCGATCGTCGCATCCTCCACGCGGGTGATTCCCACCCGCCGGTTCAGCCAGGCGTTGATCTCACGATGGCTCGAGCCGTCGCGGCGGCGGACCTCGGAGACGAGGCGGTGGCGCTCGCCGCGCAGAAGGGCGCGGCGCTCGAAGGCAGGGGCCTCCTGCGAGGGGCTGTCGGGCACGGCGACCGCGGCGGGCGCGGCCCCAGGAGCAGCCACAGGCGCGGCCCCAGGCGCGACCGCGGCCGGCGGTGGCCCGAACAGCGTCATCTGCGGCGCCACGTCGGCGCTCAGGGGCACGAACTCGATTGGCTCGTCGCGCTCGGTCATAACGCGCTCGGGGCGGTCCCATTCCTCACTCGGCTCGCGTGGCGCGAGCACGTGACGCAGCTCGGTCTCGATCGAGCGCGCGTGCTCGCGGAGGACCGGGTCGGCGGGGACGTAGAGCCAGCTCGGCTCGACGGCGCGGCCTGGGATCGTGCGCACGAAGCGCCCGACGATCTGCCGGAACACGAGCGGCGTCTTCGCCGCCGTGGCGTACACCCCCACGCGCAGCCGGGGGATGTCAACGCCCTCGGAGACCATGTTGACCGCGACGATCCAGGGGTCGCGCGAGCGCGTGAAGGCCGCAAGCTTGGCCGCCGCCCGCGCCTCGGTGTGCAGGACCACGAGCGGCGCTCGACCGGTCGCCTCGCGCAGCAGCGCCGCCACCCGTCGCGCATGGCTCGCGTCGGCCGCGATCACCAGCCCACCGGCGTCGCGCTGCCCGCCCTCCCTCACCGCGCGCAGCTTCGCGTCCGCCTCGCGCAGGATCCGCGGCAGCCCGTCGGGGAGCTCGGTCGAGATCGCGGTGCGGTAGCGCCGGCCCGCCTCGCGCGCCGGAAGCACGGTCTCGAAGCTCGACTCGATCACGTCGTCGCCGCTACGCCAGGACAGCGTCCCGTCATAGGCGATGAAGCACACGGGCCGGCAGATCGCCTCGCTGACGGCGTCGGCGTAGCTGTAGGAGAAGTCCGGCTCGGCGAGCCCTGCCGAGTCGTAGCGGACGCCCGGGATCGGGGTCGCGTCCGAGCGGAACGGGGTGCCGGAGAGCAGCAGCCACCGCGACGCGGCGCCGAAGGCCTGCGCGAAGCTCTCTCCCCAGGCCAGCTCCTCGCCGAGGTGATGCGCCTCATCGGCTATCACCAGCGTCCGCCGCGGCAGCGCCCGCCCCCACCGCACGGGCGCGGCGGCGATCCGGGAATAGGTGATGGCGACCCCGTGGAAACCGCGCGGGGGCCGCGGCGACTCGGCGTCGGGGGCCAGCTCGACGCCGAGCCCGGCGGCGGCGGCCGCCCACTGGCGCGTGAGTGGAGCGGTCGGACACGCAACCACCACCGCGTCGATCGCCCCCGCCGCCAGCTCGCTCCGCGCAAGCTCGAGGGCGGGCCGGGTCTTGCCCGCCCCCGGGGCCGCCGAGAGCAGGAACGGGCCGTCGCGCCACGCGGCCAGGAGCGCGAGCGCGCGGTGCTGCCAGGCGCGGAGCGAAGGACTCGAGGGGGAGGTGGCGGGCGCTGTCAAGCCGGGCATCGTGAAGGACGCCCCGGACAGAGCGGCCGTGGAATCGGCTTCGGCCGCCTCCTCAGCCACCCGCGAGTTCCGCGCCAGCCGAAGAGATCGCCCCTCAGCCGCCCGCGAGTTCTGCGTTAGCAGAACTCGCAATGGAATCGGTGGAATCGGCTTTAGCCGATTCCACCGATTCCACAGGCTCAATGCCCCAGCTCGCCACGTGGCGCTCGCCGGGCTCGAGCCGGGTGAGCCCGGCGCCGGTGCGGAAGGCATCGGGGGCACAGGTCATGGGCTCGATCGCGAGCCCTCGGCGTCGTCGCTCCTCCGCGAGCGTGTCGCCGGTGAACACCATCACGTACTCGTACTCGGACGAGCCCCACAGGGTGACCGCGCGGGAGTCGTCGGGGGCGTGCAACTCGACGCGAAGCATGCCCTCTTCATCGCGATCGAGGCCCGTGAAGCAGGCGTCGATCTGTGCCCCACCGATCTCCCGCGGGGCGCGGAAGTCGAGCGATCCCCCGTCGACGGGCTCCTCCCCCACCGGGATCCCGCGCTCGTCGGCGACGAGGCGGGTGGCCGCCGGGACGGTCAGGATCGCGTCGTCGATCGTCTCAGCGCCGAGCGAGAAGTAGGGATGCATGCCGGCTCCGTAGGGGCACGTGTCGGGGCCGATGTTGACCGCGCTGGTGGTGACCGTGAGGCCGCGGGAATCGAGCATGTACTCGATCTCGAGCGCGAGCATGAACGGGTATCCGGGCTCTCCGTGGAGCACGTGGCCGAGGACCACCCGTGCCGGGTCGCGGGCGCGGACCTCCCAGTTACGCCAGCGCACGAGTCCGTGGATGGCGTTCTGCAGCGCGGGCTCTGAGAGGTCGAGCTGGAGCTCGGCTCCCTTCCACCGGTAGCGCCCGTCGCGCAGGCGGTTGGGCCACGGGATCAGGGGCTGGCCGCGGCCGCCGCTGCAGCGCTCCTGGACGCCGTAGCCGTCGATCACGTCCCAGCCTCCGAGCGCGTAGGCGCGCAAGCCGCCGCCGACCTCGACGACGGTCGCGCGGTGCGGGCCGAGCTCGAGGGAGATCTGCTCGCCGGAGGGCGGTCGCGGCTGCGCGCCGCTCACCCCGGGATCCACGGATCGTGCCAGCAGCCGAAACCGGCGATCAGGCGGTCCGTCCCGGGCGGCCCCCACGATCCCGGCGCGTAGGGCTCGACCGGCGGCGGCGCGTCGAGCAGCGGTTGCACGATCCGCCAGGACTCCTCGACGGCGTCCTGGCGCGTGAACGGGATCGTGTTGCCGTCGAGCGCCGCATGGAGGAGGACCTCGTAGGGGGTAGGCGCCTCCCCGCCCTCCTTGGAGAACTCCAGGTCGAGGTTGACCGGTGCCGGTCCCGACTTGTCGGCACGCAGCGCGTCGAGGGTCACCCTGACGCCCGTCCCCGGATCGAGCCTGACAACGAGCTGGTCGGGTTCCGGTCGCGTGCGCTTCTTCCCGCTGATGAACGCCAGCCGCGGCGGTTGCCTGAACACGAGCCGGACCTCGGTCTCGGTCACCGGCAGGCGCTTTCCCGTGCGGATGAAGAAGGGGACACCCTCCCATCGCCAGTTGTCGATCGAGAGCCGCAGCGCCGCGTAGGTTTCGGTGGTCGAGTCCTTCGCCACGCCGTCGATGTCGCGGTAGCCCTGGTACTGACCGCGCACGTAGGCGCGCGGGTCGGCGTCCTCGATCGAGCGCAGCACGGCGTACTTGGCGTCCTTCAGGGTCTTCGGGTCCGCGCCCGCCGGAGGCTCCATGGCGGCGGCGGCGAGGAGCTGGAGAAGGTGGTTGACGACGACGTCGCAGAGCGCGCCGACGGGATCGTAGAAGTGACCGCGGTCCTCGACCCCGAACTGCTCGGCCATGGTGATCTGCACGCTCGCGACATGGTTGCGGTTCCAGACGGGCTCGAGGATGGTGTTGGCGAAGCGCAGGTAGAGGAATTCATCGAGGCCCATCTTCCCGAGGAAGTGGTCGATCCGGTAGAGCTGGGACTCGTCCAGATGGTTGTGCAGTGTCGCTGCGAGGGCGCGGGCCGAGGCGAGGTCGTGCCCGAAGGGCTTCTCGACGATGACGCGGGCGGCGGCCGGGAGCAGGTCCGCGTCGTCGAGCGCGGCGACCACAGCTCCGAAGAGCGACGGCGGGATCTCGAGGTAGTAGGCGGGGGCCTGCGCGCCGGACATGGTCTCGCCCACGCGTTTGAAGGTGCTCGGATCCGAGAAGTCCCCGGCGACATAGGAGAGACGCTCCGCGAAACGGGAGAACGTCTCCTCGTCGATCGTCTCTCCGCTCGCCTCGATCGCCTCGTGGGCATGCTGGCGCAGCTTCTCGACGCTCCAGTCATCGACGGCAACCCCGATCACCGGGACCTTGAGCAGGCCTCGGCGCTCGAGCCGGTAGAGCGAGCGCAGCGTCATCTTCTTCGCGAGGTCGCCGGTGATGCCGAACACGACGAGCGCGTCGGCCGGTCCGCCTCCGGTCGGCTTATCGGTTGCCGTAGCCAAGTCGTCTCACCCTATAGAACCCGTCGGGCTCAGTCGGTGCTCAGCAGCCGCTTCGAGAGGCCGTTCAACACTTCGCTGCCCCCCTCGATCACGTGGACCAGGTCCTCGATCCGGACGCCGAAGCGACTGGGCAGGTACACGCCGGGCTCGACCGTGACGATGTTTCCGGGCGCCAGCGTGTCCTCGGAGCGCTGCGAGAGCCGTGGGGCCTCGTGGACCTGGAGCCCGACGCCGTGGCCCAGACCATGACCGAAGTGCTCTCCGTGGCGGCCGGCCTCGATCACCCCTCGTGCCACCGCGTCGACGTCGCGACCGGGGCGTCCCGCGCGAACGTCCTTCAGACCGGCTAGCTGCGCGGCGAGGACGAGCTCGTAGATCTCCCTGGCGTCATCGCCCGGCTCCCCGGCGGCGACGGTGCGTGTGCAGTCAGAGCAGTAACCGTCGAGCTCAGCCCCCCAGTCGATCACCACCAGCTCGCCGTTGCGGATCGGCACATCGCGGGGCTGTGCGTGGGGGAGCGCACCGTGCGGGCCGGTGGCGACGATCGAGTCGAAGCTCGGCCGTCGGGCGCCGCGCTCCCGCATGTCGTGCTCGAGCGCGATCGCCACCTCCCGCTCGGTGCGCCCGATCAGGCCATCGCGGATGATCCGCTCGAAGGCGGCGTCCGCGAGCTGGGCCGCGGTGCGGATGCGCTTCACCTCCTCGGCGTCCTTGACGGCGCGGATCCGCTCGACCAATCCGCCCGCGGGGACGAGCTCGAGGCGATCGGGCAGCAGCTCGCGCAGGCGCTCGTAGTGACGGACGGGCATGTGCACGTCGTCGAAGCCGAGCCTGACCTCCCCGGCCGGGACCAGGTCGGTCACCGACTCGAGCAGGTCGAGCGAGGCGCGAGCGCGCGCGAACGAAGGATGGACCTGCCCGGCGGCCTGCTCGACGTAGCGGAAGTCGGTCGCGAAGGCGCGGGTGAGGGGCCCGACGAGCGCGATCCCGTTGCTGCCGTCGTAGCCGGTGAGGTAGCGGACGTTGACGAGATCGGTGACCAGGAGCACATCGATCTCTTCCTCGGCCAGGAGGTCGGTGAGTCGCTCCACCCGGCCCTTCACGGCGTCAGCTCCTCGCGCAGGCGCTCGAGCGCATCGCGGTAGCCGTCGGCGCCGCGACCGGATACGTGGCCGATGCAGACATCGCGGATCACCGAGACTCGGCGCCATTGCTCACGGGCCTCGACGTCCGAGAGATGGACCTCCATGGCCGGCAGGCCGGTGAGCTCGAGCGCGTCCCGGATCGCCCACGCGTAGTGCGTCCACGCCCCCGGGTTGAGCACGATCCCGTCGGCGAGGCCATCGAGACCGTGCAGGTGCTCGACGAACTCGCCCTCGTGATTGGATTGGAAGAAGCGAGTCCTCAGGTCGAGCGCGGCAGCGTCCTCGGCGATCCGGAGCTCGAGCTCGGTCAGCGTCAGCGAGCCGTAGTGGGTCGGGTCACGCCGCCCGAGCTGGTCCAGGTTGACGCCGTGCATGATCTCGATCCGGTTCGCTTGGATGGGCGCCTGGCTCATGAGCGCACTAACTCTCGCACCGCGGCGGTGAGGGCGTCGGTATCGACAACGCAGCCCGGTCGCGGCTCGCCCGGCGCCTCGAGGAGGACGAAGGGCACCGGTCCCTCGCCGCGACGCTTCTTGTCGCGCGTGGTGGCGCGAAGGATGGCGTCGGGGTCGCCTTCTGAGAGCGTGGTCGGGAGCGCCTGCGCGTCCAGCAACGACGCCACCTCCTCGCGTAGATCGTTGAGTCCGGAGAGCCGCAGCGCCGCGAGCAGCCCCAGGGCCACGGCCTCTCCGTGACGGTAACGAGCGTAGCCCGTGACCGTCTCGATCGCGTGGCCGACGGTGTGCCCGAGGTTCAATACCTGGCGCAGGCCATCGTCGCGCTCGTCCGCGGCCACGACGGCAAGCTTGGTGCGGGCGCACGCCATGATCACTTCGGGGTCGGTGGGATCGGCCCCGGCCCGAACGCGCTCCCAGAGCGTCCCGCCGGCGATCAGGGCGGTCTTGACGACCTCGGCGTAGCCGGCGGCGACCTCCTCGGGGGCCAGGGTCGCCAGGGTGGACGTGTCGGCGATCACCGCCGTCGGCTGGTGGAAGGCGCCGACGTAGTTCTTGGCCTCGGCGAGGTCCACGCCCGTCTTGCCGCCGTAGGCCGAGTCGACTTGGGCCACCAGGCTGGTGGGCACCTGCACGTAGCGGACCCCGCGCTGGTAGGTGGCCGCGCAGAAGCCGGCGAGATCGCCGACCACGCCGCCGCCCAGGGCGACGACGACGTCGTCGCGGGTCATCCCGGCGCGCGCGAGCTCGGTCCACACGATCTCTGCGTGCGCCACCGTCTTGGACTGCTCGCCGGGCGTCACGGTAACGCAGCCGGCGACCGGCTCGACCACGTCGCCGTAGCGGTGTCCGACGCAACCGTCGGTGACCAGGAAGCGCCGGCCCTCGATCGCCAGTGGCCAGAACCGCCGTTCGAGCAGGAGCCCAGCGCCGAGATAGACGGGGTAGTCGCCCGATGCGCTCGACGCCCACAACATCTGTGAGCCCGCCGGGAGCCCCCGCAGCGAGTCGAGCACCGGGCCCATAACCGCCGACCGCGCGGCCGGGACGACCGCGTCCGCGAGCGCCGTGTACAGCGGCTCGCGCTCCGCGTGCAGCGCCGCGAAGGCGGCGCGGTCACGAGCGAGGGGCCGCCCCGATCCGCTCGCCCGCGCCCAGGCCGTGTCGAGGTCGACGTCGAGCCAGATCACCAGGTGGCCGGCGAGCGCCGCGCGCACCCGCTCGGAGGCGATGGCCCCGCCACCGAGCGAGACCACCCGGTTGGCCGGGTCCTCGAGCAGCTCGAGCGTGGCCGCCTCCTCGGCCTCGCGGAAGGCCGCCTCGCCGTCCTCGGCGAAGATGCGCTCGATCGACTTGCCGCGGCGCTCCTCGATCACCCGGTCGGCGTCGACCGGAGCAGCGCGCAGGGCGTCGGCCGCGGCGCGCGCCGCGGTGGTCTTGCCCGACCCCATGAAGCCGATGAAGGCGACCGGCCGATCGCGGCGGGGGGCCAGGGGCACGACCGAGGACGTGGTGTGCTCAGGCGTGTCGGTCATCGCCTGAAGGATCGCAGTCCGGATGGCCCGCCGTCCTCCTGGTCTAGGCCGGGCTGGGCACAACGTCCCCGCGACGCCCGCTCAGCGCGACGCGCCGGCTCAGCCCGGGCACGTACAGCGCAGCCGCTACGGCGACCGTGGCCGCGAGCGCGCAGACGAGGAAGATCAAGGCCTGGATGTCTGGGGACAGGTTCAGGGTCGCGCCGTCTTCGAGGGCGAACCAGGCGGCAAACGAGCCCAGCAGGGCGAGCACGGGCAGGCGCGCGTGTGCGAGCGTCTCCCAGACCAGCAACGCCATCAGGAACGGGAGTGCGTAGTAGGAGATGTCCCACGGGTCGAGGATGAAGCGAAGGAGAAGCACGAGCATGAGCAGGAGCAGCGCTTCGTGCTTCGGGCGAGAGCCGCGTCGGCGGCGCAGGTACACGCAGAGCAGGGTGAGCGGGACCATGATGGCGACGATGAGCGGATGGGCGACCGTCTCGATCCAGCCTGGCGGGACTCGGTAGCCGACCCGGACGGTGCCTGAGGGGTTGAGCACGGGGTGGGCGTGAGAACCGAGGAACCACCAGACCTGCCACGGGTTGAACAGGGCACCGGTCTGCGTGGCCGAGCCTTGCGTCTGACCCACGAAGCCGCTCGAGCCTGCGAGCACGAACGGCGCGAGGACGGCCCCGGCGACTGCAGCCGCGGTGAGCAGCGCCCGAGACCGGCGGTCGGGCAGGGCGATGACCACAGGTCCCGCCGCCAGCAACGCCCAGTCCTTGTTCGCCACCGCGAGCCCGAGCAGGACACCCGCCCAGATCGGACGGTCGCGGGTCGCGGCGAGCACCGCGGCCACGCACAGTACGCCGCCGAGGAGCTCCTCCGGATGGCCGTAGCGAAGGGCACTGAAGGTGATCGGGTTGGCTACGCAGAGGAGCAGTGCGAGCACGCCTTCCAGGCGTGTCCGGCCCGCGGCCCGGATCTGCGCGGCGAGCCAGACGCCGAGGACGGCGGCGGCCGCGAGGCAGGGCGCAGCGGCGGCGCGGAAGATCGAGAGCTGCCCCCCTCCCCAGAGCTTCGTGACCAGCACGAACGGGGCGCGCACCAGGAGCGACCCACCGTAGGCGGGCGCGAGATGGAGGAACTGCGAGAAGTGACCGGCGAAGAGCGCATCGAAGGCGGGGCGCGCCTCGGAGTCGTAGTCCGTCCACTGCCACTGCGTGAGCGCCAGCAACGCGACCACGAGACTCGCGGCCGATGCGAGCGCGATCGCGATCGCATGGTCGCGCAGCCGCAAACGCATGCTCATTTATCGACCTGGCCCGGGCAGGGCTTGAGCACCGGCGCGGGTTACAAACTACTCGGGGCGGGCCCAGCCGATCCGCTGCTCGTAGGCGCGCAGGGCAGCGCGGACGTCGTCGATGTGGTCGCCGCCGAGCTTCTGCCGGTAGGCGTCGGCGAGCACGAAGGCGACCATCGCCTCCCCCACCACCCCGGCCGCCGGCACCGTGCACGAGTCGGTGCGCTCACGGAGCGCCTCCGCCGGCTCGTGCGTCGCGATGTCGACGCTGCGCAGCGGCTTGGTCAGCGTCGGCAGCGGCTTCATGAAGCCGCGGACGACGAGTGGCTCGCCCGTCGTCATCCCCCCCTCGACCCCGCCGGCGCGATTGGTCTCCCGGTAGTAGCCCCTCTCCTCGTCCCAGAAGATCTCGTCGTGGGCGCGCGAGCCGGGTAGACCCGCGACCTCGAACCCGTCGCCGACGGAAACGCCCTTGATCGCCTGGATCGACAGGATCGCCTGTCCGAGCCGTCCGTCGAGGCGCTCCTCCCAGGACACGTGCGAGCCGAGCCCGGGCACGAGCCCGAACGCCCGCACCTCGAACACGCCCCCGAGCGACTCGTTCGCCTTGCGCAGCGCGTCGATCTCCGCAACCATCGCCCGCGTCGCCTCGGCATCGAGGCAGCGCACGGGCGACTCGTCGACGGCGGCGAAGTCTGCGGGCGTCAGGTCCTCCCTGCGCGGTGCCGTCACGCTCGTGATCTGGATCACGTGCGAGTACACCTCGACCCCAAGCGCTGCCAGGTACGCCTTGGCGATCGCGCCCCCGGCCACCCGTGCCGCCGTTTCGCGCGCGCTGGCCCGCTCGAGGATGTCACGCACGTCGCTGAGCCCGTACTTCTGCGTCCCCACCAGGTCGGCGTGGCCGGGCCGCGGCAGGTGGACCTCCGCGAGCTTGGCGTCCACCGGCCATGGGTTCATCCGCTCCTCCCAGTTGGCGTAGTCCCGGTTGATGACCTGCAGCGCGATCGGCCCGCCGAGCGTGCGGCCATGCCGGACGCCGCCGGTGATCTCGGCCTGATCGCGCTCGATCTTCATCCGCCCGCCCCGGCCATGGCCGAGCTGGCGCCGAGCCAAGTCGCGGTTGATCGCGTCGCGATCGAGCTCGAGGCCGGCGGGCAGACCCTCGATGATGCAGGTCAATCCAGGGCCATGTGACTCGCCCGCGGTGGTCAGACGGAGCGCCATAGGGCGCTACAGGTTACGGGGCGGTGCGGGCCGGCCGGGGGGGCCCGGCGTCAGCAGCCGCTCGTGTCCGTCGTCTCGTTGCCGCTGAGACTGGTCACGGGCACACCGGAGCTGCCCGAGGCGCTGCACTGGATGTACTGGACGGCGCGGAACGCGTTGATGCCGGCATACAGAGGAAAGTTTCCGACGTCGAGGTCCTCGGTGACCGTGAGGGCCGAGACGTTCACGTTGTCGCCGATGATCGATCCGTCGAAGATCCCACCGGCGCACACGAGCACGCACAATGCGGGCACGTTCACCGTCACGCTGGACATGGGCGCGTAGACAATCTCGCCGTAGACCGCCGACAGCGACGTGCTCTCGGTGGTCGGGCCGATCTGCACCGTCGTGCCGTTGGCCGTGCCGTTCCCCACCACGTAGATCTGCACATCGCTCGGCGCCGTCGTCGTGCCGAGCGGACTCGAGGGTTCCAGCAAGTTGTCGATGCCAGGGGTATCGGTGAAGTTCCCGACGCTCGTGTCGCCACTGCAGCGGGTCGAGGTCGGCTTGTCGATAAAGATCCGAACGGGGCCCGCAGTCGCCGTCGTCGTCGACACCGTCCCACCGGTGACGTTGAAGCTGCAGAACACGTAGTCGCCCGGCTGGAAGGTTGCGGTGCCGCTCGTCAGCGTGAACGTGTCGCTCGTTGACCCAGTGCTGCTGTAGCAGCTGGAGCAGCCGAACAGGGCGTTCGTGCAGGTCTCCGCGACGCCGCTGGAATTCGCACAGCTTGGCTTGGAGGCACTGATGGTGACCGGAGAGCGCTGAACTACGCAGGTCGTGCTCGGCGTCCCCGCGGAGCAAGGCGCGGTGGAGACGGTGTTGTAATTCGCGGTGCTGATGCGCAGGGTCGACGGGCACGTGCCGAGGGTGCCGTTGGTGCAGAACTCCGACGCCGAGAAGGTGGGGAAGATGCTGCTCGAGAGCAGGTCGGTGCCCACGGTGAGGACTGGGGTGGTGAGCTTGCCGAGCGCCGATATGTCTCCGTTTACCGTCGAGGCCAGGCTGCCCAGGGCTATCGTGCTGAGTCCGGTGATCGTCACGTTCCCCATCCCCTCGATCGCTTGGAGGGGCGCGATGGGCGCGAGAATCGCCTTCTCGCGCGAATAGACCGCGCCAGTCCCTGCCGGAGTCCCGGTGGTGTCCTCGCCCAGCGAGACGATGGTGGGGAACATCTCGCGCTCGGAGCTGACGCCGCCGACGTTCTCCTCGTTGGGATAGAAGTAGGACTGCTCGAAGCTATGGTCTCCGAGCGGCTCGGTATAGGGGGTCGGTGACCCCCCGGGGGTCTCGGCCTGAGGGCATGCGTTTATGCCGCTCACGTAGGTGGTCACGAGCCCGGTGACCTGGAGGCCCACGTTAAGCTGAGGGACGATGCAGTCGACGCTGATGCCGGTCCCGAGCAGACCGCCGTTCATGTTGTAGCTCGTGCTCCCCAGGTCGGCTTCTGACTGCTGGTAGAGCTGTGCCTGAATGCCGGCGTCGGCGGCCTGCTGCGCTCTGCGCGTGCGCGTGTCACGGGTCGTGAGCGAGTTGGCTGAGAGCGTCTCCGCGAGGACAGCGGTGCCCATCGCCAAGGCGATGAGCGCAAGCACGAGGACGAGGACGAGGACGTAGCCGCCTTCATCTGCGAGCCTGCTCGCCGGCCTGGGCCGACGCTCGTTGTTCAGGCGCGGCCTGGTCATCCGAGCTGCACCCCAAGCGTGAGTCCGATGGCGGTGTTGGGAGCGTTCGACGGCGTCGGGCTGGTGAACACAGTGCTCACGTACACGGGCGAGCTCTGCCCGATGTTGAACCTGCTGCCGTGATCGCCCAGCACGACCGCGACGGTCACACGCCGGGCGTCGGCGCAGGTGGTGCTCGCAGAGGGTGCGGTGGGCCAGCTACAGCCGGCAACCACGTTGCCGGTCGTGGTCGGGCAGGTACTCAGCTCGCCCGCCGAGCTCGTGCAGCCGACGTACGTATCGGTGACGTACGTGTCGACGGTCGCCGTGTCCGTGCCCACCGCCACGTTCGTCTGCTGCGGCGTCACGAATCCGCCGGAGAGGATCTCGAGCGGCTCCGCCACCGCCGTGCTCGTATCCGTGCACCCTGACCATGGCAGGACTCCCGGGGCCGCGCCTCCGGAGGTGTTGTCATAGTTGGCTTCGATCTCGTAGCCCTCGTTGCTCAGGCCGCAGCCGGTCGAGGCGCTCACGAAGTGATTTGGATCGGCGTAGGTGGTCGAGCTGTAAGAGAACGTGGAGCCCGAGCCCGCCGCCGGCGCCGCGTTCATGGCAAGCAGGTCGAACCCCTCGGTCTTCACCTCTTCGCGAATGGTCTCGATCTGCTGGTCGGCGACGCTGATGAGCTGTGAATCACGCTCGGAGGCGACCGAGCTGTCGTTGCCGTCCGCGAACAGCACCGTCGCCGAGGAGATGATGAGCACCAGGATCAGAGCCGCCACCAGGACTTCGATGAGGCTGAAGCCCTCCTCGCCGCCCAGGGCCCGAGACCATCTGGAAATCATGAGAAGTTCCTCAGGTCTGCCGTGGCCTGGAGCACGATCGGCGCCGTTGACGGCGTCCCTGCTCCGTTACCGGCGCCGGGGAGGATCGCCGCGGCGTTGCCGTGAGTGGACAGCCCGTAGCTCGTGATCTGGACGGTGAGAGTGATTCCCACCGACGCCACGGTCGTCGAGCTGGTGACGGGGAGAGGAACACTCGTGTTGACAGAGCTCACGGGCGAGAACGCGATCGACTGGACGCCCAGGATCTCCGTCCTCGTGATCGTGCTTCCGCCGGTGAGAGTCAGCACCCGCGTGCATGTCCCGGCGAAGTAGGTA
>Ga0302324_100017666_pt1 | contig 14118 bp, 10 predicted proteins | sample Palsa_T0_1_FD_201949 | JGI IMG/M metagenome (GOLD analysis project Ga0302324, IMG submission 201949) | Peat permafrost microbial communities from Stordalen Mire near Abisko, Sweden - Palsa_T0_1 | ecosystem: Environmental > Terrestrial > Soil > Palsa > Peat permafrost | place: Sweden: Abisko... | reverse complement strand
GGCAGCGCCGCCATTTCGTTGTCAGTGTATCCGCGCGCCGCAAGATCCTTCTTAAGGCAATCGGTGTGCGTTTTGTTTGAGCCTGCGACACCGGCCGCGTCGTCGGCAGCTTCAGTTATTAGCGCGGTGCGCAGCTCGATTTTCACCTGCGGATCTTCACTCTTACCGAGCGAGCCCGCTACGTTGCTTGAGGGACCGCAGGCCCCGACCGAATCAATAAACGCCTCCTCAAGTCCGACCGTACTCAGATCTTTTGCGAATCCCACACCTACTGCAGTCATCACAAAGCTTGTAGCTATCAATGCCGCAGCAATTCGTTTCATCGCAATTCGTTCTCCAGGTTGAGGGGGTCAACTCAAGAGTACGGCAGTCCCAACTTCGAAGGAGAGAGTCAAACTGCCGTACACCTTCCTCTGATTGAATGGTCATTTTGCCGCGAGCTGAGTGTGTTCCTCGCTTCCGACCCCATGCAGTGCAAGGTCTGTCGGGTGCGTGGTCTGCATTATGTCCCTGGCCTTGTTCACTTCGGCTGCCGTGCCGTGGGCCAAGACAATGAACTTGTCAGCCTTGAGCGCCGACTCGTATTTGACGATGCTGTCTGTAGGGATACCGATGCTGTAGAGCCCCGCGCCAACCGCGGTCAATCCGCCCACGAGCACCGCGCCTTCGAGGGCGCCGACAATCCACGCCACCAGAGGACCAGCTACCAGAATCGGTCCGATCCCCGGAATAGCGAAGAAGGCAGATCCGAACAGAAGCCCCCAAAATCCACCCCAAAAGGCTCCCATCTTACCCCAGTACATCATCCTATCGCCGGTATTGTAGTACCCCACTACATGCTCGTCGGTGTGATAGTCCTTTCCGACGATGGACAGTTTCTTCATATCGTACCCGGACCTTTGCAGGTCCTTGACAGCTTCTTCTGCTTTGGAGTGAGTGTCATAGATAGCTACAACTGAATTAACCTGAGGCATGACTTAGTCTCCTTATCCTTTTCAGATCGATTTCGGTCATGATGCGCAGTTGGTCTCATTTGACAAAGAAATTTCGACGGTGTTGTTCTTCATAAGGTTGTGAATCTTTTCTCACCGACCTGACGAGTTTATGCGAACCACTTGGTCTGAGTATGCGTTCAACTTCATCAAGACGTATAGCGCGAAGTGTAATCCGAAGAACAAATAGCGCCGATCGCGGGAATGAGCTGAACACCGAACCTGCTATCATAAAGTTGCGAAACGCTTTTTGTACCTACACCGAGCGTTTCTAGCTCCAGTCGTCGGTAAACTCATCTGGATTACGGTTCACTTTTTTCGAATCCGCAAGAATAACTTAAGTGTCAGCCAATATTGCGAGTACTGGCTTTGGACGCACGGACTGCATGTCGGTTCGGACTGTAGCCGCTGCTAGGAAGAGAGGCGCCTGATGGCCGCGTCTCATTCGGACGCGCTTGTGCTCTTCGGTGTGACGGGCGATCTCGCCCACAAGATGATTTTTCCCGCTCTCTATGCGATGGCGAAGCGAGGCACTCTCAAGGTCCCGGTAATCGGCGTCGCCTTTCCGAAGTGGAGTTTGGCGCGACTGCGCAAACGGGTGACGGACAGCATAAAGCGATCCGGTGGGATCGATAACAAGCACGCCTTCCGCCATCTTCTGTCTCAGTTCCAGTACGTCAGTGGGGATTATAAGGACCCGAATACTTTTACGGCGATAAAGAAGGCGCTTGGTAGCGCTCGCTGCCCGGCACACTACCTCGCCATCCCACCGTCGCTGTTCGAGACGGTGATCATAGGCCTCGGCGCCGCGAATCTGGCGGAGCATGCACGCGTCATCGTCGAAAAACCGTTTGGACGCGATCTGGCGTCCGCGCGGGAGCTCAATCGCGTCGCACAGACAGTGTTCCCGCGAGACTCGATTTTCCGCATCGATCACTTCCTCGGGAAGGAGGCTATCATGAACATCCTCTATTTCCGCTTCGCCAATTCGTTTCTTGAGCCGATCTGGAACCGCAACTACGTAGCCAGCATCCAGGTCACCCTATCCGAGGAAATCGGCGTGAACGGCCGCGGCGCGTTCTACGAAACCGCCGGCTGCCTGCGCGACGTGATCGAGAATCATCTCTTCCAGGTGGTCGCGCTGCTCGCGATGGAACCGCCGGCCGATAGGGACTTTGGAGCTGTGCATAGCGAGAAAGCGAAGGTCTTTGAAGCCATGCGACCGCTCAAGTCCGACGACTTGGTGCGCGGCCAGTACGCTGGCTATCGGAAGGAACCCGACGTAGCGAAGAACTCAGACGTCGAGACCTTCTGCGCATTGCGGCTTTTCATCGACTCGTGGCGATGGGAGGGCGTGCCATGGTACCTGCGCTCCGGCAAATACCTGGCCGAAACGGCAACCGAAGTCCTGGTGGAATTGAAGCCGCCCCCGCAGAAGCTTTTCGCCGACTCATCGCCGGCAACCGGAACAGCCAACCATCTGCGCTTTCGACTATCACCCGGCTCAGCCGTCGCTCTTGCTGCTCGCGTCAAGCGCGCGGGAAAAGAGTTCCTCGGCGACCAGCGAGAGCTCTACCTATTCGAAGAACAGCCGGGAGAGGAAGCGCCCTACGAACGACTTTTGACCGACGCAATGGCTGGCGACGGAGCGCTCTTCACCCGGGAGGACGCAGTTGAGGCCGCCTGGGCTGTTGTCGACCCGGTCCTTAAGAACCATCACCGGGTTCGCCGTTACAAGCGGCACGGCTGGGGGCCGAAAGAGGCTGACGCGCTCATCGCTTCAGACGGCGGTTGGCACAATCCCAATCTGACGGAGCCATCCGACCTTCCCGCCCGCATTGCGCAGAAGAGCACTCAGCTCAAGAGCTAAACAATTGAACAGAAAGATGAACCGCCTGGCAGCAAATCCGGAGATCCCGTCGAGGTGAAACCATGAGCGGCGGGGAACCAATCGGCGAAGGTGAGCTGGAAAGGCTTCAGCGCCAATCATTCAGCTACTTTCTGCATGAGACGAATCCGGGCAATGGGCTGGTGATCGATAAGACCGCACCGGACTGGCCGGCCAGCATTGCCGCTACTGGCTTCGCGCTGGCGGCTTATCCGATAGCTATTGAGCGCGGATTCATAGCGCGGACTGCGGCGGTCGAACGAACGCTGACCACGCTGCGGTTCTTCCGGAACAGTCGACAAGGCCCCGAACCCGACGCCACCGGCTACCACGGCTTTTACTACCACTTCCTCGACATGCGAAGCGGCCGGCGCACGTGGCAATGTGAATTGTCCACGATAGATAGCGCCTTCCTGCTTGCGGGAGCACTGACGGCGGGAGCTTACTTCGACACGGACAACTCCGCTGAGCAGGAAATTCGCACCCTTGCCGATCAGCTCTATCGCCGCGCGGATTGGCAATGGGCCCAAAATCGTGGCGCCACGCTTACGCACGGCTGGAGGCCGGAGAGCGGATTTCTCCAATTTCGTTGGGCCGGTTACGACGAGGCGATGCTGCTCTACATCCTGGGAATGGGCTCGCCGACTCATCCCCTGCCAAAGACCTGCTACGCCGCGTGGGTTTCGACCTACCGGTGGGAGAACCGTTACGGTTACGAGTATCTTTACGCCGGGCCGTTGTTCACGCACCAGCTATCACATCTATGGATTGATTTTCGCGGCATCCAGGATGCGTTCATGCGCCTCAAAAGTATCGACTATTTCGAAAACAGCCGTCGCGCAACCTATGTCCAACAACAATATGCAATGGACAACCCGCACAAGTTCGCCGGCTATAGCAGGCATTGCTGGGGAATCACTGCGAGCGACGGCCCCGGCACTGAGAAGATAAAGGTGGACGGTGTCGAGCGTCAATTCTTCGATTATGTGGGACGCGGCGTGCCGTATGGGCCCGACGACGGAACCATCGCGCCGTGGGCAGTAGTTACATCGCTGCCGTTCGCGCCTGAGATCGTGCTGCCTACGATCAACTATTACATCAATCAGGTTAAATTAACCGCGCACAACCCGTACGGTTTCAAAGCGACTTTCAACCCGACCTATCCAGTTGAATCCAGCAACTCCTGCGGTTGGGTATCACCATGGCACTACGGGCTTAATCAAGGGCCGATTGTCTTGATGATCGAAAACTATCGCTCCCAATTGATATGGAAGCTGATGCGTCAATGCCCTTACATCGTCAGCGGCTTGCAGCGAGCAGGTTTCAGCGGCGGTTGGTTGTGAAACTTCGATGAGCAAAGCGGCTGCGATCACTTGTGCTGACCATCTACGTCAGCAGGACTCGCCGGAATCGACGCCGCTCGAAACCAGGAATGCAACAACAGGCAGAGCGAACAATTGAGCAACAAGCCGCCCGCTGAAAAGGAGAATTGAACTATGAACACCGAAACTCTTTCCCCGGAAATGCTCCACAAGATGGATGCGTACTGGCGGGCGGCCAACTATATCTCAGTCGGCCAGATTTATCTCTACGAGAATCCGTTGCTGAAGGAGCCACTGAAACTGTCACACATTAAACCGTTGGTGGTCGGACATTGGGGCACAGTGCCGGGTCAGAACTTCATCTATGTGCATTTGAACCGGGTTATCAAGAAGTATGACCTTAATATGTTCTACGTCGCGGGTCCCGGGCACGGTGGCGCAGCGTTGGTGGGCAACGTTTACCTCGAAGGCACCTGGAGTGAGGTCTATCCGAACGTCACGCAGGACGAAGCCGGTATGAAAGAGCTGTTCAAGCAATTTTCGTTTCCCGGCGGGATCTCCAGCCACGTTGCGCCGACGACGCCGGGCTCGATTCACGAAGGTGGGGAGCTGGGGTACTCGCTAAGCCATGCTTTCGGCGCCGCGTTCGACAATCCCGATCTGATCGTCGCCTGTATCATCGGTGACGGCGAGGCGGAAACGGGCCCGCTTGCGACCGCATGGCAGTCCAACAAGTTTCTCGACCCCATTACCGACGGAGCCGTGCTGCCGATACTTCACCTAAACGGGTACAAGATCAGCAACCCGACCGTGCTCGCCCGCATCGAGCACGAGGAGTTAGAGCAATTTTTGCGAGGCTGCGGCTGGACGCCCTACTTTGTAGAAGGTGATGAGCCGAAAAAGATGCATCAACTCATGGCCGCCACCATGGAAAAGGTCATCGAAGACATTCGGCAAATCCAAAGTAACGCACGCGACCAAAACGACACCACTCGGCGACGTTGGCCAATGATCGTCCTGAGATCGCCCAAGGGTTGGACAGGCCCGAAATTTGTCGACGGCTTACAAATCGAGGGCACCTTCCGATCGCACCAGGTGCCGCTCGTGGTAGACCCCGAGCATCCGGACCATGTCAAGCTGCTTGAGAGCTGGATGAAGAGCTACAAGGCTGAAGAACTGTTCGACCAGCATGGCCGTCTTATTCCGGAATTGGCCGAGTTGGCGCCTAAGGGCGAGCGGCGGATGGGCGCCAATCCGCACGCTAACGGCGGCATTCTGCTGCACGATCTGCGCATGCCGGATTTCCACGACCATGCGGTGAATGTGCCTTCGCCAGGCGCTGTCAGCGGACAGGATACGCTCGTGCTCGGAAAGTTTCTGCGCGATGTAGCCAAGCTGAATCAGGACAAGCGTAACTTCCGCGTATTCGGTCCCGACGAGACACTGTCGAATCTGTTGGGTGCGGTTTTTGAAGTCACCGACCGTCAGTGGGACGCTCGCGAAGTAAAAAATGATGAATTCCTCGCGCCCGCTGGACGCGTGCTGGACTCGATGCTCAGCGAGCACCAATGCGAGGGTTGGCTTGAGGGTTATCTGCTCACCGGACGGCATGGGCTTTTCAATAGCTATGAGGCTTTTATTCGCATCGTCGACTCGATGTTCAGCCAGCACGCCAAGTGGCTCAAGGTAACGTTGGAACTGCCCTGGCGCCGCAAGATTTCGTCACTGAACTATCTGCTGGCCTCCCACGTCTGGCAGCAGGATCACAATGGCTTCACACACCAGGACCCAGGTTTCCTCGACCATGTCATTAACAAGAAAGCAGACATCGTGCGGGTCTATTTACCGCCCGACGCGAACTGTCTCCTGTCGGTGTTCGATCACTGCCTCCGCAGCCGCGATTACGTCAACGTGGTGGTGGCCGGCAAGCACGCCCTTCCGCAATGGCTGACCATGGATGCGGCGGTCGTGCACTGCACGGAAGGAATCGGCATCTGGCAATGGGCCAGTAACGATCAGGGAAGCGAGCCGGACGTGGTGATGGCGTGTTGTGGAGACACTCCCACGCTGGAGATTCTGGCCGCAGTCTCCATCCTTCGCGAACATCTGCCAGATCTGAAAATCCGGGTGATCAACGTCGTTGATCTCATGAAGCTGCAGTCTGCCAGCGAGCATCCGCACGGGCTAAGCGAGACGGATTACGATTCGCTCTTCACCAAGGATAAGCACATCATTTTTGGCTTCCATGGATACCCATGGCTGGTGCACCGGCTTACCTACCGCCGCACCAACCACAATCTGCATGTCCGCGGCTACAAGGAAGAAGGCACCATCACGACGGCTTTCGATATGAGGGTGCAGAACGACCTTGACCGATTTCACTTGGTACAAGACGTGGTGGATCGTCTGCCCCAGATTGGAGCCAAGGGCGCATATCTGAAGCAGATGGTTCAGGACAAGCTCATTGTGCACAAGCATTACATCGACAAGCACGGCCAGGACTTGCCGGAAGTTAGGAACTGGAAGTGGAAGGATCTGAGTAATAATGAGGCCGATCTGAGATCGCTCCACGCGGACTCCGGCGATCAGGCGGCAACTCATGAGTAAGACAAAGAACGTCACCAGCAGCACGAAGGTCTAGATAAGGACGATGCTAATCATTTCTTCCATCGCCCTTACCGGAAGAACGCGCATCATGATTGGCGTTTGTGGGTCGCCGTGAGTTTGATGCTCGTCGCCCTGGCTACCTACCTAATGAGCGATGATCTTCGCATCGTGGCCTCGCAGCCGACGGCAGCAGCAACTTTCGGGCGAAGCGGAGCACCAGTTAACCCTTGCAGAGCATCGATCGTGCTCTTTTCCGGCGACACAACAAAAAGACCGAAATTCCGGTTGGATCTCCTTAGCCCGCGGTCGCCTTCGAGGTTACAGCACCTCGTGTCGCCGCAAGTCCTGAACGACCGCAGCAATGTAGGACAAGAAACCTATCGCGAACAACGGGATGCCCAGAAAGAAAAACAGGCACATGGTGATCGGCGTCGTCTCAACGATGCACGGAACCGCAAGAAGGAATCCGAGGCCAACGGTGATTAAGGCTACTGTGATCAGATTGGGCATATCTTTTATCCCACCGGCGTATGAATCGGCTGATGGCATGTAACGCAGCTTAGCTCATTGGCTAAAATCGGCTTCATGACTGCAACGTGCGCAGGATTATTTTGGAAGCTTGCTGCCGGGCCGTGACATTGCAGGCAGTTGCTGTTCGGGAATGGCTTGTAAAGTGTGATTTGCTTCGGCATTTTCATTAAACCGTAGTACCTCGCAACATGCCCCATACTCTCGAGCTTGGTTCTAATCGGGCCCAAGAAGCCGTAGTCCGCATGGCAGGTGTAGCATTGATCGTTCAGGATCCACCGATTGCCGAAGTGCATTGCGGCTAATGATTTGCTTTTCGGATTCTCAAGGTCGGCTATCCACGGCGTCATCGTGTGGCAATCCGCGCAAAAGGTTACGTGTTCAGCTCGTTGGAAGGACAGGGCAAAAGTGGCGAGCGTCACCAGCACTGGGGCGACACCAAGTACGAGCAAGAGCAGCATTTTTTCCACGGTACTCACAATACCTGCCAATTCCTACGAGTCTAGTTTCTTGATGTAATCGACCAACGCCTTCACCTGATCTGCGCTGAACTGACTGAAGCCAGGCATCGTCGGTGATTCGCCTACCGCCGGTCCGCCCTGCGAAATAGCTTTCGCGATCCAATCGTCGCTCTTACCTTTGAGCGATACCACGAAGTCGGGGGGTGGCGGTTTCAAATACTTGCCAGCCGGACCGTCACCGTGTCCCTTATCGCCATGGCATGCAGCGCAACTCTGCGCATAGGTCGCATCCGCCGATTGGGCGCGCGCCGGCGTCGCAGCGAATAACGCCACAGAAACAGCAACCGTTATTGAAAGCAGCGGCACTAACAGCCGGTTGGTAGTCATATCATCCTCCTATGGTTGTCGGGGGTCTGACCTGTCATCAGAAACGATACTTCAGAGCTATATATCCGGCATTGCCGGTATAAGGCGTCCAGGAAGTTGCGCCAACGAAGGTCGAATTGGGCGACGCACTGCCCATCCACGATTTCAGGTTGTCCCAGGCAAAGTCATTTTCGCCGAAGTGATTGAAGTAGTAACCCAGGTCGAGCGTCATATTTTTCTTGAACGGATACTCGTACTGGACGATGAGCTCCTGAAACTGTGTGCCAATGTTTGGAAACGAAGTTGCAGGCCCCAGCGCCGCGTCACCGTTGGCGTGAGTCAGGTCAGTGCTAACCGCGTATGTGTATTTGATACTCAGCTTCGATTTATTTCGCAGCAGTTGAGATCCTTCCAAAACTAAGGGTGGTAGCGACGTCTCGATTCCAACATCGACAGAACTACCCTGATCGCGGCCATAACTGGTCCAGACTTGAGCCGGACAGTTCTGGGGAGTCTGCGAGTCGGGCAACCCGGCTGGGCAGGTAGGCTCAATCGGACTGGGTGCGTGAGGCTCGCGCTGCATCCCCGCCATATTCCAATCAGTAGCTTGCCAACTGTAATTGACGAAGACATTAAAGTCTTCGCTGGGCTGATAGGTAACTCCGACCGACGGAGTGTAGTCCGACGAGTGTTGCAGCCCTATCACCGAGGACGGATAGCTGTAGTTGTCGTAATCCATCGCCGCTTCAATGCTTATGCTGTTCAACTGAGTATTATCTGAGCTGTGAAACGGACGAAGCGAGCCGGACAGATTGAATTGATTCACGTGCACCGAGGCTTCATCGAATCGCCGCAGGTCGGAAAGCTCGGTACTTCCGGCATTCTGCTCCACCAGCGAGGTACGGTTGTTGTTGTAGCCTGGTGAGTCGCGGTTTGCGTACTGGTAGCTGCTTTGGAATTCGAGCCAGTCCGAGGGCGTCCAATCGAGCACCGGACCGTAGGAAGTAGTATTCTGTTGCAGCACCATCAGCCCGCTATTGTGTTCGGTGTCAATCTGTCCCACGAGGCGCGCGGCCAGCGTTGGAGTAATTCGATAGCTGGCAGACAAATTGATGTTCTGGTCCGAGAATGAGAACGGGAAGGCCGTCGCCGTGAAAGTGCTGGCGATGTCATTGAGCGACTTGATGCCCTTGAACGTGATCGCGGGATCCTCGTTGTTGTAGTCGTAATAACTGTAGGTGCCCCTTAACTCCAATGGCTCAATCGGATTGCTCACCAACGTTGCGTTGGCAAAGAATGGCTGCACGTCGCCACCGAGATTGCTTTGCGGCAGCCGCTGCGATGGCAGCGCTGAGTTTGCCGTATATGGGATGAAGCTCTGGCCCTGCAGCCACCAGCCGTATGACAGACTACCCATCGCGCGCGTATTGAGTGGCAAGGTCATGCCGCCGTCCACCGTAAAAGTGTGCGCCTGGTTGTCCGGGTAGAGCTGCATTCGGCCCGTGCACGGCCCAGTTCCACCCGTTGGCGAATAGGTGGCTGAGCTGGTGCAGGCACCGGTCGGCGAAAGCTCGCTCCAGACATCCGGATTCGACCAGGTCAGGACCGAGTCTTGATTCTCGAAGAACGAGCCATTGTATTTCGCGCCAAGCGTCCACCAATCGGCGGCGTAATCGACGCCAACGCCATAGTTATAAATGTCGTAATTTACCGGCTGGGTTACCTGCGAGATGTTGTAGGTTCCAGGACTGGGCCCGAACATCGAACCGAACGAGTAGTCGTTGCCGCTGGGATTCTGGAAGTTGAACTGGGCGGTATAGGTCCAATGCGGGTCGGGCGTGTAGCGAACGTTTAGATTTGCGACGCCATTGAGCAGACTCATCGTCGTCGGATTCGCGACCACATTTACCCAGGTACCGATGTTCTTTCCTGGCGGTTCGCCGCCGGTTGGTGGCGCCGGATGCGAGCTCAGGCTGAAGTTGCCGCCGTTCTGACTGAACGCGATCGAGCCTACGTCGTCGCTAAGATAGTGCGGCATGTCGAGGTACTGTATCTGGATATCGAGCAGGCCATAGACTCCAGCGTGCAGATTGTACATCTGGTTATTTTGTCCGAGGTTGTAGGCATGAAAGTCGGCAAAAACCCGGTCGTCGCTTTTATCACCAAGGAGCAGGTGCAATTCCGGAGCGATGACTTGCTGCGCCAGGTCGCTGTACTCACGGTATTTGGCGACGTTCGTAGCGGGCACCGATCCCGGGAAGACGCCTACCGACGCGGAGCCCTGCATGGAAACTGCGCCCAAGCTCGTCTGCGCCTCTGCGTCGCGTGAAGCGACTAACACCAGGACCAGCAAAACTGGCAGCACAGTTACGACGATCGCGTGGTTCATCGAGTCTTTCATGGTGCCTACCTCGATTCGCTTCTGTCACTTCCTACCGGGTGAAGAACAGGCCACCCGGTGAGTTCGAGCCATGGATGTTCGCGTGACAATTGGTGCACGCATGTCCGAACACGAAAACCGTACCCGCACCAGCGGGAGTCCCTGGATGAAATGTGCCGACGTGGCACTGCTGGCAGAGCCGCGGCACCGACACTTTCAGCAGAAACATGTTGGTCGAGCCGTGAGGGTCATGACAGTTGCTGCAGTTCTGCAAAACTGGCGGATGCGCCCATAAAAATGGGCCGCGCTTCTCGGCATGACAGGTGTAACAGACCTCGTTTACCGTCGGCTGTACCAGTTGATGCTGATAAGGGCCGCCATGCGGGTTGTGGCAGTCAGTGCAGACCATCAGGCCCTCGCGCAGCGGCATGTGTGAGGGCATGTTCATCTGGTTCTGCTTGTCGAGGTGGCACTTGAGACAGACCTGGGTCTCGGGCCGCGTGTACATGAATGGGTTGGCTCGGAAATCGGCCGCCAGCTGGTAATCAGAGGTCTTATGCATGACGACATGACAGTCGACGCATTTGACGCCCCGGAAAGCATGCATACTGGCTTGCCAGAACGCCTGGTCGCCCTTCTGATGACAGGTGAGACACGCGCCATTTTCGCGCGCTTGCGATTCGCCCGAGTCGGGCCGGAACGTGATCAGCGTCGCCTCTGCCGGCGGCCCATGCATCGCTTGTTCAGGCGTCGCGCCCTTGCCCATCGCAGCTGCCATTTCGGGAACGTACAGGCTGCCGGGCCCATGGCACGATTCGCATCCGTGCTGCTCGGCGGAATCGCGCGGGTGCTTGATCAGGATGTTGCCCATCATCGTATCGCCGAAGGCGTGCGTTGAGGCTTGATGGCATCCCTCGCAAGCCTTGCTGCCGACATAACTTGCGGTCGTCGCGCTCGAGCCGAGAATCCGGGAATTTGCAAGCTGAGCAGGCGACGGCGCCGACGATGATGCTGGAGCTTCCTGCGATGACCCGGCCGCGCTTGCCGTCTCGCCATGCAGAAACGCCAGCGCGAGTGCAGTCGCCCCAACCAGCATCCGGAACCGTGAACTCTTGAGGCGAGTCACCCCGAGTCTCATCGCAGCTCCTCCAACTGCGAATCGCACGTTTCGCCTGGCCATCGCCCGAATTTCTCCAAGCGCGGCGCTCCCTATCGCCGAGTAATCTACGCCGAGGTTGCGTTTAGTGACCACTGAGCCCCGTGCGGGATTCGTTCTCCAAAGAACAAACGATTCTGATCTGCCAGGAACAAACGATTCTGATCGCGGCTAAGGCTACACGCCGAGTCTGCTACGATCGAGTTGCGAAGCTCTCGGCACCAGCGCCTTGGATATTGGGTTCAAGGCGTGTTGGAAAATTCATCCGGTTCACCGATCACAGCTCGATCGTCGGCATCGCGTAACGCTGGAAGACCGGTGGCAACCCGATTTTCCAGCTAGCACTCCGCGCGAGGAGGTAGCTCTCCAATGGCGTACCAGACAATCAATCCGTACTCCGAAAAGCTGCTCAAATCGTTCAAGGAGCATACAGACGCTCAACTTGAAGCGATCCTTGCGAAGGCCGAAGAGACCTATGAGAACGACTGGAGTCTGAGCTCCCTCGCGGCACGCAAAGCGATCGATCAACCAAATCTCCAACCGGCTCGAGGGACGGCGATGTAGTGTCACTTGTGGTCCTCGACTTCACGCGTGCTCGAGCGAAGAACCAATCGTCCGACAGGATCCCTCGTAAGCTTGCGACCTAGGTCAGCATTCGCATTGTGAAAAGAATTTGACAGGGGTTGAACGATGGCTACTGAGAAGAGTTCTGAAGCAGATGCCAAGACCTCTAACAATTCAAAAGACTCCGCGCAAAACGGGCCCAAAGAACAAGTCGCCAAATCCAATGGGTCGAAGCCCGGCTTGGACGAGCTTCGCCGGCGCGCATACGAAATATTCCAGGCGCGCGAAGACCTGCTAAAGGCGGAGGCGGCCCTTTACGCGGATGCGTCCAAGCCCAATGCGCCTAAGCCAGATGGGGACAAGGCGGATTCGCCCAAGCCCGACGCATCCAAACCGAGCGCCTCAAATGTCGCCAAACCCGATGGGTCACAGCCTAGCTCAGACGAGATTCGCAAGCGCGCCTTCGAAGCGTTTCAGGCTCGTCATGGTGGACCCGGCAGCGCGCTCGAGGACTGGCAAAAGGCAGAGTCCTCCCTTTGCGCAACAGCGACTAAGACTAGCAAGCCCGAGGGCGATGCACCCAAACCCGAGGCGGCCAACGCGGACGCACCCGAGGCTGACACCTCCAAGGCAGATGGCGCCAAGGCAGATGCTCCCAAAGCTAACGGGACCAAAGCCGAGGCAGCCAAGGCCGATAGCTCTCAGGCCGATGCGCCTAAGGCCGACGACTCCAAGGCTGATGCATCCAAGGCTGACGCGTCCAAGGCGGATGCGCCTAAAGCAGATGGGGCAAAGGCAGATGCATCTAAAAGTGCGGTGAAGGTACCGGCTGATACCGGGACGATCGAAGAGGCGGTCACCAAGTTCAAATCCAGTATCAAGGATGGGCTGACCCAGGAAGAGGCGGCCGCCCGGCTCAAGAAAGAGGGTCCAAACGCCATCAAGGAAGTGCACATCAATCCGATCATGCGGTTCCTAAAGTTCCTGTGGGGACCTATCGCGTGGATGATCGAGATCGCGGCGATTCTCTCCGCAGTGGTCCGGCATTGGGAAGACTTTGTCATGATCTCTTTCATGCTGGCGCTGAATGCGGTGGTCGGGTTTTGGGAGGAATACAAGGCCGACAACGAGATCGAAGCGCTGAAAAAGCATCTGGCAATGCATTCCCATGTTCTGCGCGACGGCAAGTGGAGCGACGTCTCGGCCAAGGACCTGGTGACCGGCGATATTGTCATGATCAAACTCGGCAACGTCGTCCCCGCCGATATGAAGCTGGTCGATGGCGATTACCTCAGCATCGATCAGTCGGCGCTGACGGGCGAGTCACTGCCGGTTGAGAAGAAGAAAAACGACGTAGCGTATTCAGGATCAATCGTGAAGATGGGCCAAATGAATGGGCTCGTCACCGCCACCGGAATGAACACGCTTTTCGGCCGCGCCGCACAACTGACTGAGAGCGTCAAGACCGTTTCCCACTTCCAGAAAGCAGTGCTCAAGATCGGCAATTTTCTGATTCTGATCACACTCGGGCTGGTCGCATTGATCCTTACAGTATCGCTCTTTCGCGGCGACCCGTTCGTCGAAACGATACTCTTTTGCCTGATTCTGACAGTCGCTGCTATACCGGTCGCGTTGCCGGCCGTTCTGTCCGTCACGATGGCCGTCGGCGCGTCCGTGCTCGCGAGAATGAAGGCTATCGTCTCCCGCCTGGCCGCGATCGAAGAGATGGCCGGCATGGACATTCTCTGCTCGGACAAGACTGGGACACTCACCAAGGACGAGCTCGAGTTGGGCAGCCCGGTTGTTTGCAAGGCGAGCAACGAGCAGGACCTGGTCTTGTCCGCGGCTTTGGCC
>Ga0302324_100017665_pt1 | contig 14118 bp, 17 predicted proteins | sample Palsa_T0_1_FD_201949 | JGI IMG/M metagenome (GOLD analysis project Ga0302324, IMG submission 201949) | Peat permafrost microbial communities from Stordalen Mire near Abisko, Sweden - Palsa_T0_1 | ecosystem: Environmental > Terrestrial > Soil > Palsa > Peat permafrost | place: Sweden: Abisko... | reverse complement strand
CATAGACACGGCTTAGGCCATATAAGGCGAACACCTCATAGAATCTTTTTGATTCCCGAAGTAGCTTTGATGCATGAGAAATAAACAGAAAAAGGAATTGCCCTTTGGGGACGTAGTCATTGCGACTTACCAAATCTGGGGAAAAAGTCTGGCTTCAAAAATGGTCCGGTGGGCGATCAAGACACGCTTTATCGTGTTTACTGAGGGATCGCATTAATGAATTCATCAACAAAAATGGAGGCGCGCATGGAAAAATTACCGGGCATTTTTAAACACTTCAAAATTGGGCTTGCCATCGCTCTGGTGGCAGCTTCGGCCGGATGTGCGGGAGGTTATGTGGTCGCGGATGGGGGCTATGACGGGGGCGGCGCAGTCGTAGTTGACCCAGATGTTTCCTTTTATGGAGGTTTTTACGGTCGTGGGCGCGATGTCCACGCCTATAGAGATCGAGGAGTTGCCAGCCGTGGGGTTGCGCACGGCGGCGGCGGGATTGCGCACGGCGGCGGGGGAGGCAGACGATAAGAGCTAACTTAGAAAAGACTTATAAATATTATGAAAATTTCAATTCACTCACCTCGACTCGCGCCGCTTTGCGGCGTTGCGGTTCTAACGTGTGCATTGGGCCTTGGCATCGGAAACGTTGCCGCGATGGGGCAAAATGATTCACAACCCCGAGCGGCTGCCGGTCAAAAAACATTCGCCTCCCCGGAAGACGCTATTGCAGCCTTGAAGGCGGCGGCCACCGAACCGGACAAAACCGGCTTGCACAAACTCTTTGGGCCCGAATTCAAACAACTCCTGACTGGAGATCCGGCGCAGGACGAAAAGCATGCCGAAAAATTCGCCGCCGCCGTGGGTCAGTCGTGCAAACCCATCCCGGAGGGGGATGACAAGATCATACTCGACATCGGCACGAATGGCTGGCCGATGCCGATCCCACTAGTCAGAGTGGATGGCCGCTGGCATTTCGATACCGCGCAGGGCAAGGAAGAAATAGTCGCACGCCACATCGGCAAAGACGAACTCCACGCGATTGGCGTTTGCCGGGCTTACGTCAAGGCGCAACTGGCCTATGCCAAACAAAACGCCGGGCCAAACGGCTCCTACGCGCTGAAATTCAAAAGCTCGCCTGACCAAAAAGACGGGCTCTTTTGGGCGGCCGCAGGAAGCGATTCGCTCAGTCCATTTGGATCTGTCCTGGCAAATTCCGAGACTGACGGGCTGGTGAATGATAGCAGCACCGCTCCGAAGCCGTTCCATGGCTATTATTTCCGCATTCTAACTGCGCAAGGCGAAGCCGCTCCCGGCGGCAAGAAGAATTACATGGCCGGAGGCATGTTGGCCGATGGATTCGCTTTGGTGGCCTATCCATCCCAGTGGGACGCATCGGGGATTATGACCTTTATTGTCAACGAGGACGGCAACGTCTATGAACAGAATTTAGGCGAAAGAACTGCTGGCATTGCCCGGAAAATGAAGGAATATAACCCGACTGGCGACTGGAAGCAGGTACAAGATGAAGGAATTTTGAACGTGGCTGCCGATTAATAATGTGGCTGGGCCCAAAGATAAATTAAAGAACATCCTCAAGGCGTTTTCCATCGAATTGCTGGTCTATGCAATTTTGATGGGTGCCTATGTTCTTTTTGTTTTGCATTACTTGGGCCATTGGCTTTTTCAATTATTTACCGAGGAACGAAAGCTTTATGCGGCCATAGCCCTGGTCTTGATCGTGGGCCAAGGTTATTTTTTGGAGATTCTCTCGCGCGCGTTACTGGGCCTCGTCAAGCGCGCACGGGAAAAATAATGTGGATTTCCCAATCTCCCATACTCACATCAGCCCCATTTTGTTAGTCTTGACGGGATTTGTGGTGGGCCTTTTTGGCGGTTTCTTTGGCGTGGGCGGCAGTTTTTTGGCCGGGCCGGCGCTCTTTGGTTTCGGCGTTCCGATGAATTTTGTGGTGGGCACGGATTTGGCCCATATTGTTGGAAAATCCATTGTTGCCGCCCGCAAGCATGGTTCTCTCGGCAACATCGATATGAAATTGGCCGGCTTTATGGTGGCCGGAACAATTGTCGGTGTGGAAATGGGCGCCCGCCTCATTCAGCATTTGAAGGCAACCGCGCACATCGACCTCGTCGTCGGAGGCAGCTTTATTCTCGTGCTGGTCAGCATTTCTGCGTTCATGGGATGGGAAAGCGTGAAGACCTTGCAAATGCAACGCGCCGCGAAAAGAGGAAAAACCAGGGCTGCTGGAGAAATTCTAACCAAGCGTGATGCATCGGCTTTTAAACACGTCGCGGTCATTATCCAGAAAATGGCTCCTCCACCATATATTAATTTGCGCGTGTCGGGCCTTTCTCAGGTCTCCGTGTGGTCGATTCTCCTGATCTCGCTCGTTGGCGGCTTATTTAGCGGTTTTCTGGGTGGAGGCGCAGGATACATTCGCATGCCGGCCATGGTTTATTTATTGGGCATTCCCACCCATGTCGCTATCGGCACTGATCTTTTTGAAATCATTATCTCCGCCAGTTACGGCACGATCACGCACGCCTTAAAGGGAAATGTGGACATCCTCATCGCATTGATCATGCATACGGGCGCAGCGCTGGGCGCACAAATTGGAGCCACCATGACGCAATATTTTTCCGGTGTGCGCATTCGCCTGGCTTTTATTCCGCTGCCGATCATTGGCGCGTTGATTATTTTACACGGACTTTTGATGGGTCATCATGCAAAATAGGGTTTGCGGCATCGCGTTCTGGACTAAATCCAAGCCTAACGAACGTGGCTGGCACCATGTCGCCCAAAAACCCCTCAAATCACCCTCTCCAAAAAATCAAAACGCGCCACATCGCAATTATGGAAGCCGACGTTTCACGCGGTCCGCAGTCCCGCATTTGGGCAACACGCCCAATGAAGCTGACCCCGTAAACCCTGGGACTGCAAGGCCACTGGAACCCGTAAGCCTCTTCCCAAGTGCGGGTTCGCTAATGCGCCGAGTTTTTGCCTTTTTTCCTGTCAAAGCAAGTCAAATTATGCGACAGTCAAATTATGTGCTTCAGGCTATTCGGGCTATCGCGAAGACCCTGTGGTGGTCGCGTGGGTTTCTTGGGCACACTTCCTCGTGGCCTTGCGCAAGCGTCTGCGGCACAATCGCTTGCTTCCACGACTGCACAGTTGCACAGTTTCCGCAAGGCCGATTTCCGAGCTGGACGAGCTGCATTCGCAAACCGTTTTGGTCTAGGAACTGCTATTAACTTTCTTGAGAATGCTTGCAAAACCTCACTTGCCTGCTTTGATTGCGCCGAATCGCTGGGCAGACGCCTCAGCGCCGCCTGCGTGTCATCGGCCGATTGCGCCCGGAGGCAACGGCAAGACGGGGGTATGCATTTTCGATATGGCCAACCGGGTTTGGGACCGGATCAGCCGCGCGTTTGACACTTACGCGGGCCGGTTCGTTCCTGCGAACTACGCGGACAACGCCGATGAGGCCAGGCGGGCGCGTATGATCTGCCTGTTCGGCATTCTAGGCGCGATTTTTGGCGCGATCTACGCGGCTTTCTACATTTTGATCGGCCACCGCTGGGGTGCTTTGATTGTCATCGTTTGCGGCAGCGGCTTTAGTGCGGGGCCCTCATTGTTGAGGCGGACCGGATCTCTCAATTTGGTGGGAAACCTGCTCTCATTCATTTTGGTGGCCAGTTTTTCAGGCCTAAGCCTTGTGGAAGGCGGAATGAACGGCCACGCCATCGCCTGGCTGGCGAGCGTGCCGTTGTGCACGATGTTGCTGCTGGGCCGCAAAGAGGCCGGGCGCTGGATGGCGGCAAGCCTGGGGGTCTGCGCGTTGGTCGCATCTTTGAACCTTTTTGGCGTGAAGCTGACCCCAGCTTACGACTTGAAATGGGAAGGCGCAGTTTCAGTGGCGGGTTATCTGGGGTTTATCCTATTCATGTTTGTTTTGGCGGTGATTTTCGAGACCGGCCGCCAGCGCGCTTTCCGCAGCTTGCAGCACGCCTTGGCCAAGCTCGAAGTGTCCAATCAGGAGAAAAACGAATTCCTAGGCATCGCGGCGCATGATTTGAAAAATCCGCTGAGCGTCGTCATCGGTTCAGCGGAGCTTTTGCGCCTCAATCAGGACGCCGGCCAGCGGGAGCAGCTCATTGGCAAAATCATCGGCTCGAGCACGAAAATGTTGCAACTCATCAAAAATCTTCTCGACGCCAATGCCATCGAGGAAGGCCGTTTTGCCTCCATGATTGAGCGTTGCGATCTGCAGGAATTGATGCGGGAATGCATCCATGAAAACGGCACCACCTGCGCCCGGAAGGAAATCCGCCTCGAGCTCGAAACGGCCGCGCCCTGCTGGGCCAAGGCGGATCGGCAAGGCGCGCTGCAAATCCTCGACAACCTGGTTTCAAACGCGCTCAAATTTTCGCCGGCCAAGACGACTGTTCATTTGAGCGCGACGACGAACGGACCCAAAGCGTTGTTAGCCATCCGCGATGAAGGACCAGGTATCAGCGAGGAGGATTTGAAAAAGATGTTCGGAAAATACATGCGGTTGAGCGCGCGCCCGACTGGCGGAGAATCTTCCAATGGCCTTGGCCTGTCCATCGTGAAGCGCCTGGCGGAACGAATGTCCGGCACGGTGTGCTGTGACAGCCGTCTGGGGCAAGGGGCGACTTTCGTTCTGGAATTGCCCGCCGCGGTGGATTGATTCGCCGCATTTCTCGACTTTGGCATTTCCAAGGCTACCTCACGGGTTGTGCCGAGGTTACGGTAAACAAATCCGCTTTCTGCGCGTTGCCGCGCACGAACACCCGGAAGAACTAGCGGAAGCCGCCCCGCAGGAACCTCTCCGGCGAAGCGCGTGATCGCATCAAGCTGCGATTGTTCGAGAATAACGACTGAATTCTGAAGCTTTGGCCAACGCTGGCTGATTGGCTGGGAGAAGCCGGATTGACCCGAAATCATCAGGTTTATTGTTTTGCCGTTTTCGCGGCTTCGAGGACTTTGGACGGCTCAAGACGCACCTTGAAATCAGGATTAACGTGGACGAAACGGATGACACCTTTGGTGTCAACTACGAAAACGGCCGGATGAGGAAGAATATGATTGTCATTGCCCGTGGCGGCATCCAGATCCACTTTGTGGTTTTTCATCTTTTCGACAGTGGCGTCGTCCACCTTGTAGGAGATGCCGAACGCCTTCACAGCGCTGGCATCGCTATCGGAGAGCAGTGTGTAATCGAGTTTGTCCTTCTCCATTGTTTCGCGCAACTTGCTCGGCTGATCCATGCTGATGGCGATTAACTGCACACCTTCCTTGGCCAGGTCGTCCTTGATGCTGGAAAGCGACTGGAGGTGCATGTTGCAAAACGGGCACCAACCGCCGCGATAAAACACCAGCACGGCTGGTTTGTCTGAAATGAGTTGCCGGAGGCGCACAGACTTGTCCTCCATCGTGCGCAAAGAAACGTCGGGAATTGAATCACCGACCTTTAGGGCGGAAGGAATAGTGTCACCCCGTGCGAACACGGCACCCAGCAGCAAGAAGCAGAATATCGTTTTCATAAGTCGTCACAATGGTTGGTTGGCTCGCAGAAGTCAAGGGTCCCGCAACACATGGCACGTATAGCCGCCGGGATGTTTGACGAGGTACTTTTGGTGGTATTCCTCCGCCGGGTAAAATGTCGTCGCCGCCGCGATCTCCGTCGTGATCGGCCGGCTGAACTTGCCTGACTTGTCCCAGCGCGCCTTCACGCGTTCGGCGGTCTGTTTCTGTTCATCGCTCGTGTAGAAAATGGCCGAGCGATATTGCGTGCCCACATCGTTGTGCTGCCGGTTAAGTGTCGTAGGGTCGTGCATACGGAAGAAATAATCCAGCAAAGACTCGTAACTAAGCCGGGCGGGATCGAACACCACTTGAATCGACTCCGCATGGCCGGTTGTGCCGGTGCAAACATCGTCGTAAGTCGGGTCCGCTGTCGTGCCGCCTGAATACCCAACGGTCGTTTTAACAACACCAGGGATTTTGCGAATGATCTCCTCCATGCCCCAAAAACAACCACCGGCCAAGATGGCCGTTTCATGGACGGCAGCTTTGATCAAACCCGCCTTCACGAACGGGGCAAGATATTGGCTGTACCCGGCCTGGTCCATGTCTTCCACCGGAATGAATTTCAGCGCGGCGGAATTGATGCAATAGCGCATTCCGTTGGCACCTGGACCGTCGTTGAACACATGGCCAAGATGCGAATCTGCCACGCTCGAGCGCACCTCATTTCGCTCCATGCCCAACGTCGAGTCTTTCTTTTCCACGACGTCCGCGCTGTTAATCGGCTGGGTGAAACTTGGCCAGCCTGTGCCGGAATCAAACTTGTCCAGCGAACTGAACAGCGGCTGTCCCGACACCACGTCCACGTAGATACCGGGTTTGTGATTGTCCCAATATGCATTGTGGAACGGGGGTTCGGTGCCGCATTGTTGGGTCACGTTGAACTGCTCAGAGGAAAGTTTATTTTTCAACTCCGCAGGCTCAGGTTTTGTAAAATCCTTCATCCGTTCGGGTTCGTAGGCGGAAAAGTTGGTCGGCTGCGCCCTCCCCTGGCGCATTACTACGAGAAGACCGCCAGCCAACAGTATCGCCGCCGCAATAGCTGCAATTTTGATTGAGGGCATAGGTTTTAGGGTACGGACTACAGATCAATTGTCTTTGGTGGCATATATTTTAGCAGATCACATTGATAAGTCGGGCCAACTCACCGTAACCTTACAATCGTTCAAGTCGGGAAACTCGGCAGAAATTACCTGTTTGTAAGGAAATCGGTTGATTTCCGACAGACTGGATGGGCTAAATGAAAAGACGCGCTTGCTCTTTCAACCGCAGGCACTGTGCCCATTAATGCTGAAACGACCTATGACGAGGGACGCCCAAGAACGCGATTTCGCGCTAGCCCATGCTCTTGCCAGAATTGGGCTTGGAATCAACATCGCCATTCACGGACTGGCACGAATCGGGGTTATTTCCGCCTTCGCCGAAGAAACCGTCAAAACGTTCGCCCACACGTTTCTTCCGTCCTCATTAGTTCGGGCGACGGCGTATGGCATCCCTCTTGTGGAATCGATGATCGGGTTGCTCTTGATCGCGGGACTTTTCCTGCGTCCGATGCTGATTCTGGGTCTTCTCTTAATGTTCCTACTCATATTCGGCATGGGTTTGCTTCAACAATGGCAGATCGTCGGGCTGCAGCTTTTTTATGTCGGCTTTTATGCGTTGCTCCTCGCCACCGCGGGCTGGGATTATTATTCCGTGGACTTTTGGCGGAAGAAGCAGCAGACAAAGGGATTTAACCCGGTGTGACGTCCGACCAGTCGGCGCCTCCCTGATGACAACGAAAATTAACAAGAAGCTATGGTTGGCGGGTAATCGATGGCGAGGAGCGACTGCCTTCCTCGCATGAAAGACAACACGCCTACCGAATCTTGCAGCGATGCATTAAGTTCCGACCAGAAGCCGTCGGTCAAAGGCGCGCTCGCCAGCGCCAGTCTGTCTCATCCGGAGCAATGGGTGGATCTTTACGGGAATTACCTTTTCAGCTACGCCATGATGCGCCTGCGCGACCCTTCCAAGGCGGAAGATGCGGTCCAGGAAACATTTCTCGCCGCGCTCAAAGGAGGCAGGAGTTTCGCCGGCCGCTCGGCGGAAAAGAGCTGGCTGGTGGGAATTCTTAAAAATAAGATTTGCGATTATTACCGCAAAGCCAGCCGCGAGACTTCGTTTACAGACATGGACTTTTACTCGGACGAAGAGAGTGACAGCTTTGTCACGGACGGCCTATTGAAAGACAGTTGGATTCAAGAACTCGGTCCCCGGGAGTGGTCCAGTCCTGGCGCCAGTCTGGACAGCGAGGTGTTTTGGCGGACTTTTCGCGATTGCTCGAGCAAGCTGCCAAAGAACGTCGCGACTGTCTTCACTCTGCGGGAGGTTGACGGCATCGAAAGCAGGGAGATTTGCGCCATGCTGAACATTTCCGAAAACAATCTTTGGGTGATGTTGCATCGTGCCCGCATGGCATTGCGTCGCTGCATGGAAGTGAATTGGTTTGGAAAAGAGGAGTTGCCAGAATGAAAATCATCGAGACGGCATTTCGTTTGCGGCGTTGCATGGGTTCTCCAATCGACGGAACAAACGCAAAGGAAATCGTAAGGATTCCCGCCGCTTTGCCGACAAACATGTGTGCCGTTTCGCTTTTTGCGCACGTGCCGCGGAGCAATAAGCTCGAATGTTGTTGACTTGACGACGAAAGAACGTATGAATTGGTCCCCTAAAGTTATGAAAACGCTCGCGCAGATGCTCGGCACCCTTTCACCCAATTGCAAAGAGGCCAGCCGCCTCCAATCAGCCGCGCTTGACCGCAGGCTGACGCTGCTCGAAAGGTTTGGTTTGCGCTGTCACCTTGCCCTCTGCAAATGGTGCTGCCGTTACGGCAGGCAGGTCAAGTTTTTGCGCTCGGTGGCCCGAGAACATGCGCAAGACGGCCAACCTCTTCCGCAGCCGGTGCTTTCATGTGAAGCCCGGGAGCGCATCAATCGAATGTTGCAATCCGAAACGGAATGAGTTTGCTCACAAGGGTTGGCCTCGTGGTGCGAAGAAACGACTGATTATGTCCTTGGCATTCGGTTAAGCCCCAATGCCTTGATGCGGGACATAAGGGTTGTGGGTCTCATCCCCAGTAGTTCAGCCGCACCTCCCGGACCGAAAACCTTGCCACCACTCTGTTTCAGCGCCCTGCTAATGCTCTCAGACTCACGGTGCTTCCATTGCTCACGAGTGAGGATCATGGGAGAATCGGCAGGAGGTGCATTCACAGGGGCGGAGCTACCCACGTGGGTCGTGGGAAGTTCGAAACGCAAAGGACCTCCATGCGCTAAAATCACAGCGCGCTCGACGGCGTTCTGGAGTTCGCGAATGTTTCCGGGCCAGTCGTGGACAGCAAGTTGTTCGGCGTGGGCCTTGGTCAGACGCAACGGCGGGCGGTTCATCTTCTTTGCAGTTACTCGGACAAAGTGCAAGGCAAGCTGAGGAATGTCGTCGCGCCGTTGGCGCAAGGGCGGGACTTCGATGGGGAAGACGCTCAGACGATAGAACAAGTCCTGACGAAAGCGCCCAGCTTCGACCTCGCCTTTCAGATCGCGGTTGGTGGCTGCAATGATGCGGACATTGACCTTGCGCAGGCGGGTTTCCCCCACCCGTTCGATCTCATGCTCCTGCAGGACGCGCAGCAGTTTGGCTTGCATGGCGAGCGGGAGATCGCCGATTTCATCGAGGAACAGCGTGCCGCCATCGGCCAACTCGAAACGGCCGGATTTGTCTTTGAGTGCGCCGGTAAACGCACCGCGGGCGTGGCCGAAGAACTCGCTCTCGAACAGGTTTTCTGGAATGGCGCCGCAATTGACTTTGATAAGCGGACGTTCCTTGCGCAAGCTGTTTTCGTGGATGGCGCGGGCGACGAGTTCCTTGCCCGTGCCACTTTCGCCAGTGATGAGCACTGCGGCATCTGTGGGAGCGACGAGCTGAATCTGCTGTCTCACTTTCCGCACGCCAGGGCTTTCGCCTATAATGTCGCCAAAGTTGAGTTCGCTTCGGATTTCTTCCCACAGATAGGCGTTCTGCGCCTCAAGTTGAATCTTTTCCTGCTCAATAAGCACGCGCTCGGTGATGTCGATGAACATTGTGCGCGTGAACTTCCCGATGGGATCGGGCCTGGACCACCACTGAATCCAAACCGGCTTGCCGTTGTCCTTGCGGCTCAGCTCGAGCACGATCCCGTTGGCCGCGTTGCCGCCTTCAACCGACTCGAATGCCTCGCGCATCCGCCGTTGAGCCTCGGGTGTGTTAGGGGCGAATTCCTTTCCGAGTTTCCCGACAATATCTTCGGATTTGATGCCCAATAAATTCGCCGCCGCGCGGTTCGCCCGAATAATCCGGGAATCAAGGCCCTCCAGCACGTAAGCAATAGGCGCTTCCTCGAAGAGATCGCGGAAACGTTCGTCGCTCTCCTGCTTCTGGCGATGGATGCTGTCGAATGCCCGCACACGCTCCAGTTCCGCGCCGGCGCGACTCGCGAAAGTTTCCATCACAGATAACACCAGCTGGTCGCTCGACATCGGCTTGTCGTCCATGATTACGAGATGGCCGATAACGCACCGGGTCGAATCCCGAACCGGCACTCCGAGATAGCTCTTCGCCGACAATTCAACCAGCGCCTGATCAGCCGGAAACAGAGCTTGCAGGTGGCTTTCGTAATGCACCGTTCGGCCTTCGATTGCCACCAGGCAAGGCGTCCCGCCCAAATCATATTCAGAATTATTGACAAAGCGGTCCGTGTTCCAAAACGCCAGCGACCTCACGCGATTATTATCGATGCACTCCGTGACAAATGAATAGCGGACGCCCAAACCCTTGGCGAGGTGTTGGACGAGTGAATAAAAGAAATCCTTCCCGGTGACGGCTGACGTTCCTTCAATAATCGCGCGCAATAACTGCCCGGAACGCTTCCATTCGGATTGTTGCATCGCTTCCATTACAAATGTCGGAAAACCACTACGACGACAAATCGTAGCTTCACGCCGACAATTCGTAGTTTAACGACAACTCGGAGCGGCAAGCAAGCAGACAATTTGATGCTTTTCTCCCGATTTTAGAGGTGTTTTGACGTTTTTTGCTGGTTGGCACGAATCTTGTAATAGGAACTAGAGTCGGTGCGAAACGTACCGGCCTGGAATCGTAATGAATTAAATAGAAAGTCGAGTATTGTGTCACGCATCACCGCCCTCAATCCAGCCGAAGCGACCGGCAAAGCAAAACGGCTCCTCGACGCCGTGCAATCCAAACTCGGCCTCACCCCGAATCTTACGCGCGTCATGGCAAACTCGCCTGCCGTGCTCGAAGCATACCTGAACTTTAGTGACGCGCTCGCCAGTGGCACCCTCGGTCCAGCCGTGCGCCAGCAAATCGCGCTCACTGTCGCAGAAGTGAACCTGTGCGCTTACTGCCTTTCGGCGCACACGGTTATCGGCGGGATGGTGGGTTTGAAGCCCGACACCATTGCCCGCGCTCGGAACGCGGGCGCCGCCGACTCGCAGACGGACGCGATTTTGAAACTTGCACGGGCCATCGTTGTCCAACGAGGCGAAATCTCTGAATACGATTTCGATAAAGCGCGGCAGGCGGGCATAACAGACGGGGAGATCGCCGAAGTGGTCGCGAACGTGGCACTAAACATTTTGACTAATTATCTCAATCATGTTGCTCAAACGGACATTGACTTTCCGAAAGTTGAACCTGGCGTGGAGAGCACTTCCGGCCCACTTGCTTCCGTGAAGATGGCGGCCGACTCTGATTTGAGTAATGCGAGACAAGACTAAAACCCGAGCCTCATGGATACGCAAGAATTGAACCGGCTGAACTTCTATTCGTCCCTCGCCAGCAACTCCACATCCAAGGGCGAAGGGAACGCCCCGCCCAAGAAGTCCGCCATTGATCTCGACGATGTCAATGCTGTCGCGACACACTGGGTTGACGTTCACGGTGATTACCTTTTCAACTTTGCTCTTGGTCAGACGCGCGATGCAAATCTTGCCGAAGATCTTGTGCAGGAAACTTTTCTTGCCGCCCTAAAATCACAGAACAATTTCTCGGGGCGAAGTTCCGAGCGCACCTGGCTGGTGGGCATTCTGCGCCACAAGATTTACGATCACCTGCGGATGGCCTGCCGAGAGCGTGCCATCCGCGTTGATCCGCCATCCTCCTGCCGTGACGGCGAGGCCTTCGATGAGTCCCTACTCTGGATTCATCAGATCGCCGCTGAATCAATGTCACCGAGCCGCCGCCTCGAATTAGCGGAATTCCGCGAACATCTGGAACACGCCATGAGCGAGCTCCCGCCGCGCATCGCGCAGGTTTTCCGGCTTTATTCAATCGAGGAATGCACGAACAAGGAAGTTTGCTGCCAGCTTAAAATTTCCGAAAGTAATCTCTGGGTCATGCTCCACCGTGCGCGGAAGCATTTGAGTGAAGCGTTCGCGGGGTGGCGGGATGGTGGCAACCGTCACGACGGCTGAATTTCACAATCATCCCCTTTTGCCGTGGAACCATCGCTACCCCTCTAGGCACCAACTACAATGAGTCACGAAAATCAAACTATGATGAAAACCTCATTTCGCATTCAACTGAGCATTGCGCTCCTGACCTTGTTATTGCCGTTTCCTCTGACCGCCGCAACGCCTCTGAAAGTGGGCGATAAAGCGCCGGATTTCGCGCTCACTACGCTCGACGATCAGACTGTGCGCCTGAGCGATTTGACGCCCAAAGGCAGGACCGTGCTTATTGTTCTGCGCGGCTGGCCCGGCTACCAATGTCCTCTTTGCACGCGGCAGGTTCAGGATTACATCAAATCAGCGTCGGACTTCGCGGGAGCCAAAGCGCGAGTCGTGATGGTCTATCCAGGACCGGCGGATGATCTCAAGGCGCACGCCAAGGAATTTCTCGGCAGCAAGGATTGGCCAAAGGATTTCATTTTTGTGATGGATCCGGCGTTTATCATGGTTAATGCCTACGGTTTACGGTGGGACGCGCCGAAGGAAACATCCTACCCTTCCACTTTCATTCTGGATCAGAAAGGAATGGTTCGTTTCGTGAAAATCAGCCATAGCCACGGTGATCGAACCAAAGCGGCCGACATTATTGAAGAACTCGACTCCTGGCACGACCAGTGAAAGGGAGAAAACGGCTATACGATGCCGACGGCACACTTTTCGATTTCGACCGGGCGGAAAGCGCCGCGCTCAGGCACGTTTTCAAATTTATCGGCACAGCCTTCGACCCTGTTGATCTGAGTAGTACCGACAAATTAACCAGAAGCTATGGCAACGGGTCGAAAAGGGAGAGATAAAGCCGCACTTTGTCTTCTGCTTGAAACCATTGAGATGGTATATTCGCCCAATGCACTTCAACGACAGCCAGGCTCGCGCCCTCGTCCCTTAATAACCATATTCTTGATGAAGTTGAAGAACTTTTTTCACTTTTTTGTAAGGATTCAAGTTCCACCTCGACACAGCGAGGTGCGGTCCACTGGAGCAACACAAAAAGGATGGACTAGGGCGCCGCTCTGGGCAGGCCCCGCTTCCACATCGTGGGAGCGGGGCACCTGGCCAAAACAATAGAGTCATTATCGCAAGAGCATTAGTCATCAAGATATGAAAACATCAACCCTCCTGAATCATCTCGGCATTTTAGGCGTCAGTTTGGCAGCACTCGCTTCCAGCGCCAACGCCGGTGACACCAGCATTCTCTACACCACGGACAACGCCAGCGCAGGCAATCACGTCCTGGTGATAACCCGGATAGGCGACACCATGAGCGTGACTGGCACTAATGCCACCGGCGGCCTGGGTCTCGGCACAGCCGATGGTTTGGGCAGCCAAGGCTCCGTCCTTTTAAGTCCCGATTCGCATTGGCTATTCGTCTGCAACGCCGGAAGCGGTGAAATCTCGGTGTTCGAGACTCTTCCTGACGGTGAACTACAGCTCACCGATAAAGTTGACTCCGGCGGCGGCCAACCTCTCAGTCTCGCCCTCAATGGCAGCCTCCTCTACGTCCTCAATGTTGCCGCCGGGACCAACAATGACAATGTCACCGCCTTCCATTTTGGCTGCGGCAATCTTACCATGCTCCCCGGCTCCTCCCGGCCCCTAAGCGCGGCCAGCACAACGCCAACGCAGGTCTCGTTTAGCCGCGGCGGGGATGCCCTGGTGGTCACCGAAAAGATTTCCGGGATGATTGACACTTGGCTTCTCGGACATGATGGCATGGCAACAAATCATCAAGTATTCGCATCGGAAGGGGTATGGCCCTTTGGTTTCGCTGTGGGTCGCGGCGATCGGATTTTCGTCTCCGAAGCCGCAGCCGGCGCCGCAAATGCCAGCTCTGCCTCTTCCTACAAACTCACCGACTCGGGCGATCTCACCGTCATCAGCGCGAAAGTGCCGACGGAGCAGACGGCGGCTTGTTGGTTGGTGCTCACCTATGATGAAAACTTTGTTTACACGGCC
>Ga0302324_100017662_pt1 | contig 14119 bp, 8 predicted proteins | sample Palsa_T0_1_FD_201949 | JGI IMG/M metagenome (GOLD analysis project Ga0302324, IMG submission 201949) | Peat permafrost microbial communities from Stordalen Mire near Abisko, Sweden - Palsa_T0_1 | ecosystem: Environmental > Terrestrial > Soil > Palsa > Peat permafrost | place: Sweden: Abisko... | reverse complement strand
GATGCCGACGGGATCTTGAATTGACGTGGCACAACTGGATGGAGGCTACGCGTTGAAAGCAATCAGGAGCAGGAGACAGACGTCTTTGTGGTATTGGGGTGGATTTACAATTCTGTTCGCCATTCTGGTGAGCAGCGCCCCCTGGACTAACGCGCAAATCGCAACAACCACGGCGACGATTTCAGGCGTGGTGACAGACCCCTCGGGAGCCGTGGTGCCCAAAGCTTCGGTGACGCTGACCAGCGCGGAGAAGGGAGTAAGCCGCGCCTTCGTGTCAGATGACGGAGGCCGGTACTCCTTCAATCAACTTCCGCCGGCGGCTTACAGCCTGACGATTAAAGCGAAGGGCTTTGAGGCATATGAACAGAAGGGGATCGTCCTTAACGCCGGCGACACCGCGACGCAGAACGTGACGCTGACCATTGGGTCGGAGACCCAGTCGATTGCAGTGACCGCCGATGCATCCCAACTCAACACGGACAATTCCAACGTAGCGACGGACATCGCCGGGAAAGAAATCGTGGAGCTGCCGCTGAACGTGCGCAACGTCTATGGCCTGGCTACGCTTAACTCCTCTGTGCAAAACACGTCAGAAGGGCAGTTGCTCCTGGGTGGCGGCAGCAATACAACCGACACCGCGGATCAGGACATCTCGTTCATGAATTTTGCCGGCGGCTTCTTTGGGACGACGGCGTTCCTAGTGGACGGCTCCTGGGATACCGACACGGAGTGGGGTGCGGTGATCTTTGTACCCGGCGTGGACGCGGTTCAGGAATTCAAAATACAGAACAACTCGTTCACGGCCCAGTATGGATGGAGCACGGGCAACGTGGTGAACGTCGTGACAAAGTCGGGGACAAGAGACTTCCACGGATCGGCGTACGAGTTTTATTCCAGCAGTGGAACCAACGCCCTCAACTACTTCCAATCACCCGGCAGTTGCCAAGGGTTGCTCAACACCAATCTCTGCACGTTCAGCCGCAACCAGGTTGGCGGAACGGCCGGTGGCCCGCTGTACATCCCCGGAATCTACAGGCAGCGGAACAAGACTTTCATCTTCGGAAATTACGAGCACTTCACAGCAAACACCCCATCCCCCTCCTCCTACACTGTGCCAGACACCAACTTCCGGAACGGCAACTTCTCAGAGCAACTGGCTACAACGCCGTCGGGAACTGACGCGCTGGGCCGACCCATTTACAACGGTCAGATTTACGATCCGCGCAGCGGTCACGCCATTACGGCCGGGCAGACGGATACGTACAACGCTGTGACCAACCCTTACGGCACGGGTTTGGTCGCCACACAGACAGGATTTATCCGCAACCCCATTCCGGGTAACATCTTGGCCAATTTAACCGGCTACACCCCTGATCCTGTCGGCGCAAAACTGCTCAGTTACTTTCCAGCGGCGCAAACGCCAGGCAACGTGGCCAACAACCTGATTCTGGCCGGACATGCACCCACTTATTGGAACGAGTACGGTATCAGGGTCGATCAGAATATCAACCCGAATACCACTGCCTTTTTCCGCTACTCGTATAAGGAAGAGGCTAAGACCGGCGCTGCCGATAACTGGGGATCCGACCCGGCAGGCCAAGGCAATCAGCGGCCCAACAACCGCTGGGGCATGTGGGCGGGACTCACGCGGATTTTCAGCCCTTCCTTTACCATGAACATCACTTCCGGCGTCCAGCTTTGGCACGAGACTTCGACAAATCAGTCGATCGGTTTCAACCCCACCACCGAACTCGGACTGCCGGCGTATGTGAATCAACAGGACCCTTTGTTTCCGACTGTCAATTTCGGGAACGGAATCTCCCAGCTCGGCCCCTTCAGCGGAAATACCGAGGGAGTGAACAACCATGGGCCCGTCGGCACCGTGGCTGTCGACTTCATCAAAACGCTGGGGAAGAATACCGTCAACTTCGGGTTCATGGGCGTAGAGCAGGTCTTCGACCAGTACAACTATTACTCTGACTCGCTTACGTTCGACGGAAACTACACGGGCGGACCGAATCCGCTAGCTGGAACGCCGGGTGTCAGTTTCACTGGAAACGGAGTGGCTGAGATGCTGCTCGGCGTGATGGACGGTGCAAGCGTGGGAACGCCGACCACTCCATATGTATCGAACCATCTTTTTGGCGGGTACGTGCAGGACGATTGGAAAGCGACCCACAATTTCACTTTGAATCTTGGCATCCGCTATGAGATTCAAACTCCGTACACTTCGCGGCATAACGAGGGCTCGATCTTCAACCCGAATGCGCTGAACCCGCTCAGTTATTCGGCGGGAGAGCCATTGCTGGGCGCGCTCCAGTTCCTGGGGCCCGACAACCGGTATATCTACAACCCGAACTACAAGAACATTGCACCTCGCGTAGGTTTCTCGTATCAGGCGATCCCGAAGGCAGTTATTCACGGCGGATATGGGCTCTTTTATCCGGAAGCGGCGAGCAGCTCCGGCTCAATCGATACGGATGGTTTCACCGCGACAACCAACGCAAATCTGAGCTTGAACGGCGGTATTACTCCCAATCCGAATATCAGCACCAGCAATCCCTGGGGTGGCCAATATGCGCAGATATCCGGCAACGCCAACGGCTCTTATCAACAGGACGGCAATAGTACGGGCGGCGTGTTCCGGAACAACCCGTCGCCGTACGTTCAACAATGGCTGCTGGGCGTGCAGTACGCATTTACTCCGAACGATCAACTGGACGTAAACTACATCGGCAACCGCGGCGTTCGCATGGTTGCCAGTGGCTGGCAGTACAACCAGTTGAATCCGAAATACCTCTCAACCTATACAGCCAACCAACTCGGCGACTTGGCGCCCAATCCGCTGGCTGCGGCTTTAACCAACCTCACCAATTCTACGAATGGACGAGTGGCGGCCAGCAGCTGCTCAGGCTACAGCCTGGACTCGGCAACGATTCCGTTGGCGGACACGCTTCTGGACTATCCACAGTATTGCGGCGTAACCCAGGATGACGCGCCTCTGGGCCAGTCGCTTTACAACAGCCTGCAGGTCACTTACAACCACCGGATCAGCAAGGGACTTACGGCGCTGGTCTCTTACACCTACTCCAAGTTCCTTGACAACGTCGAGGGTAACAACGGCTGGTCATACAACGGAGCGGCGAACTGGGGCGCCACGGCAAACTACTTCAACATTGCAGGCGAAAAGAGCGTGGACGGAGGCGATATTCCTCAGGCGCTGGTGGCCAGCTACGTTTATCAAATCCCAATCGGCCGTGGCAAGTCCGTCGGTTCGGGAATGAACCGCGTAGCGGATGCCGTGGTTGGCGGCTGGGAACTCTCAGGAATCGCAGCCTTCAAAGGTGGAATTCCACTTAGCGTCTTCGGAAACAATTGGAACTCCTACGGCGGCGATCCCAGGCCGGATTACGTTTCCGGCGTGAATCCCAAACCAGCTCACCAAACAATAAGCAGCAGTGTGCCTAACTCCTGGGCCAACGTCAACGCCTTCACCTATGCGGCGTATGGCACCTTCGGCACGACGCCCCGCTACATGTCAGAACTACGCGGCCCCCATTACACCAACTGGGACAGCGCACTTGAGAAGAACTGGAGTTTCAAAGAAAGCATGAGAGCCCAGTTCCGCTTTGAGACCTTCAACACCTTCAACCATCCAAACTTCTATGCGCCGGGACCTGGGAATATGAGTTTGTATAGCCCCGGTAGTTTCGGGGAAATCACAACCGCATTCCCCGGCAGGGTTGTCCAGTTTGCCGGCAAGTTCTACTGGTAAACCATTCGTGAACAACTGCTTCAAATTGGCACTGCTGATCGTGTTGGCGTTGCTGACCAAGCCTTTACCTGGGCTTGGCCAGCAGACGCCGACCTCAAGCCTCGAGTCGCTCGTGACCGCCGCGCAAAAGGCTCAGGACGCGCACGATTACGCGGCTGCCGTAACGGAATACAAACAGGCAGTAAGAATAGAGCCGAAAATGCCGGAGTTATGGGCCAATCTCGGACTCATGCAGCAGCAAGCCGGAGACATTCCGGCAGCTATCCTAGCCTTCACCAATCCAACCTTCTCAACCCCGAGTTATATGTGCCCAATTTGTTTCTCGGCATCGATCTGGAGCGCACGGGCAAAGCACCGCAAGCTATACCCTTTTTGACCAAAGCGGAAAGGATCAACAAGACCGATCCGCAAACGCCGTTGGCGCTGGGGCGGGCTTATTTTGTAACTGAAAAATTCCCTTCCGCGATTCGGGAGTTTGAACGCGCGACCCTACTGGACCCCACACTTGATGCGGCCTGGTTCTCCCTGGGAATTGCCCGGCTCAACCAGGTGGAAGCAGACGCTCATCAAATGTCGACCGAAAACAAGAGTTCTGCATTCGCCGGCGCGCTCCTTGCGGAGTCGCTGGAAAAGCAGGGGCGATTCAGCGAGGCCGCGAACCTGTATCGAAGTTTGTTTGATCTAAAACCTCAACCTCCTTGCGTCCATTCGGAGCTGGGGCTTGCGCTCCTGCGGCACCATGACACGGAGGGCGCAGTTACGGAGTTTTCCAGTGAGCGCGCCGCGCATCCGGAATGTGGTCTGGCTCTTTTGGGCCAGGCGCGTCTGGCGCTGGACAAGGGCGACGATGAGCAAGCTATCAAGTTGCTCGCGGAGTTATGGGGCCGCGATCATGGCTATCTCACTGCGAACGCGGCCATTCTTCTTGAAGGCATGAAAGACGTTGAACTTGCGGGCCTGATGGCGTATCTATCTCAGCCGAGCACCAGCCTGCCAGCCGAGATGCAGAGCACTTTGCTGGCAGTCTTCAACAACGGAGGGCAGCCTTTGGACGAAAACTCCGGCGAGCCTTTGCCGGTTCCTCCTGCAACGAAAGGGACAGTACCAGGAGCGGCACAAGCTGCAGACAACCGCACGGCGGAGGAATACTATGCGGCGGGAGAATTTGAAAACTGCGCAAGGCGGCTCGACGCTGTGACTTATGCGGTGCGAGCGGATATGCTTCGGCTGCTTGCCGCCTGTTCGTATTTTGCCGGAGACGACGAGCGCGCTTTCACCGCGGCAACGGCGCTTGAGACGCTGCAGCCACATTCTGCCGAGGCCCTCTACTGGTCGATCCGGGCCAACCAGCGCCTTGCCCTCAAGTCTCTTGCGCGATTCCAGCAATTGGATTCGAACTCGGCAAGAAGCCATGTTCTGCTGGGCGACATTTACTACCAACTGGAAAGATACGACGAAGCCCAGTCCGAATACTCCAATGCGCTGGCGATCGCTCCTAACGACCCGGCGGCGTTGCTTGGATTGGCGACCGCCTATCTCAGCAACAACGACACACAGAAGGCGATGGAGGCTGCGCAAAGCGCCCTGGAGCGCGCGCCCGGCGATCCAGCGCTGAACCTGATTATTGCTGAGGCCCTTGTAGGCAAAGGCCAGTTCGCAGAAGCGGAGCCGTTCCTGAAGAAAAGCCTTACCGCCAAGCCACAGATGCTCGGTCACGTTCATGCGCTGCTCGGAAAGGTGTACGCGGAGACCGGCAGAACTCGGGACGCGATCGAACAACTCAGAATGAGCACATCAAGCGACGACAACGGTTCTATTCATTACCTGCTTGCGCGGCTCTACCGTCAGGTGGGTGATATCAAGGACGCAAACGCCGCAATCGAGGAAGTGAAGGCAATCAAAGAGCGACGCGATCGCAATATCAAGAGAGTCGAAGATCCCGATCTTTCCTCGCTGGAGGCATCGCATACCGATACCCCAGGCCGGTAGGAAAGCGAGGCCCTCCGTTCTATCTCCGCTGACACAGTGTTGAAACATGTTTGATCAGGAGTCTCAATGCGCTCGATTCGCTCATGCTCTGCGATACGTGTTGTCATTCTCTTCTTTCTATTCCAGATACAAACGGCTGGCCGGGCGCAATCGACGGCGGTTCCGCCCAATTCATCTTCTTCCAAATCGATATCACACGTAAAAAGTCTTCCAAATGGGATCGCGATCGAGGCGGGTGAGTTACACGAAAGAGTTGTCGCATTACGCGACGATGTTTTGCGTATCACCTTCGCTCGCGGCAGCGCTCTCCCTGAAGACGCTTCATGGGCCGTGCTTTCAAGTGCCCGGCAAAGCGCAGTTCCGGTCACCATAGAGAGCGGGGGAGATCGGTTCGGTTTTCGCACGGGAAAGCTCATTGTGGAGATCGACAAGAGCTCTCTTCAACTCGTGGTTCGCGATTTGTCCGGCAATATTTTGCAGCAGGATGCCCGGCCAGTTCGCCTCGACGGAGATGCTTTCCGGTTATATAAGTCGATGCCGATTGACGAACATTATTTCGGTCTCGGGGATAAGACTGGTCCTCTTGACCGTCGGGACGAGGCTTTTACTCTGTGGAATACCGATGCCTACCGGTTTCAGGAATCAACCGATCCACTGTACAAGAGCATTCCGTATTTCATAACATTTCGCGCCGGTGTCGCAATTGGCGTTTTGCTCGATAACACCTGGCGGACTAGCTTCGACTTTGGCAAAGAGTCCTCAGGCGTCTACTCCTTTGGCGCTGCCGGCGGCCCGCTGGATTACTACATCTTCTATGGCCCAACCCCCAAGAAAGTTGTTGAAACCTATGCCTGGCTCACGGGCACCCCGCCACTCCCCCCGCTCTGGGCTCTTGGCTTTCAGCAATCACGCTACAGTTATATGACCCAGGCTCGCGTGCTGGAGGTCGCGAGCCGCCTCCGAACTGATTCAATTCCCGCCGATGCGATCTACCTCGACATCGACTATCAGGATCGGAATCGCCCATTCACTGTTAACCGGACTGCCTTCCCAGACTTTTCGGGGATGATAGCGCAGCTCCACTCGGAGAATTTCCACGTTGTGGCAATCACAGACCTCCACATCGCCAAGGCGCCCCAACAGAATTACCAACCTTTCGATAGCGGCATCGCGGGGGACCACTTTGTGAAAAATCCAGACGGATCCGTTTTTTCGGGACGCGTCTGGCCGGGCCCGAGCGTATTCCCCGACTTTACACGTCAACAGACGCGCGCATGGTGGGGCACGCTTTATGGCGACCTTCGGAAGGACGGCATCGATGGCTTCTGGAACGATATGAATGAGCCATCCATCTTCGATACTGCCAACAAGACGATGTCTGAAAACGTTATCCATCGTATTGATGAGCCCGGCTTCAAAATGCGGACAGCAACTCATGCGGAGGTTCACGATGTGTATGGCATGGAGAATTCACGAGCTACATTCGAGGGTCTCTTAAAGCTGGACTCCAATTCGCGCCCCTTCGTGCTCACCAGGGCGACATATGCGGGGGGGCAGCGCTATGCAGCGACCTGGACTGGGGACAACAGCAGCAGTTGGAATCATCTGCGCTTCGCAACTCCGATGCTCGAGAATCTTGGATTGAGTGGCTTCGCGTTCAGTGGGGCAGACGTGGGTGGATACGCTGGAACTCCGACGACGGAGTTACTGACGAAGTGGTTTGAAGTAGCCGCGTTTCAGCCCATCGATCGGGATCATACAGAGAAAGGAACAGGCGACCAGGAGCCCTGGGTCGGAGGTCCGGAACAGGAAGCGATCCGCCGCCGCTTTATCGATACGCGTTATCAGCTTATGCCCTATCTGTACACGCTTGCTGAAGAGGCCTCGCGCACGGGGATGCCAATGTTGCGGCCGTTGTTCCTGGAATTTCCGCACGCCTTTCAGGATGGCCACCCGATCGACATCGATAACGATGCATCCGGCGAGTTTCTTCTTGGTGCGGACCTGTTGATCGCGCCTCCACCCTACCCGGATGAGACAGACACTTATTCGGTTGAATTTCCCTCTACCGATTGGTTCGACTTCTGGACCGGAGAGAGAATCTTAGACCCGAACTCGTCATCCACGTCCGATCCTGATCCGCCTTTGATTCCGGGACCGAAGGTGCCGCTGTCAGTTAGTGTGACTCCGGAGTTGGCTCAGCTTCCAGTCTATGTTCACGCTGGTTCCATATTGCCTATAGCCTCTGTCACGCAGAGCACGAATGAGATACCTAGGGGAGCACTTACACTGCGCGTCTATGCGGGGGACGCGTGCTCCGGCGAGTTATACCAGGACGATGGCAAGAGTTATGAGTTTCAGCATGGAATGTATCTTCGCGTGAAGTTTAGCTGCCAGGTCAAAACCGGAGGCATCCATCTGATGATCGGGCCGCATGAGGGCTCGTATCCCGCGTGGTGGAAGGAGATTCGCGTTGAGATTTACGGTGTGACGCCGAAGCAGGGTGAATTGCATGTCAATGCAGGAAAGATTGCGCAAGGTATTCAGGTGAATCCGAATGGCGCCGACTTTGTTGTTGCGGATGATGGCAAAGGCGCTGACATTGACTTGCGTTAGGGGCTTGCGGCGGGTCCGATGAAGACTTCTAAAGTATTGAAAATAATGGTCGGGGCGGAGGGATTCGAACCCCCGACCCTCTGCTCCCAAAGCAGATCTTAATGCTTATGGGGGTTTGTTGAAATCGGGTGGAAATAAGTGCTTTTGATTGAAGTGCTTACCGCGGGCCTCTCGATTCTTATTGATCCTTGTGGCTTCTGGGTGCTTTGACAGCTACAAAATTGACTACAGTCAGGTTCCTGCTCTAGTCGGTTCCAAGTCGTCCTTTCCATTTCCAGTTTTGCTTTGGATCATCGCGACAACACAACCCTGTTGGCCGCCCTCGGCCGCCAGCATAAAGCGGGACGGAATTTGTGCTATCCGGCACCTCACGAGAGTAGATCGGTGAATTCCCGAGCTGACCCCAAACTGGCTCAGAGAGCTGAAGGTCCCAGGGTCTCCGCGCCATCCAAGCTGGGCTTCTCCACCGACTCGATGACATACGTCTTCATTGGCATTTTCCGAGGTTCCAGCTTCAGCCCGAGCTGATCTTCGATCTGCTGCGCGCCGCTTGGTCCATCCTCGTTTTGCGACTTAGATATATTTGCCGTGAAATCGTAGTAGCCTTTCAATCCTGTTTCGTCGACGATGGGCCGGTCCGTTGCATCTGCTTCATAACCGATCTGACCGAGAAGCGACCGGACCCTTACTGCACTGCCAACCCAGCCGTCTGCACCGACCCTAAAGTTTCCGGCTGGCGGCTTTTCCGGGATGACGTAATCGGGCTTCATCATTCGCTCCTGTTCTTGCGGGTCCTTATTCCTTAGAGGAGGAGCAACTTCCTTCAGCTTCGCGCCTCCTTTGGCCTGCACGAGCGCATACACCGGCGTCACCCGTGTTTCTGTTCGCAACTTTAACTTGAACCGCTCCGCAAGCAGTGTTCGTATCATCGGGATCACTCGCTGCGTTCGCTCCGCATCGGTGAGCTTATCCCACCCGTCCATCTGCGCATCGTCCACCTTGGCTTCAATATCGAATTGATCGGAGTCGACCCAATTCGGTCCGCCCACAACCTGCCCATCTTCTGACGTGCCGGTCATGTTGCAATAAGCAAGGTAGGCGAGGCCTTTGATTGACATGGACGAGACGGACACTCGTCCGGAAGGCGCCACTCTGAAGCCCATCCAGCGGCGTGTGTCGTTGCGATTCGTCGGCCGGATCACCGCGACCTCAAATGCTGAATCTTTGCCTGTCGCGTCAACCGCTGCGGCCGTGTCCTTGGCTGCCTGCGATTCTTCACCGGAAGGCGCATTCTTTTCCGCGACCATCGCGGAAGCTGCCACCCGAATCGAATCCGGAGCCGATTTCGACGCCGTAAGCGCCATCTTCAGAGCGGCCTTTGCCTGAAGAGCGGCCTTTGCATGACCGAGTGCGATCGGAATGGCCACTGCCACCAGCGCCACGAAGAGCAGCAAACATTTTCCGCCGACGCCCAGTTGACGGATGACATTGCTCGACATGATCCGGGCGATCCGCTCCTTAAGATCTGCGCCAGTGATGCCGGAGACGCCCTTGAGCGGTAACTCCACGCAGAACTCGCAGACCTTGAGGATGCTTTCGGCGTAAATCTGGGGCTGGTTACAGAGGAGCAGGACATCTTCGTCGCAGGCGCGCTCGCGCTCCTTGACTAGCTGCGACTCCATCCACCAGACAAGCGGATGAAACCAGAAGATGGCCTCGACGACCATGTGGACGAGGGAGGTGAGGTTGTCGCGGCGGCGCACGTGGCACGCCTCGTGGGCGATGACAGCTTCAAGGTGAGCGTCATCAAGGTTGGACGAGATTGATTCGGGCCAGAGAAGGACCGGACGGAGAATGCCAAAGACCCCGGGTTCCATAAGGCCGGAAGAGGAGAGCAGCTGAATGGGGCGGGTGATGCGGGCGAGTCGCTCAACACGGCGGAGTGTCTCGGCGACGCGGCCATCGCGGAAGACCGTGGCCCGTCGGACGGACTTGGCGATTCGCCGCCACTGGATGAGCCACACGACGAGAACAGTCGCAAATCCGCAGAGCCACAGGGCGGCCAGAATTGCGGACAGGGGCAGACGGTGCGTTGTCACGGTCTTAGGAGTTGCGGAAGTTGAAGAAGTGAGAGCGGGGGCATCTGTGAATGGCTCGCTCATCTCGCCTATGGTCACGTAGGCGCTGGTTACGGATTGTGCCGGAGCAGTTGGATGGGCGAAATGGGCGCTTGCGGCGATGAGGAATGAAAAGGGAATGAGGAATTTTACGGATACAGCGATCCAGAGGCAGTAGCGGACGCGAGCCGGATAGCGCCCCAAAGCAAGGGCCAGAAGCGCGACGGCGACCGCGAATAGAGTGGACTGCCAGAGGTGGTTCCAGAGCTGGGGTACCGTGGAAGACCAATGGCTGGGTGAGGTCCAGAATGCGGTGGAGAGGATACCAGTCATTGCGGCTTGTCCTTTCGCGCAAGGCGCTTGAGTTCGCGCTCGGCTTCTTTGACGTCTTCGAGACGGAGCTTTCCAGACTTGATGAGGTGCATGACGACCAGTCGGGAGCGACCACCGAACATGGCAAGGAGTTCATCGATCAGACGCAACTGCGCAGCGTCGCGCGAGACAAGCGGCTGGAAGATATGAAAGTTGCCTACCTTGCCAATGCGCCGGACAATCTTCTTCGTCTCCATGCGGTAGGTAGTGGTCTGGATCGTCCCGTAGCTAGGTCTGCCATGTTCGGCGAAAGCCTGTTGGATCTCGCGGATTGAGGAGTTGCCGTGGGTCCAAAGCGTCTCCATGATTTGAAGTTCTAGCTTCGACAGTTTCGGTCCCGGCATTTTGCACTCCTAACGACTGTCTTAGTTTCTATAACAGGTGTTTGTTTTCTGTCAAGATTTAAAATCCGAGCCTCAAGAGCCGAATCGGGAAGAACCTGGGTGCGACCGAGAAATCCGCTTAATTGTTCTGTTCGCGGGAACGACCTGTCGGAGCGAGCCTTGCATCTCAGGCATTGCGACTGAAATGTTTCGACTTCGGTAGGTTTGACGATCCGCCTTTAGTAGATCGCAACTTGCCTAAGCAGATTCCCCAAACTATCGCAAATCCGAGCGTGGCGATCGAGTTTATCGCAGCTGCCCACCAGATTAATCCGTGGAACGCGGGGTTTGGAGCAGTTGAGGCGGTTGCATACCCCACGTAAAGAGTAGAGCCAGTCGCTAGCACGTTAAGCGAGCAAAAGAGGACGACGATTGGAGGGAGCATCGGCTTGACGCTTTCGTCTATCTTTGTGCCAAAGATCCACCCCAGCACAACCAAATTGGACGCAACGAATAGGCTGTACCAGGACATGTAGACCTCGATAATCTTCAGCGACCATTCGTTTATCGTTGTCGGATCTGGAATCAGAATCATCAGAGTCGCACTTTGAAAATGGGCTAGGGCATTGAAAACAAGCATACGGGAATCCTCGAATCGATATCGAAATTGACATTTTAGCGAAAGCCTTCGAACTGATGCATGAACTATCGAGAGTATTTCTTAACCAGTACTAAACCCGTATTCCGGCGGAAATCGGGATGTCCGTGCCCGACAATCCAGCATTGAGGAACTCGGTTTGACTCTCGGTGATTCGGGTTCACTCGCGGAGTCTCCGAGTAAGCGAGGACCCCGGAGACTGTTCTCATCGGGCGGATTCTCCGCCTTTGGTGTCCGCCTCGCCCCACGTTCCAGTGCGCGTGATGCGGATGAAGGAGTTTTAGTTCCAGCCGCCGTGTGCGGATGCGGTCGCCTAAAGTATTGATTTGTTTGGGGTGCCGTGAAGACCTCGATCTGGGATCCCGAATCTAGAAATGACAGAATGACGACACATGGGTGAGAATCGCCCATCGCCGAGGAGCATGAACTTTGCAGGAATATATGTCCCAACTCAGAGTTAGCCGGTATACTGGGTGGCAAACTACTTGCCGCAACGACGTGGAAGCTCTTGGAGATAGAGCATGCGTGACTCCATCCTTCAGTATGTGGTCCAACCGATAATCACAGGTGTAGTTGCAGTTCTGGTCACCATCTTACCTGTGTTTATAAAGGACTCTTTGAAGAGCAAGAAGACGCGTCATCCCCGCGCAAGTAATCGCGCAGAATCCATGGCGCAAAAGCAAAAGGACACACCAGCGCAGTCTGCAGCTGCAACCCGCGGGGCCATTTTTGTCGTAATGGCAACATTCGCCATTCTTCTAGATCTGTTTTCTGTCGCGCTTGCCATCAGCGCAATCCATGCTGGATTCGGCGCCGGAAAAATCACTGGTCTGTGCGCTGCAGCGCTGGGCGCGGCTGCGCTCGTTTTTGCAGTTCTCTTGAACCTGCGTGCATCCCGATTGGGCAATCAGCACGACGGCTTTCTAGAAAGGAAACCGCCACCCATGAAAACGAACCTCTTAATTCTGAGTATTGGGGCCGTTGCCGGGATATCACTTGGCCTTGGCCTTCTCGGCGCGGGAATCGACCCCGTGCAGGCGTATACGGGCTCCGGCCCTGTTCCTCTGAAAACTCCTGTCGCAGTAACCGCCTACTATTCCCCTTTTTACATGGGAGAAGACGATAAGCATCTGTCTGACCACATCAAGATGAACTCTCAATTCACAGTCAATTGCCACCCCGATCCAACGTGCATGAAATTTGAGTTCATCCCGGGGAAATCTTCTTGGGCGGGTGTGTATTGGCTCCCACAAGGTACAGGAACTTCTTCTTGGGGCGATCATCCTGGCCGAAAAATTGAAAACGTTCAAAAACTTGTCTTCTGGGCGCGAGGCGAATCCGGAACAGAATTAGTAAAGTTCCAAATTGGCGGAGTCAAAAGTGGGAAGTACCAGGATTCCCTAGATCTCGTTATGGACCCCAATCCGCTCCCGCTCACCGCTCAATGGCAGCGTTACGAGATTGACCTCAAAAATGCAGATATGAGTTCAGTGGTCGGCGCATTTGCATGGTCTGCGGCGACCGACGGCAACCCGCACGGAGCGACCTTTTACTTGGATGGCATCCGGTTTGAATGAACCCCTGCAGACACACCGGACAAACTACGGATTTCAACTGGGAAAACAGTTCCATCGGGGGGCGAAATGCGGGTGGCTTCAGAAATGCACTCTACCCCGGTCGGCTCGCGGGGCGTAAGACTAGTAATCGTTTTGGGCGCTGTGCTATTCATGAGTCTCGTCCCCTCGTTGTCGGCTGGTCAGACGAAGGCAGGACCAAAAGTCGCCCCAGCGGCACACGCTCCCGCGGTGGACGACCTTGCGGCTGCAAGGAACGCAACGGACACCTTTTTGTTAGGAATAAAGACTGCCGATCTGCCTGAGGGCAAGGAGATGCTAAGGGACCTCCAGTGGATTACAGGCGAAGCAGATGTGGGCTTCTATGAGCGACCGACCTTCACTGAAGACAGGACCATCTTTGAGAAGCTCTTCGACACGGACTTACCAGGCGTCCAAGGGTATAAGCGTCTTCTTGAAATGACGGCAGTCTCCGAGGCTGGGACGCCATTGCTTTTGCGGTACCTGATGATTGCATACAAGGACCGTCACGCCGAAAAATGGAGAGTCCTGTTCACCGGTACTGGCAAGAGAATAGCCATAGATGACATGGTTACGTGGTCTAGCAAAGGCCTTCCGGGTTCGTCGGAACAATTCAGGTACATGTACTACGGGTTTTGGCTCCTGCTGGCGGGCCAGATCAAGGAAGCCAAACA
>Ga0302324_100017661_pt1 | contig 14119 bp, 14 predicted proteins | sample Palsa_T0_1_FD_201949 | JGI IMG/M metagenome (GOLD analysis project Ga0302324, IMG submission 201949) | Peat permafrost microbial communities from Stordalen Mire near Abisko, Sweden - Palsa_T0_1 | ecosystem: Environmental > Terrestrial > Soil > Palsa > Peat permafrost | place: Sweden: Abisko... | reverse complement strand
TCATTACCTGAAATGAGGTGTCAGCATGCACGGGGAACTCAAGAACGAACGGGTGCGCGCCCATCTCCCACGGTATCGATGGCGCGCCGGTTGGGGGCGGAAGGATCTGCACGCCCGACTTCTGGCCACGCCACCAGGAGGTGGGCCGATGAGTGCTGAAGGTGATGTTTCGTCCGACCTTAGAGGGAGCGGTGTGAAGTAGCGCATCCATGGCTGAACTGATTTCGGCCCACTGCTCGGGGTCGAATGCTGGACCGGCCTCCACGCTCGAGATGGAGGTGCCGTCGAACTGAAGCGCTACCCGGCATTTGACGCCCGCAAGCGGCAGGTAGAACCGGGAATCAAGCTCGCTGCAGGTCTGCCCAGGCTGCCCGATGCGATCTCCGAGCAGCCCCCGCAGCTCGTCCGACTTCGGCGCCCACTCTGGCTTTAGCAAGTTACGCTCGAGCGCAGTGGAATTCACGGCGGCGCACGCGTGTCGACGATTCGCAGCAGGTGAGATGCGAGCAGCACCATCTCCTGCGCCTCGGCGGCGTCCGAGATAGTCACTGTGCGATGCGAGTGCGGGTTCTTGTACGAGCCGATCGCTCCGGCGAACAAGTGAGCAAGTGCGTCCCGCTCGGGCTCCGGATCCGCATCCTTTCGCAAAGGCCCCCGGGTCGAATCGAAGGCCTTGCGCATGAGGACCACGCCGATATCCGTGTCGCTGTAACGGCCGGCTTTGCGGACCGCCTCCTCGACCGTCCGGAACGCGTAGAACACTGCGTCCGCGTAATCGCCGCGGGCAAGTGCCGCCCAGACGCGCTCGGCAATGAGCGGGTGCAGAAGGTCACGATTGAATGCCGCGGCCTTGGCGTAGGACGTGAACTGTTCGGGGTGCTCCAGCGCCTTCCGGCCGCGCCTACCGAGGACAAACCAGCCGTTGCTCCCGTTGATGCCTGAGGCCGGCACGATGAACAGATTGAGCTCGAGCCAGCGCCAGGCTTCGGTAATTGCTAGCTCCACCTCGGCCTGGCGCTGCTGGGGATACTCGTTGGCGAGCCTCAATGTCTCGTCCCGGTGGGCCATCCCGTTTCCCGGCTGACGCAGAATCAGCGGAGCAAGCACCTGCAGCAGTTGCGACGCCACCTCCTCGACCTCGAGCGATAGGAGCACTCCTAGGTCCGGTACTCGCGCTCGTATGCTCACCGCGTTTTGCCGTCAGTTTGCTCGAGGAGCTGCGCGGCAGCGCCGGCGCCCGTCGCGAGTGCGACACAGAAAAGCCCCCCGCGCGCGAGCCCATCGTTTCTGATACCCCATTCCTCGAAAGCAGGGGTTTTGCTCGGAGCCAAGGCATCTACTGTCGTGTCTCGCATCTCCTGGCCCTGGAAGGGGAACAACGCGGGATAGCCGGCTAGGACTGCGCCGACGAGCGCAAGCATCAGGCTCGCGAGGTTGAGGAAGGGTGGTATGCGGCCGCGCCATCGAGTTGCTCGTGCGTCCATGCAATGTTTCCCAGATGTTTCCCAGCCAATTGCACACGAGTGTAACGCATCGGAGTTTTCGGGGTCCCGCGGCCCGCTAACCCTCTGATTTCTTACGATCCGGTTCGATGGGCACCGGGCTATCTGTCCTGTTAATCCGTTGGCGTAGCGCGCCTGCGCATTGGCACTTAGCTTTTCACTTCGTTGATCGAATCTCTCCCCGACTTCTCCGCCGCCCGCGCCATGCCTGATCTTGCAACATTGATCCTTTCAGCATACTGCAGCGGCATTCGCGTCGATTTCCATCCGCCAGCCTGCGTGATTGCAGCCAGGTCTATATCGAGCGCCGCGAGATCCTGAGTCGCACCAACCCTAGTCGAGTGCCCACTCACCTGAGCAACGAATCGCTCCGGCAGCCCGATCCACTGTGCCACCCGCTTGAATATCGGCCCAATGCTCCCCGGACTTAAGGGTCCACCGATTTCCTTGCGTCCAATGAGCCTCCTAAAGACCGCTCCCTGCTCAATCTTCGCGTGCTCTAGCCAGATTTTGAGCCAACGGCAAGTCTCTCGAGACAAATACGCCACCCTCCCCTGCCCCTCGGCGTCGGTCTTGCCGCGTCGGATGAGCGCCTGGCCGGCGCCATCGGGATGGAAGTCGATGTCTTTGAGTTTGAGCGCCACAAGCTCAGCACGACGCGCTAGGGTCTCGTAAGCGACGCAGAGCATCGCTCGCTCGCGATCGGCGCGGAGGCCTTCGCCGGCGCTGCCTATGAAGTCTTTGATCTCCTTCCAGCCCAGAGGATGCGCTTGGGCTTGCCGGGGTGACTTCAAGAAACGGATTTTTACGTACGTTAGCGGTGTCTTGGTAGTTGACCGGACCGCGCATTTCGACGGGAACCAGACCGCCAACGGCCTTGGGTGAGCGCATCAAACGTAGCTTCGCTAAGCTGACCTTCATTGGATTGCCATCACTTCCGTAGGAAGTCCTCGACGACGCGAAGGAACTGCTCCGGCTCCTCAACAAAGGGGAAATGCCCGCTCTTCTCGAACATGACAAACTGCGCTTCAGGCGCATACGTTTTAAATTGAACTGCGTAGCGAGGCAACATGCCTCGATCAAATCGACCGGACAGGATCAACATGGGCATCTGCAGGTCCTTCAGCCGCGCACGAAAATCCAACTTCGCCATTTCCGGCCCGGCTACAAAATCGTAGTCGTCGCCCTCAATGCCGCAAAGGACTTTGGAATCGGGTGGTTCGGCGGTTCTGATCAACTCTTGAAAGGCTGAATTGTTATAAAAGAGCAAAAAGCCGCGGGGCGCCTCGTAGGCATCCTCGTATTCCCTGCTGCACGTGTGAAAGCCTTGCGCGTGGATTTTGATTACTCTTTCGTACGTTTCGGGGTACTGATTTCGCAACTCGAACAATGCATTGTGTCTATGCGCCTGCGACATCGCCCCGCCCCACGAGGCGTCTGCGAGAATCAGTCTTCGCACCGATTCCGGATAGCGAAGCGCGTACGCCTGAGCCACCATACCGCCGTAGGAATGGCCCAAGATATCGATCTTTCCCAGTCCCAGGGCCCGGCGTAATCCCTCTAGGTTCTCGACATCGCGTGCAAAAGTATATGTCTGACTACCCTGTGCGCGATCCGATTTGCCGGTCCCGAATGCGTCGTAATAGATAACACGTTGAGAGTTTGCCAGCGGAGAAAGGTGTGGGTGAAAATAGCTGTGCGACACGCCTGGCCCCGCCGGAATCAGTACTAGCGCTTGGCCGGTTCCCTCGCTCTCGTACCATAGCCTCATACCGTCCACTGTCAGGTAGTCCCCGGGCGGATGCAGCGCAGTGTTTCCAGCGGGGGCGGCCCCAGAGTTTGAGTTCTGAGCGAGGCTCGACGTTGCGAGCATAAGAAACGACACAAACAGCACTTTCTTCATTCTAGATTCCCCAGCGCCACGGTCGGAGAGACTGTGCGACGCGCTCACGGTGCAGCGTCCCGTGTACGAGCCTTACTGGCGAGCTCATTCGCCCAGTCGCCAAAACTGGGATCGATCTGCTCAACGCGATGCAGCGCCTCCTCACTTCCTAAGCGCGGTGCTTCTCCGGGTGGGAATGCAGCACGAATTTGCATCAGAAAGTCCATTCGCCGCGCACGGTAGGTTCGGCGCACTCGCTCGATCAGTTGGCCTTGGTACCAGCCGTAGTTATTCGTTTTCATGTCGCTTGCGACAATTGCCTTATAATTCAGGTCTAACTCAGCCAGCGTGACAAAACGTTGCGGACGCTCGAGCTGATTCCCCGCTTGAATGACATCGAACAGCCAAAGCTGCTCAGGGCGTTGTTCGCTGATATACGCATACCAGACGTAGGAGGCCAAGAATTCGTCCAGCCAAAGACTGCCTGGGACGATGCCGTAAGCGTCAATCACTGCGTGGCCCAGTTCATGACCGCTCAGTAAATCGCCGGCCCGCGCATTGGCCTGGTCCCAGCTTAACCCATGTCTCGCGACTTCCCGGAGTACCGCCGGATTTCCGATTTCCTCAGCCTTGGGATAAAAATCTTTGGCGGCCGCCCAATTGGCGGCGACCAATGCAACCGGCGGGTCCCCGTGAACCGATGGCATTGCATATGGCAGCCGATGTTCGGCTAGAGGCCATTGGTGCTCATCCAGAACGGCCAGCAGGAGCGGTACTGGAATACCGAGTTTCTGCCGAACAAAGACCAACTCGCCCGTCAGAAATCGTTGCAGCGATGTCGCACGAGTTCGATAGCCCGGCGTGTAACAGGTTGCGATTTGGCCCTTCAGGCAGGGATTGTGCAACGCGTGAATGAGCTGCGCACGATTCGCTCCGAAATCGTCGGCCGGAGATGTGCTTTGGGGAGATCTAGCCGGATCATCGGCACCTAATGCCATAGCGATCCCCGTCCAAAATGCGAAGACTACGAGCATCCAAAAACCGGGGTGGCCACGTGCGTTCGCACGCCCCTGTGTACCACGAGAGAGATACGCCACGATTTGGGGTGACCTTAAGAAAGGGGCCATTACGCTAAGCTCGGCCACTGGCGGGTAGCCATCTATATAGGGTAGGCACAGAAACCCCCAGACTTTGAGCGACATCACGCGGTGGAGTACCGTCCGCCAGCAATCGTTTCGCGGCCTTCACCTTGTTGTCAGTCATCCGACGTTTACGGCCGCCGACACGTCCCAGTTGTCTTGCAATTGCCAGCCCGGCACGCGTGCGCTCGATGGTCAGCTCGCGTTCCATTTCGGCCAGGCTCGCCATAACATGAAAGAAAAACCGCCCCGATGCAGTGGCAGTATCAATGGAATCGGTGAGGCTCTTGAATTGAACCCCTTTCCGGTGTAGATCCGCAACCAGATCGACCAAATTCTTGACACTGCGGCCGAGTCGATCCAGCTTCCACACGACCAAGGTGTCGCCCTTGCGGAGCAACTCGAGCACTTTGGTCAATCCGGGGCGTTCAGCCCGACCGCCGCTCAGCTTGTCATCCGTGATTTTCTTGCAACCCGCCTTCTTTAAGGCGGCGATTTGCAGCTCAAGACTCTGATCTTGCGTTGAGACCCGGGCATATCCAATCATCATGGTGCTTTCAATATCCTTGCCGTCACGACCATTGGTCGGCGGTGCCATCACATCCGCAAGGGCGGCTGCGCTATATGACCAGCCGCTGCATCGCGAGTGAAAAGTTTATCCAGGGTTCCCAGGTTACGACTTTGACTTGGGCGACTTGATCCAGAACGATGAGCACGAGTGCAACAAAATACGCGGGATGAATTCTACGGCGAGTGACTAAGTCGTAGGCCAAGCACGGTAGAAAAAACGCATCCACGAGCAGCGTTGAAACAATACCCACTTTGGACATATCCGTGATACCGACGTAATGAATTACGACGCGAAACATCGGTGCGCCCAGTAACAAGATCGTGGCGGAGAGCATAAAGCGCCTATGCCAATCCGGTTGTTTTCGACAATAGATGGCCGCGCCAACCAAAATTGCGAATACGACGATATCGAATGCGCTGAGCGCCAGGGCCAGCGGCGGCGGGGGAAAGCCGCCGACACGGCGCAACTGCTCAATCATCGCGGCCACCACTAAGATGACCATCGTCGCTGCAATGCCAACGGCAACCCAACCGAGCCGTTGATGTAGGCGGCGCGACCCGCGCGCTATTAGAATCGTTTGGACGAGAAAAACAGTCACCCAGGCGCTGAACACGATCCCGTGGACGTGCAGCAGAAGAGACATCGGACGATCTTGAGTAAAAGAGCTACGAAGATAGAATGTTGGTGCAAAACCGGCGAACACAGTCGCGATCACGGCCGAAGCCATGATAACGAAGAAAAGCCGCCTCCCCATTCTCGCTCTTTCGATCGCGACGGTATTCATGTGCCGACCTTGATCTCGACACGCAACGAAGGCGGTGTTCGCTGACGTCTAACAGGCGCGATATTGAAACGGTCCATGCGACGTCCTTATCGAAACTCGTTGCAAGGGTAGCCGACTGATAATAGTCTTTCAAGAAAGGTTATCGAGAATAAAAATCACCGGAATTCTTAGAATTTCCTTGATTGCTGCTTAGGCTCTCAGAAACCACCGTTATCGATCAGCCAGTCGGGAGGGAATCCGATGCCGCGTCGCGAGGTATTGACGCCCACCGAGCGGGTCCAACTGTTGGCGTTTCCCGAGGATGAGGGTGAACTGATTCGCTTAGGAACGCTCTCGCGTACGGATCTGACCTTCATCCGCCATCATCGAGGCGGCCACAACCGCCTCGGCATCGCCGTGCAGATGACTTACCTTCGCTATCCCAGCCGTGTCTTGGGAGAGAGCGAGACTCCACATCCACCATTGCTGGGGATCGTGGCCGCGCAGCTGAAGGTGACGCCGGCGGCCTGGTCTTTCTATGCGACCCGTGATGAGACCCGTCGCGAGCACCTGCAGGAGTTGCTCGATCGATCGGGGCTGCGCCAATTTGCTCGAGCGGATTACCGCGGCCTCACCGAGTGGCTGACGCCCTTGGCGATGCAAACGACCCAGGGGATGGTGCTTGCCCAGGCCCTCGCGGAGGAGCTGCGCGTGCGGCACGTGCTTTTGCCGCCAATTCCGGTGATTGAGCATCTCTGCGCGACGGCGTTGACTCGCGCGGAGCGAGCCGCGTTTGATCGACTGACGAAACCGCTGACGGAGGCCCACCGTGCGTCCCTCGACTCGGTGCTCACAGTGCGCACAGGCGAGGCGACCAGCACGCTCGCGTGGCTCCGCCAGGCGCCGGGAAATCCCAGCGCGAATGCCGTGCTCGCTCATTTGGCCCGGCTGCGTGCGGTGCGAGAACTCGCGTTGCCGGCAGACCTCGGCCGCGACGTGCACCAGAATCGATTGCTCCGACTCGCGCGCGAGGGCGCCCAGACTGCGGTCTATCAGATCCAGGAATATGAGACCTCTCGGCGGTACGCGACCTTGGTGGCGATATTGCTCGACACCATGGCAACGCTGACCGACGAAACACTGGAACTGCATGATCGGCTGATTGGGACGTTCTTCAGCAAGGCCCGAAACAAGCATGAGCGAGAGTTCGCGGCGGACGGTCGCGCCGTCAACGAGAAGGTCGTGCTCTACGCGAAAGTCGGTAAAGCGCTAATCGTGGCCAAAGCCGAGCAGTCCGACCCTTTCGCGGCCATCGAAGCCATCCTGCCGTGGGAGGCGTTCACCGCATCCGTCGAGCAAGCCGAGGAGCTGTCGCGTGATGAGGCGTTCGATGCCCTCGAACTGATCACCGATTACTTCTCAACCTTGCGCAAATACGCGCCGGTCTTTCTGGAAATGTTCGAGTTCCGGGGTGCACCGGTCACCCAGCCCCTCTTAGAGGCGCTCGACGTGCTGCGAAACATGAACAGAACCGGTGCCCGGAAGGTGCCGGTCGATGCACCTATGGCATTCGTTCCACCGCGCTGGTCCCGTAGCGTAGGCGCCGGCGACAGTATCGACCGCCGGTTCTATGAATTCTGCGCCCTCAGTGAGCTGAAGAATCGTCTACGCGCCGGTGATCTGTATGTCCCGGGGAGCCGCCAGTTCCGCGATTTCGATGACTATCTTCTCCCACTTTCGGCTTTTCGCTCGATGCAAGACGAGGGGCGCCTCGGGATATCGGTGCCGACGACAGCGAAGGCCTATATCTCGGACCGCCTCCAGATGTTGCGCAGCGCTTTGGATGAGACCAACCGGCTGGCCGCAGCGGATGAACTCGTTGATGCTCGGATGAACGACAAGGGACTCAAGATCGCGCCGATCGAAGACGACACGCCACCCGAGGTGAAGCGGCTGAAGGCTCAAATGTACGGCGTCCTGCCTCGGGTGAAGATTACGGACCTGCTCCTCGAGGTCGATCGATGGACGAACTTCACACGTCATTTTACGCATCTCAAGAAGGGGGAGCCCGCGGCCGATCGATAGCTTCTGCTGACGGCCATTCTGGCCGATGCATTTAACCTCGGGTTGGAGAAGATGGCGGAGGCCTGTCCAGGAACGAGCCTTGCGAAGCTCGCCTGGTTGGTTGCATGGCATATCCGTGACGAGTCCTACGCCAAGGGCCAGATCGAACTGGTCAATGCCCATCATCAGTTGCCATTTGCCGCGCACTGGGGCGAAGGCACCACCTCATCCTCCGATGGCCAACGCTTCCGCGCCGGCGGCCACGGCGAATCCGCCGGTAATCGAAACGCCAAGTATGGCAGCGAGCCCGGCGTGTTGTTCTATACGCATTTGTCAGACCAGTACGCGCCGTTCTACACCAAGGTGATCAACGCCAACGTTCGCGACGCCACCCACGTGCTCGACGGACTCCTCTATCACGAGTCCCAGCTTAGAATCGAAGAGCACTATACCGATACCGCCGGCTTTACCGATCATGTCTTTGCGCTGTTTCACCCGCTCGGTTTCGAGTTCGCGCCCCGCATCAGTGATCTTGCCGACAAGCGGGTCTACATACCGGCAAAGTCCGCCGACTGGCCGGCTCTCGCACCGCTCATCGGCGGGTCATTGAACCTCAAACTTATGGAGCAACAGTTTGACGAATTCATGCGCCTGGTGGCCTCGATCAAGCAGGGTACCGTCACCGCGTCACTGATTCTCCGCAAGCTCGCGTCCTATCCTCGGCAGAATAGCTTGGCGTTAGCCGTTCGGGAGTTCGGTCGGCTCGAGCGGACTTTATTCATGTTGCGCTACATCCGGGATCCATCGATCAGGCATCGAATCTCGGAGGGATTGGCAAAAGGCGAATCGCGCAACTCCCTCGCCCGCGCGATTTTCTTCCATCGCTTGGGTGAAATCCGCGACCGTTCATACGAGAACCAGCGGTACCGAGCCAGTGGCCTCAACCTAGTTGTCGCCGCCATCACCATGTGGAATACCGTCTACTTGGAGCGGGTGGTGGCGGCCCTCACGCAACACGGTCAGATCGACGAATCGCTGCTACCCCATATCTCGCCCCTAGGCTGGAACCACATCGGACTGACCGGTGACTACAGCTGGCACGCCAACAAGCGGGTCGCCAAGGGAGGGTTCAGGCCCCTGCGACGGCCAAGACCTGCAGGATCAATGCACTTTGCACCTTAGCGTACGTAAAAATCCGTTTCTTGAGGCCACCCCTATCCCTATAGTGAAGTAGCCGTGCGCTCTCGCCGAATGCACGGTCAGCGCGGCGCCAACCGGGTCAGCACGCGGTAGTTATTGAATGTACAAGAAGCCATGACTGCGAAAACAGGAACGGGCTGGCGCAGTCGCCGCCAGGAGAACATCCTGTGCAAGCAATCCGTTAGGGTTACGAGACCGCTCCGAGGCCCTATTTCGCTTCCGGCAGCTTGTGTGGCGCAGAGCCCCGCTTTTACGGTGAGTGCCGACCGAGTGTTACAGGGATATCCAAGCACCCTGCCATTCGTACAAGATCGGCGAGCGAATTGGCTTGCATTTTTCGCATCACGTTGGTGCGATGGATCTGCAAAGTAATTTCGCTGATGCCAAGACGCGCTGCCGCCTGCTTGTTTAGAAGGCCGCCGACCACCAGCGGCAGCACGTCGCGCTCACGCGGCGTTAACGAATCGAATCGCCGCCGCAGACTGTCAAGACCCGCTTGCTTGGCGCGACGATCACGATCTTGAGCCAGAGCAGAGCGCACCAGCGTCAACAGTTGCTGCTCGCTGAAGGGCTTTGTTAGAAAATCCAGCGCTCCCGCCTTGATGGCCCGTACGCTGGATGGAATGTCGCCGTGACCTGTGAGAAAAATGATTGGAGGGTGATACCCCTCTCCAATCTGCCGCTGCAGCTCCAGCCCGTTGATGTCTGGGAGCTCGACGTCCAGGATGAGGCAGGCGGGTACGTCGGGCTTGGGGAAGGCGATATATTCGGCAGCATTTCCGAAAGCTACGGCGCGAAGCGCCGAAGCGGCCAGCAGATCCACGAGTGACTCGCGCACTCGATAGTCGTCGTCCACGATTAAGACGACGTGGTCGGCTGAACTCATAGTATCTCACTCCGGGATGCGGGCAGAGTAAAACTGAATGTTGCACCCTTGCTTTCATTATTGTCTGCTCGCAGTTGCCCCCGGTGCGCTTCGATGATCGAACGGCAAATGGCGAGTCCCATTCCCATACCGGTAGCTTTGGTGGTGAAGAATGGTTCGAAGACTTTCTCGGCGTCGTTCAGTCCGCTGCCATTATCCCGCACTTCGACTCGAACGAGGTCGATTCCTTCACGACGTGAACGGATCGACAAAACCTTTGGCGCATCGACCGTCGACTCCATCGCCCCGATGCCATTGCGCGCTAAATTGACAATAACCTGTTGTATCTGGACCCGGTCAGCCAGTGTCTGCGGCAGATCGCGCTCCAAGTCCGCTTCGATTCGGAGGCTGTGGTCGGAAACCTCATCGAGTAAGAGCCGCCGCACTTCCGCAATGACCTCGTTGAGGTCCAGCTGGATCGCGGCCAGTGTAGACCGCTTGAACAATGCGCGTACCCGGTTGACGACCTCGGACGCCGCGGTGCCGTCCCGAACGATCCGCTCCGCGGCAAGTCGCGCCCGTTCGAGGTTAGGCGGTACGGCGGATGCCCAGCGCTGACACGCGTATGCGTTGGCAACTACGGCGCCCAACGGTTGATTGACCTCGTGGGCGATTGCCGCAGAGAGCTCTGCCACGGTCGCGAGCTGTGTAGCGTGTGCCAGCCGAGTGCGCGTAGTGCGTAATACTTCCTCCAGAGTTTTCTGATCGTCCACGTCAATCTGGCACCCGTACCATTGAATCACGCGCCCCCCCTCATCGCGCAGCGGCTCCGCGAAGGCCTGATACCAGCGGTACGCTGCGCCGTTGCGGCGAATCCGAAGCAGGCTCGCGAAAGATTCGCCGGTGCGGATCGAATCGGCCCACTGCCGATTGACCATTGGCACGTCTTCAGGGTGGACGTGATCCCACTTGTTGGCGGCATCGAGGTTCTCCTGATCCATACCCGCGTTACGCGCGAGGCGCTGATTGAGGAAGGTGAGCATGCCCTCGGGGTTCGCGCAATAGACCTCCACCGGTAGCGTTTCCACAATCAGGCGCAATTGCCTTTCGCTTTCACGCAACAGTCGGGCGCGCGAGTGTGCACGTTGAGCCAACGCGACCGTCAATCCGAAAGTTGTGGCCATCGCACAGCCGCCGATGAGAACGAAGGCCGGTATTGGCGCGAACGGCCTTTGACCACCTGCGATGAGCCCTTGCCACACACCGAGAGCGGCAGTCGCGACCGCAATCATCACGCTGATGGGTAACCAGGGCGGTGTACCGTACGGACCCGCATTAGCCTGCCAGCCAAGCGCCACCATACCGAAGCCCAAAGCACAGAGGCCCACCGCCGTATGAAAGGCCATCCCCGTGAAGTTACCCCAGCCAAATGCAGCGCTCGACCCCACTGCAAATTCGATGCTCGTCGCAAGACCCACCGCAGCGACAATCGAACCGCTCAGTCCTAAGGGCCACGCCGCCCGGTTTTGTGGGCTCACGGCCACCAAGATCAAAGTGACTGAAGCCAGGGCGAAGCAGATCGCGGACGCCGGTGCCGAGCGGCCGGGATTAGATACGGGAAAGTCGAAGTAGTAAGAACCGAGGAACTCGTCGATTCCGATGTTCACGCCGAAAAAATATTCGGCGGTAATGAGAAGGCTTGTCACGGCGACCAGGCCTGCGCACGCCAAGACCAACCATCGTAAATGGCCGACAGATTGCAGAAACAACGCCAGGCCGCTTAGCAAAAAGCATGTGGCCGTAATCTTCATCATCGGAGGCAACTGGGGTAGGAGTTGGATCGCGACGCGGCTGCGAGAGAACCAACCGACCAGCACTATCACGCCTAGGGCGACGACGAAGGCCGCTGTACCGGCCGCCACGTGCGCAGGGCGCGGTCTCACATGAATCGCTTCGCGGCTGAAAACAGGGACATGGTAGGCACCGCTCCCCGAATAATCCATGGCCCACCCTATATCTGCGACCAAACCCGACTAGACAAGCCTGCCACTTTATACTCCTGACCAAGGCGGCCTGCATCTTGAGCCTACAAAGAGAGGGCCACGGACCCAGCGCGAGTCTAGCCAAAACCGGTTCGGGGGATATCATGTATTTCCATTAGATACGCTAGCCCAGCGCGCCTGCAGAATTAGGGTGCGGACCGAGCGTGGGCAGAGGGCTATTGGCCGCATAAGGTGTTCTCGCTGCGATGACGAAGTGTGCGTTACAGGAATGGCTGGGCGGGACTCTCTTCCTCGGTATGCTGGAAACAGACGATTTCAGTGGCGCATTTACTAATTCGGCGACCGGGGCGCCACAGCATGGCCAACCAAGCTCCAGGCTTTATCATTGCGGTGGTCGACGATGATCAGAGATTTCTTCAATCGCTAGAAAGTCTTCTCGAATCGGCGGGCCATACCGTGTTTTTATTTACATCTGCCACGGCGCTTCTCGATAGCAGTCGCCTGGCAGAGATTGACTGCCTGATCTCGGACGTCAACATGCCCGTCATGGATGGTCTCGAACTATCTCGGGTTGTTCATGCGGCGCGCCCGGCGCTGCCGATCATCCTAATTACGGCTCATCCCGAAATGCTGGCGCGATCGTCAACCGCTGACCTAAAGCACTGTGCGTTGTTCACAAAGCCTTTCGACGCCCAACAACTACTCTCAGCGCTCAGTGACCTTCTGGGGGTTGCATACTCACGTACGCCGCGATCATGACTGCCGATGGACGCAATTCATAAGCGATAAGAACTAAGGAACTCGTCGATCCCGATCTTCACGCCAAAGAAACAATCGTCCGTAATGAGGAGGGCTTATAACGGCGACGAGTCCCGCGCACGCGAGGACCATCTTAAGTGGCCGACAGATTGCAGGAACAACTAGGCACCACAGCAGATAGCCCGATAACGCCCGCTAAGCGACGCCTTATCGTGCGTCGTGGCCGTCGGTAACGAGGAGCCTTATCAATCGCAGCGCTACGGCATATCGTCAACGTCCGGTGCAACTTTCGGTGCGCGGCGCAGAGCATGTCCTTGGGTTTCGCAGTTCCCGCGCGTTCACGCAGGAAGTCATCCGCGGCGCGTAGGGAGCCTACCTTTTCTGCGACCGCAGCCGCGATGAATTGGTTGAGGGATACACCATCGGCTGCCGCCAATTCCGCGGCCGCCTTCTTCACCGATGTGGGAAGTTTCAATGGATAGGTGTTCTTGCTCATTTCCTCGTCCTCTGAAGCATAACGCTCGGTGTAATCACTTCGATCTTAAATTCACGTGCTGCCGGCAAAAAGTCGCGAACGTTGTGCGTGACAATGGCCGAAGCCCGGCCATTCACAGCCGCCTCCAGCACTAACTCGTCAGCGGGATCGGTCAATTGTGGACGCCACATAAAGTGAATATCGACGGGCTCCGCAGCGCTCGCCAATGCGGCCAAAAATCCCACTATGTCTTCCTTGGCCATGCCCGTCGCCAAGCGCTGCTCCGGCCGATTGAGAACGTCCTCATATTCAAGAAACAAAGCCGTCGTCACCAAGGGGACAAGCCGCCGTTCAGCAACGAGCGTGAGAATGCGATTGCTCGCGCCTGGAGTTGCCCCTATCAAACCGGACAGGCCGCGGATTGAGAACTGCGGATAAATTCACGGGGTGACTTCATCTGCAGGGCTTTATGGGGATGGCTTTCGTTGTAGTCCTCGAACCATGAAGGCAGCTGCGCCAGCACGGTTTGAGCATCAGGGCGATCGTGAACATACACATAATCTCGTTTGAAGGTTTTGACGAACGCTTCGGCCATCCCATTCGATTGCGGACTGCGCACCGGCGTGAAGCACGGAACGAGGCCCAGCTGCGTCGCGAACTCGATCGTCTCGTGAGCCCGGTAGCAACTTCCGTTGTCGGAGAGCCATTGGATCGGCTGCGGAAAATCATCCGATCCAAAGCGACGTTCGACGCTCTCGAGCATCAGATCGCGGATCATCTGGCCACTGATGCCGCCGGTGCTGGCGCACCAGGCCATGACCTCTCGATCGCAGGTGTCCAAGGAGAACGCCACTCGCACCACCTGGCTGTTCCAGCACGCGATCTCAAAGCCGTCC
>Ga0302324_100017659_pt1 | contig 14120 bp, 10 predicted proteins | sample Palsa_T0_1_FD_201949 | JGI IMG/M metagenome (GOLD analysis project Ga0302324, IMG submission 201949) | Peat permafrost microbial communities from Stordalen Mire near Abisko, Sweden - Palsa_T0_1 | ecosystem: Environmental > Terrestrial > Soil > Palsa > Peat permafrost | place: Sweden: Abisko... | reverse complement strand
GACCAGAGCCTCACAAACCTCCACAATGTCGTCCAGGCCCTTCACGTCGCTCAGGTACTTGCGTCCCCACAGGGCATGCACTTCGGACATCCGTGCTGCTACGGCTGCCGCCCCGGCTACCGCCACACCTTCCTCGTACATTGTCTTGACCGAAGCCGGAGCGAACCAGCCGAAGGCCGCATACACCACATCGGCGCTGACGTCGCCGAGCATGGCGCCCCGACCGGCGAAGTAGAAGGCGAAGGGATTGGTCCAGCCGGTCTCGGCCGCCCAGGCGAATGTGTCGGGGCTCAAATAGATGGTGGACCCCAGGTCATGGATCGGCGTTGACGTCGCCCCAATAACGGCCCGGGCAGCATCGAGATCAGCAGTGCTCATGGTGTCTCCTCAGGTTCCGGTTGTTGTCCGCAGCACCCGCCGCATCCCTGGAATGGTGCCGACCACCCCTTCGACCAGACGGGCCAGGTCGGTGACGACGATGTCGAGATGGCTGAAGCGATCATCGAATGTTCCCACCACGTTGGCCAGCTCGGGCGAGAGGTCCTGCAGCGACTTGGTGGCCTTGGGCAGCTCGGTGACGAGGTCGATGGCCACCGAGGTCAGCCGCTCGGAAAGCGACCGCAGCGCCGAGGCGGAGGCCGAAAGGGTGGGGAGGGAACCATCGAGCGTGCCGACCGCCCGCTCCAGTCCACTTACCGCTTGAGAGATCCCGGCGGCCGCCAGGTCGATCCCGCTGCCGGCCAGGGTCACCCCGGTGTCCATGCGCTCAAGGAGGAGATTGAGATGTTCCAGGCGCTCGGCCAGATCGTTCATCGCTTCGAGCACACGCAGGGTCGTTCCCGGGAGACGGAGCAACTCCCCCGGTAGACGTGACAATGTCTGCATCAGGGAAGGCGACTCCATGACACGATCATGGGTCGGATGGGCAGCGGTGTCCAGTGATCCCGACCCCATGGTGCCTGGGTCTCTCTGGGAATTGCCCCGCAGGCGGGCATGGGAGCGAGAATGGGCCCGTGCCCTCCATCGACTGGACCACTCAGTTCGATCACTTCTCCCCCGAGTACGCCACTGACCCGTTCCCGGTGTGGGATGCCTTGCGCCAAGAGTGCCCCATCGCCCGGTCCGAGAAGTTCCGGGGCATGTGGGTGCCCACCCGGTTGGCTGAGATTGAGGAGATCGCACGCGACACCGCCACGTTCTCCTCCCGCAGCCCGTTGGTGGCGGAGTACGGCGCGCTGGCCGACTACGGGTTGGAGGTCCCGCCCATCAGCTCCGACCCTCCGTATCACACCGCTTTTCGAAGGCTCCTCCTGCCGTTCTTCGCCCCGGCCCGGATTGAGGCATGGCGCCCGAAAGTCGAAGCGCTGGCCGATTCGCTGATCGACCAGTTCGTCGACAGGGGGAGTTGTGATGCCGCCCAGGAGTTCGCTGAGCACATTCCGGTGCACGTCATCGCCGAGATGCTCGGTGTCCCCACCTCCGACAGCGAACGCTTCCGCCACTGGGTCCACCAACTCCTCGAAGTGGCGCCCACCGACGCCAACGTGGCGCTCACCGAGCTCCTTGAGTTCTCCGGTTACCTGGCCGAGCAGATCGCCCAGCGGCGCCGGGACCCGGGCGACGACCTGATCACGTTTCTCCTCCAGGCCGAAATAGATGGCCGCCCCCTCAGTGAACAAGAGATCTTCGGCGGCTGCCTTCTTCTCCTGATGGCCGGGATCGACACCACCTGGAGCGCCATCGGCGCGGCCATCTGGCACCTGGCGCTGCATCAGGAGAATCAACAGCGGCTGCGGGACGACGAGATGTTGTGGCCCAGCGCCATCGAGGAGATCCTGCGGGCGTTCGCCCCGGTGACGATGGCCCGTGAAGTGACGGTGGATACCGATTTTCACGGGTGCCCCATGAAGTCGGGTGATCCCCTTCTGTTGCCGTTTCCTTCGGCCAATCGGGATCCGGAGGCCTTTCCCGACCCGGCGCAGGTCATGTTGGATCGTCCGGACAATCGTCACCTGGCCTTCGGGGTCGGGATCCACCGGTGCCTGGGATCAAACCTGGCCCGCCTGGAGTTGAGCGTGGCCACCCGCCGGTTCATGGAGCGCATCCCGACGTTCACCTTGGCGGATCCGAGCGCGGTGACCTGGAGCGCCGGTCAGGTACGCGGTCCCCGCGTGCTGCCGCTCACATTCTGAGTGACCTAGTGACGGCCCTTGCGGCGCATTTCCATCGTCCGCTGCTTCCACACCTTCTGACTTTCCTTGGCCAGCCGGTGATCGTTTTTGCGAGCGGCGTAGGCCGCTTCGGCCAGTAGCTTGCGGTAGCTGGTCAGTCGCTCGGCGTCGAGCTTGCCTGCGGCAATGGCGGCGAGGACGGCACAGCCTGGTTCCGTATCGTGCCCACAGTCGCCGAAACGGCACAGCCCTTCCAGATCGGTGATGTCGGCGAAGGCGGCGTCGATGCCTTCCTCGTCGATCCACATGCCCAGCTCCCGCAATCCGGGCGTGTCGATGAGGACCCCTCCGGTCGGCACCACAATGAGCTCCCGCCATGTCGTCGTGTGCCGGCCCTTGGAGTCGGCCTCCCGGACCGCACCGGTCTGCACCACCTCCGATCCCGTCAGGGCATTGACCAGCGAGGACTTCCCCGAACCTGATGTGCCGAGGAGTGCCACGGTGGTCCCGGTCCGGACGAACGAACGCACCGAGTCCATGCCGTCGCCGGTCACGACTGACACGGTCAGGACGGGCAGGTCGCCGCTGACCGATGTGACCTCGGCGATGGCCGCAGCCGCCTCGACATCGACGATCAGGTCGAGCTTGGTGAGGACGACGACCGGGTCGGCCCCGCTGTCCCAGGCCAAGGCCAAGAAGCGCTCAATCTGGCGCACCGAGATGGCCCGGTCCAAGGGGACGACCACCATGACGACGTCCATGTTGGCCGCCAGTGCCTGCACTTCGGTCCGCTGCCCCGAAGATTGACGCACCAGTGCCGTGCGGCGCGCGTGCACTTCGTGCAGCTCATGTACCGCCGGCTGACCGGCGGCATCGGCTGTGCCGGTCACCGTGCACCAGTCGCCCACGCACACCTGCGACACTCCGGTGGTAGCCACTGCGAGGGTCTCGCCGTTGGCTATGGCTTGAAATCGACCACGGTCGACGCGCATGACCCGGCCCACCATGGCGCGTGCGGGTGCGGTCTCCAGCGAAGCGATCAGTTCACTGATGCGGCTGTCGTCGGCTCCGAGCGCGTGCAACATCGAGGCGCCGTCGGATGGGTTAGCGGGCGTCATGGGTCGCCTTCGAGTTGATGAATCGAAGATGCACAGCGCAGTGCGGCGCGCTGGAATGCAGGGTGATCAAGGTGGGTTCCTTCCGAAAATGATGAATTATGCGCTCACCGGCGCCAATTCCTCATTCATTGGGCTGGCAACGCCCAAACGGCAATTAGGGCCGAGAAGAGGTGATGGGCGAACGGGGATGCGCCGTGGATCTCTGTCTGACCGACATGGCGTCACCTCCTGTTCGAACCGTGATCGGAAACTCCGACATACGAGTGTGGTGTGCCCCTCCGGCAATGTCAATGGTTTCGACCGGAGCCGTTCGTCCGGGCCAGAAATGGCTTGCAATACGCTGCACTTTTATTTAGAATGAGAAGTGCTAGCTCCCCCTGAATTAAGTAGTAAAGTGAGAGGGGTGGAGAAGCTGAATCCGCAGGTTGAGGGCTTGTGGAAGACCTGAAATATGGTTATATTCTCCGGAATGTTCGGGGGTTTTTGCGCGTCTTCATATATTGAATTCCCCCACTTTCCCGTTGGGTCCGCCCGATGATGAACGAACCGATCACCGACGAGGATCCCGAGCTGCGGTTCGAGCAGGACTATCTCGACAGCTCCCACCGGTCGCTGGCGGCCATGCGCAAACGAGCGGAGGGATTGCTGCTCGAACTGCGGTCCGCCGGGAGCCCCGACCTCGACTACCAGGCCGCGCTCATGCACCGGGTCGCCGTCCTGGCCGACAGTCCCCGCCCACTTCTTTTCGGACGCATTGACGAAGAGGACGGAACCTCCTGGCACATTGGGCGCCGGCATGTGGAGGACACAAGCGGTGATCCCGTGGTGGTGGATTGGCGGGCACCGGTCTCCGTCCCCTTCTACCAGGCTCGTGCCGGCTCCTCCCTTGGTCTGGCCCGGCGGCGACAGGTCATGGTTGACCGTAAGAAGGTCATTGCCGTGGCCGACGACCTCTTCGGCCGATCCGACGGTGACCAGTCGGGGACCCGGCTCCGGGGCGGTGACGCCCTCCTGGCCGAATTGGAACGGGCGCGGACCGGCGAGATGCTTGACATCGTCGCCACCATTCAGGCTGAGCAGGACGACATCATCCGGGCTCCGCTTGACCTTCTGCTGGCCGTGCAGGGCGGGCCCGGTACCGGGAAGACGGCAGTCGGGCTGCACCGGGCCGCCTTCCTCCTCTACAACCACCCGGCCTTGGCTCGCGACGGCGTCCTGGTCTTGGGACCGAGCCGGGCCTTCCTGCGCTACATCGCCCAGGTGCTCCCGTCGCTCGGTGAGGAAGCGGTGCTGCAGACCACCGTGGCCGACCTGGCGCCGAAAGCCAAGGTCCGGGCCACCGACACCTGGTCGATCCGGCGTCTGAAGGGTGACCCGCGCATGGCGATCGTTCTGACCCGGGCCCTTGAGCTCCGCCGTCGACCACTCGCCCAGGATGTGACTCTGCGGGCCCGGTTCTCCCGTTGCACCCTGGGCAAGGAGCCGGTCAACGAACTCTGCTCTCTCATCACGGCGCGGCCGTCGCCCTACAAGGCCGGTCGGCTGGCCCTGCGGTCGCGCCTGGTCAGCCTGGTCGGCCAGCAACTGCGGGCGGCCGGTCGTTTCGAGTCAAGTGAGCCGTGGTTCGAACGCGAGCTCACCGCCTCGGCCGAATTCCGGGACCTGCTGGATCATCTGTGGCCGCCGGTCTCTCCCGTGGCCCTGGTAAATGACCTCCTGGGCAGTGCGGAACGATGTGAGGCCGCAGCGCTGGGAACGCTCTCGGCTGACGAGTGGCCCCACCTGGTGCGCCAACGTGGTCGGGGCGGCCGGTCGAATGCCTGCACGGTCGATGACCTGGCTCTGTTGGACGAGGCTGACTTTCTGGTCAACGGCCAGGCCCGCACCTACGGCCACATCGTGGTCGATGAGGCTCAGGACCTCAGCCCGATGCAATTCCGGATGTTGGCCCGGCGAGCCCCGAGCGGCTCAATCACCGTTCTGGGTGACCTGGCCCAGGCCACCGGACCGTGGAGTTACCAGAGTTGGGACGAGATTCTGGTGCATCTGCCGACCAGGGCCACGGTCCGGCGTGACGAGTTGACGCTCGGGTACCGGGCTCCGGCGCTGGTGTTGGATCTGGCGTCCAAGCTCCTTGGTTTGGCCGCGCCAGCGGTCACGCCGACGCGCTCGATTCGCCGCGGGACCCGGGAGCCACGGCTGCTCCCCGTCGAGGCTGATCATCTTCTGGCCGCCGGAGTGGACGAGGCTCTGGCCTTGGCCGATGAGGGATTTCTGGTGGGACTGGTGGTCGATGCCAGTCGCCTGGCGGCCATGGACACTCTGGTCAAGGACCGCAAGGAGATCGGCGTGCTCGACCGTGACGCCATGGAGCGGCCGGTGACGCTGGTAGACGCCTCCGGCGCCAAAGGCTTGGAATTCGATGCTGTGGTGGTGGTCGAGCCGGCCGCCATCGCGGGCGACGACTCCCGGGGCCTACGGCTGCTCTATGTGGCCATGACCAGGCCGATTCAACATCTCTCCCTGGTCTATGCCGAGCCCCTTCCCCAAATCCTGCTGCAGTAGGTACAGTTCTCGAAGCACTGAGGAGTGCTGATTGGGAGGGCACCATGGCCACGACAACCTCATTTTTGGTCCAACTCGACGTGACCCCGATGTCGGGGACGATCGGGGCCGAAATCCGCAATGTCGATCTGCACCAGCCGTTGGCGCCCACAACTGTGGCGGATATCCGGCAGGCCCTTCTCACGTACAAGGTGATCTTTCTGCCCGGCCAACATCTCTCACCGGCCGAGCACAAACAATTTGCCGCTTACTTCGGCGAGCTGACGAATGCCCATCCGGTCATTCCGGGTATCGGTGAGCACAAGGAAGTATTCGAGATCGACTACACCAAGGCGCGCCGGGTCGGGGGAGAGCAGGGGCGCGAATACGGCGAGCGCGACAAGTGGCACACCGACGTGACCTTTGTGGAGACCCCGCCGCTCGGGTCGGTGCTCAACGCCATGGTCATTCCGGAGGCCGGGGGCGACACGCTGTGGGCCGACACCCAAGCGGCGTATGAGGGATTGTCCCCGACCATGCAGGCCTTCCTGGGTGGCCTCACCGCGGTGCACAACGGCTCCCGGTCGTTCGGCGGGATCCTCAAGGCGGTTGGCAAGGGGGAGTGGGACGGCAAGGAGTACACCGAGCTCGTCCCGGTGGAGCACCCCGTCATACGCACCCACCCCGAAACCGGAAGGCGCAACCTCTTCGTGAACCCGACCTTCACCCAGCACATCAAAGGAATGTCCCGGAAGGAAAGCGAGACCATTCTGCAGTTCCTCTACGGGCACATGGCCACCCCCGAATATGTCGTGCGCTACCGCTGGGCGCCGGGGGATATCGGGTTCTGGGACAACCGGACGACCATGCACTACGCCATCAGCGACTATGGGGACGCCCACCGGGTGATCCAGCGTGTGACCATCAAAGGGGACAAACCCTTCTAGCTGGTCCCACCGCTCGGTGAATTCAAGGCCCTGAGCAGGGTTTGGAGAGAATTTGCCTGCGCCACGTGCGCTGCAACAGCAATGCAACGCCCGGGTAACAACGAACCGTCACCATCCTTTGATGGAGCCAGACTCGGACGGAGAGGGCTTTTTCACCAGATTGGCGGACTTCTCGCTGCGGCATCGGCGCGGCGTGCTGCTCGTCGCCGGTCTCCTCACCGTGTTCGCCGCCGTGTTCGGGTCGAGCGCCACCAAGTACCTGTCAGCCGGTGGGACCGATGCCACTACTGAGCAGTCGGTGCAGGCAGCAGACATTCTGCAGAGCCAGTTCCACACCGGAGACGCCAATCTCCTGATTGTCGTGCAGGCCCGCCACGGTTCGGTCAACGACCTGGCCGTCACGCGGGCGGGGGAGGTCCTGACCCAGCGTCTGGCGCGTCAGCACTTCGTGATCAACGTCCAGAGTTACTGGAGTCTCGGCGACGTGGGCGCTTTGGCCAACAAGAACCACACCCAGGCCCTGATAGTGGGCCGCGTGCTCGGGGACCAGGGACAGATCGTCGCCCGTGAACCGGCTATCGCCGCCGCCTTTGCCAAGGTCCCCGATTCCGTGCGGATACAGATCGGCGGGTTCGCCTCTTCATTTCACGAAATTGAGGTGCTGGTCGAGCGTGGGCTGATTACGGCAGAGCTCGTGGCCATACCCATCACCTTCATTCTTCTGCTCATGATTTACGGATCGGTGGTGGCGGCCCTCCTGCCGGTGGGCATCGGAGGGATGGCCGTGGTGGGGACCCTCCTCATACTTCGACTCCTGGCCAGTTTCACCCTGGTGTCGGTATTCGCCGAAAATCTGACGACAGCCCTCGGGCTCGGTCTGGCCATCGACTACAGCCTGTTCTTGGTGACGCGCTATCGGGAGGAGCTGGCCGCCGGACAGTCCAGCGCCGAGGCCATTCGCCGGACCGTCAGTTCGGCTGGAAGGACCGTCACCGGCAGCTCCCTCACGGTGGCGGCCGCATTGGCCTCGCTGATGGTCTTCCCCGTTCCAATTCTGCGGTCCTTCGGGTATGCCGGCGTGGCGGTGGCGCTGCTTTCGGGCCTGTCCGCGCTGGTCGTTCTGCCGGCGCTTCTCGGCGTGTTGGGAACAAGGGTCAATGCCGGCACGGTGTGGCGACGATCGATCCTTTCCCGCGACGAGGGGTTCTGGAGCAGCACGGCCCGACGGGTCATGAAGCACCCTGTGGTCGTGGTCATCGGTGTCATGGCCTTTCTGGCCGTGCTGGCCGGCCCTTTCCTCGGTCTGAATTTGGGTGCCAATGACGATCGGGTCCTCCCCCCGGGAAGCAGCGCGCGGTTGGTCGACGACACGGTGACCCGGGACGTGGGAGAAGGCCAGATGCAACAGATCGACGTGGTCGTCCCCACGCTGTTCGAGCCGGCCGGGTCAGTGGCGAGAACAGAGGTCATCGACCGGTATGCCAGCGAACTGTCGCACCTGGCGGGTGTCCACTATGTCTCAGCGTCGACGGGCGTCTTCATCGGCGGTCTTCACCTGCCGGCTCCGACGGCGTACCTGTCCCAGTTCGACAATGCCAGAGGGACCTGGCTCTCGGTGGTGCCCGACAACAACACCTTGAACCGGGGTGGTCGGGACCTGGTCACCGCCATTCGAAACAGCCCGGCTCCCGGGGTCGTCCTCGTTGGTGGGGTGCCGGCGGAATTCGTGGATTCCACCGGGGTGATCAGCCACGATATTCCGTACGTCCTCCTCCTGATCGGGCTGATCAGCTTCCTGGTGCTGCTCTTGATGTTCCGCAGTGTCGTCATTGCTCTGCAGGGATTGGTGCTCAGTGCGGTCAGCCTGTCCGCCATGTTCGGGGCCATGGTGTGGGTGTTTCAGGATGGCCATCTTTCGAATCTTCTCGACTTCACTGCCACCGGCAGCATTTCGGCCACGACACCGATCCTGATGTTCTGCGTGGCTTTCGGTCTCTCCATGGACTACGAGGTGTTCCTGATTTCCCGGATTAAGGAACTGCGTGACGCCGGAGCGGATACGGCGACCGCGGTGGCGGTGGGCCTGCAGCGGACGGGGCGCATCATCACCGCCGCCGCGCTCCTCATCAGTGTGGTGTTCCTCGGTCAGGTGCTCTCGGGCATCAGTTCGGTCAAGCTCTTCGGCCTGGGGGTGAGCCTGGCCGTGCTGATGGACGCCTTCGTGGTCCGCGGGCTCCTGGTGCCCGCAGTGATGAAGCTGGCCGGCCGGGCCAATTGGTGGGTGCCGAAATCGTTGCCGGCGCGCGCCGCCCGGCCGAGCCTGGGCCGCCCCACCCCGGTGCGCCCGACAGCAGTGGCGATGTTCACCGACGAGAATCTTCAGCCCGTGGGGGCCATGAACTGAAGTGCGGCGTCGCTCGGGATCCGCCGTTAGCGGCGGAACTTGGCGCCGCGTATGAGCACCTTTTGATACAAGCCGGCCGGCAGGCGAGAGAGGATGTCGAACACCTTGGCGTCCGGTCCGATGAGGGCTCGACGCCGATCACGCTCGACGGCGGTCAGGATCTGCCGAGCGGCCTTCTTCGGACTGGTGAAGGCCGCCCTGTCGAAGCTCTTGTTGAGCTGATCGCGATCTCCGGCCATGGATGTGACGCTTTCGTCGAAGCGCCCGTTGCGGGTGATGTTGGTCTTGATGCCACCCGGATGAATGGTGGTGCACGACACTCCGGCGCCGTCTATTTCGAGCTCCATGCGCAGCGCATCGGTGAAGCCTCGGACCGCGAATTTGGCCGCGTTGTAGGCCGACTGCGAGGGGATGCTGATCAGGCCGAACACACTGGAGAGATTGATGATGTGGCCCTCACCGGCCGTCTTCAGGTGCGGCAGGAAGGCCTTGGTCCCGTAGACGACACCCCAGAAGTTGATGCTCATCAGCCATTCGAAGTCCTCGTAGGACATGGACTCAATGGTGGCCCCGACAGCCACTCCGGCGTTGTTGAAGATCAGATTGACCTTGCCGTGGTCTTCCACCACTTTGTCCGCCCAGGCGTACATGGCGCTGCGGTCGGCCACGTCGAGCCGTTGCGAGGTGACTTTCACGCTGAAGCCTTCGCAGAGCCCCACCGTTTCGGCCAGGCCCACCTCGTCAATGTCGGAAAGGGCCAGGTGCGCGCCCCGTTGGGCCAGGTTGAGCGCCAGCGCTCGACCGATGCCGGAGCCGGCACCGGTAATGGCCGCGACGCGCCCGTTGAATTCCTTCATGGTGTCTGCTCCTTTACGAGGCGACGGCTATCGCCGGTTTCGGGCCCGAGACCGGATTGGAGAATGCCATGGCTCCATCCTCGATGTCGCTCATTTTGAGGGCACGGTAGTCCCGGAGGTAGCTCTGGTGCACCTGCCATGGGTACCGCGACCCCTGTTTGGGCAACAAGTGGGCCGAGCGTTGGATGTACCCCGAGGAGAGCCCGATGACGGGCGTGGTCGCCACGGTCGCATTCCGATTCACCGGGACACACTGCCGCTGCCGCGTGGCACGCATGTGGTTGAGAAGCCGGCACACGTAGTCAAAGGTCAAGTCACACTTCAGCGTCCATGAGGCATTGGTGTACCCGATCGCCAAGGCAAGATTCGGCACCCCTTCAAGCATCATCCCCTTGTAGGTGAGCTTGCTCGGGAGGTCGACCTTCTCACCGTCGACCGAGAGATGGATGCCGCCGAGAAAGAGCAACTCGAGTCCGGTGGCGGTCACAATGACATCCGCCTCGATTTCGGCTCCCGAAGTGAGGAGGATTCCGGTTTCGGTGAACGACTCGATGTGGTCTGTCACCACCGAAGCCTTCCCGGCGCTGATCATCTTGAACAGGTCGCCGTTGGGCACCGCGCAGAGGCGTTGGTCCCAGGGGTTGTAGCGGGGAGTGAAGTGGGTCTCGACGTCGTAGCCGGATGGCAATTGGCGCTGCACTCCCTTGCGGAGGAATCGCTTGACGATACTGGGTCGGCGTTGGCTGAATTGAAAGAAGGTCTGCGTGCTGAGCGCCATCGCCCAGCGAATGGTCCGCCCGGCAAGACGCTCGGGCAGGACCGTGCGCAGCACGCTCACCATGGGGTTCTTGTCGGGAACCGACGCGATGTAGGAGGGGGAGCGCTGCAACATGGTCACGTGAGCCGCCGTGGCGGCGAGCGCTGGAATCAGCGTGACGGCAGTGGCGCCGCTGCCGATGACGACGACCCGCTTGCCTTCGACGTTGAGGTCGTCCGGCCAGGCCTGGGGGTGGATGACGGCGCCGGTAAAGCGGTCCATTCCGGCGAAGTCAGGCTGGTGGCCGTGGTCGTAGCGGTAGTAGCCCGTACAGGAGAAGATGAAGTCGCAGGTGAGCTCCACCGTGTCTCCGGTGTCGGTCCGTTCGGCCGTGACATTCCACCGGGCGTCGGCCGTGGACCAGTCGGCCGCGGCAATCCGGTGGTTGAACCGTATATGTGTGTCGATGCCTGCTTCGACGGCGGTGTCGCGTATGTACTGCAGGATCGAATCCCCGTCGGCCAGTGACTTCTGGCCCTTCCAGGGGCGGAAGGAATAGCCGAGGGTGAACATGTCAGAGTCCGAACGGACCCCCGGGTAGCGGAACAGATCCCAGGTACCGCCGATGGCGGCACGGGACTCGAAGATGGCGTAGTCGGCCCAGGGGCAATCCGTCTGCAGGTAGTGGGCCGCGCCGATGCCCGACAGGCCGGCTCCGACAATCAGCACCGTCAGGTGTTCGGGAGGGGCCGGTGCCTGGCTCACGCCGCTGCAGCCGCCTTGGTGACGATCTTGTCGTTGAGTGTGCCGCTCTCGCCGAAGAGCTCGGTGCGCCAGAGTTCGACCAGCTCGTCGGTATTGCTGTCGTCGGGGTGGAAATCGGACCGGTTGTAGTCCCGCAGTTGCTCCCACACCTGGCGCCGCATGATGGGTGATCGGCGGAAATTGCGCCAGCTGCGGCGGAGCGCTCCACGGCGGTACGTTTCCCGGTCGCCCAGCAACGACACCAGAACCTGGAAACTCATGCCCACGACAAAGCCGAACCGCATGAAGTTCATGGTCCAGACCCGCATGCGCTCGCTGCCGCCGGCGGCTTTGTAGACGTCGAAGGCCACCGCCTTGTGCTCGGACTCTTCCAAGGCGTGCCAGACGAAAAGGTCCCTGACGGCATCCGCCCCGAACAGCCGTCGGATCTCTTCGTTGGTCAGGACCAGCTCAGCCAGCGTGGCGGTGAAGTGCTCCAGAGCGGCGGTGGCGGCGAGATTGGCCATGGGAGGGGCCAGACGCTCCCGGATCGCCAGGCCCTTTTTGGTGAGTCGCTCGAACGTCTTGGTCGGGTAGCCCAGGGCGTCCAGCCGGTCATTGAACACGCGGTGCTCGCGCCCGTGAGTCGCTTCCTGGCCGATGAATCCAGATACCTGACGCTTGAGGTCGGGGTCGGTGATCTGGTCGCGGTAGTGCCGCACGGAACGGACAAAGTAATCCTCGCCATCGGGAAATACGGCCGAGAGCGCCGCCGTGAGGTGGCTGGCGATGAGGTCGCCATCGGCGGCAAAGTGCTTGGGCAGGTCCTGGAGTGACTCCGCGAAGGTCATCCGCCTGGTCGGGACGAGGCGGTCAGGATTGCTGGTCTGGGTCATGTTCTCTTACCTCCCATAATGCGCTCCCGGCATAATAGATTATCTGAGTGATATTCTCAAACTCTCTTTTTCTGGTATCTTCTGTACCCATGGAGCGAGAGGCCGACGAAGCTTCCGGAACCAAGGGAGCCCAGACGCGGCGGGCCATTCTCGAAGCCGCCATCGCCCGATTCGGGCGGGACGGGTACCGCTCTACCTCGGTGGCCGACATCGCCCGCGACGCTTCGGTCGGGGGCACGGTCGCCTACGCCTACTTTCCAAGCAAAGAGGCCCTGTTCCTGGCCGCTGTGGACGAGGACGCGGCGGGGGTCATTCACGAAGGCCTCACCTCGGTCATGGGCCAACCCAACGTGCGGGACTGGCGCGAGACGCTGATCTTCACCCTGGTTGGCGCAGTTGAGCGCCATCCCCTGGCCCGGCGGTTGCTGGCCGGGCTGGAGCCGGAAGTCACGGTGCGTGTGCTGGAGATTCCTGCGCTGACTGAGCTCCGCAAGGTCTGCATAGAGCGGCTCCACACTGAGCAACTGGCCGGCACCGTGCGGCCCGATATAGATCCGGTCGGCATCGGCAACGGCGTCGTGGCGCTGATGCTTTCCATGTTGATGTCCGTCGTCCAACTGGGCAATGAGGCGGCGGTGGCGTACTCACGCGATGTGGCATCGGTGTTCGAGGCCGCCCTGGCCGTGGTGCCATCGCGTGATGGTGGTCAGTGACAGGCTTCGGGTGGCGGAAGGTTCAGGGCCGGGTTGCGGTCAAAGAAACCGACAGGCAGTAACGAGAAACCGGTGCGCTCGACCGGCATGACCGGGAAATCCTCCGGGCGTGGAATGTGGGTGAGACCGAAGGAGTACCAGACCACCAGGTCGGTTTCGACCAGGGAGCGGTTCGCTGCAGTCCACCGGGGCAACCCGTCGCCGCCAATGTGTTGATTGGGGTACTCGCCGGCCGCTCTTCGCTCTTCGGGAGCATAGGGAGTGACCCACAGATTTCGGGTGGCAAAGGCCGCCCGCCGAGCCACACTCGACTCGGGACGGGCCATGAGGGTCGGCGTTGGGCCGGGCAGAAGCTTGTAGGCCACCGGAGTTCCCCACGCGTTGGTGACGTGCGGATTGACGATCTTCCAGATCCGGCTGGCTGCAGGGAGGGTGTTTCGCTGCGCGTCGAGTTCCCGTGGGAGCAGGGTGGAGTGAGCCCGGAATGCTCCGCCCAGCGGATTGTCGACGCCGCTGTCATCGGTCACGACGTCGACCTCGTAAATGGAGTTGACGGGACCCTCCACATTGAAGTGCAGGCGGGCATTGAAGATGTGCTGATGGTTGGGCGCGGCCAGGTGCTCGCTGACCCGGGTGGCGTGCGTCAACGGATCACCGGGCGGTGCGACCTCGGTGGAGACGATGCCGGTCAGCTTGATCTCGCACTCAATGCTGCCGTCCAGGAAGAAATACCAGAAGAACCCGTAGTCGTAGTTCCCCGCAGTGGCGAACGAACTCACGACCAGTCGACGGCCCCGTCGCACCTCATTGGTCCCGGCACCGATGTCGGTGTGGCGCCAGGCCACCCCGGTGTCCTCTTCATGGATGCACACGGCATTGCGCACCTTGTACGGCACCCCTCGCTCGGTGGCGAAGGCGGCGTCGAGGTAACGAATCTCCCCCAGGCAGTCACACCCGAGCATGAGCGAA
>Ga0302324_100017657_pt1 | contig 14120 bp, 15 predicted proteins | sample Palsa_T0_1_FD_201949 | JGI IMG/M metagenome (GOLD analysis project Ga0302324, IMG submission 201949) | Peat permafrost microbial communities from Stordalen Mire near Abisko, Sweden - Palsa_T0_1 | ecosystem: Environmental > Terrestrial > Soil > Palsa > Peat permafrost | place: Sweden: Abisko... | reverse complement strand
TGCAATCGCACCTGGCGGTGCTCGATTTCCTGTTTTATACCGGCAAGCAATTCCCGAAGGAATATCAGGGCGGAGCTTTTCTAGCTTTCCATGGGTCGTGGAATCGATCGAAGCGCGTGGGCTACGAAGTGGGGTTCATTCCGTTTAAGGATGGCAAGCCGAGTGGTCCGGTGCAGGAGTTTCTGACGGGCTGGATGATTTCGCCGGAGTCGCGCGAAGTCTGGGGCCGGCCGGTAGGCATCATGCAATTGCCGGATGGGAGCATTTTGGTTTCCGACGATGGCGGGAAGAAGATTTGGCGGATCCGGTATAAGGGCTAGAAATGCACCGGCTCCCTTACGGTCGCGGTTCGGTAACGCTCTCTCCGTTCCGAGCCGCGAGCGTAAGCGACCGGTCGATCGCATTTGTTCTCGGATTTCTGGCTTCCGGATTCTGGATTCTTTCCGCCGCGCCACCCCCGCTCAAGGAATTTAGTCACGCCAGGCATCTAAAGTTAGGCAACGTTGCGCCGGCGATTGCAGCGGCTATCGATAAGGGCACTTATTTGGGGCGGAATGGGGCCAAGATTCGCCCGCTGTTGAATTCGACAAATCCTTGCATGGCGTGTCATCGGGGCCTGGAGGATTCGAACGCGGTTGACGCAGCCAACATGCCTCAGATGGCGGATTGCCTGGTATGCCATAACCAAATCGACCTGCCGGATAGCTGCGCGTTTTGTCATCCCAAAGACGCGCAGTTGAAGCCTGCCAGCCATGGGAATGGATTTTTGGATACGCACACCAACAAGAATTCGGGACTGGATCTACCGTCGTGTGCGGTTTGTCACGGGCGGAAGTTTACCTGTTTGGGCTGCCACTTGAAATAGTTCGAGGCCGGGATCCTGATCACTTATGCCGGTAAGTGATTCGGCCTCGGGTCAGATCATAGGGTGAGAGTTCGAGCGTGACGCGGTCGCCGTTCATGATCTTGATCCGGTTACGCCGCAGTCTCCCCGCCATGGCGGCCAGTACTGTTTTCCCCGCGTCGAGCTCCACTGAGAACATTCCAGCTTTGAACTTCTCGACGACTTTTCCCATTACCTCGATATTGTCTTCTTTTGGCAAATGTATCCTTTCATCCGGTTGGTTTCTAAGTTTGCAGAATCGCGAAGTGGGCGAAGAGCGGCTGATTCAGGAGACTGTCAAACTTCACTTCCATGGTCCCATGAGACGGGGGAAGAAGCAAGCCGCATTTAGGATCGAAGGGCGGCCACTGGCGGAATGCGGACTGCGCGGCGGGCGGGAATCCAGCAGGCTAGCAGGGCCACCGATGCGAGGGCAACGGGCACGGCCACAAGAGTGAATGGATCGGCCGGAGAGACGCCGAAGAGAAGGCTGGTCATCAGGTGCGTAGCGCCTTGGGCCGCTGCGAGCCCCAACGCGATTCCGGCGAGCGTAAGGATGGCGCCGGGGCGCAGCGCCAGCAGCAGAATGTCGCGGGCTTCGGCGCCGAGGGCCATGCGGATGCTGAATTCCTGGGCGCGTTGGCTGACGGCGTAGGCCATGACGCCATAGATGCCGATGGATGCGAGGAACAACGCCAGAGCGCCGAACACAGCCATCAAAGAAAGCGAGAATTTGCGGCGAGCCAGGGAATTGGCCAGCATTTCCCGCATGCTTCGGACGCCGTAAACGGGCAGGTCGGGATCGACGCCGTGTACGAGGTGGGTGACCGCCTGCTGGAGCCCGCTGGAGTCAGAGGCGCCGCGCAGAAAAATGGCTATCTCGTTAGCCTGACCTTGATACAGCGCGCCATAAACGCGCGGCGCCACCGGGGAATCCAATCCGTCGTCGCGCACGTCTCCCACCACGCCCGAAATTTCCCAGTCGACGCCGAAGAACTTGAGGCGACGTCCGACAGCGCCGCCGGACAAATATTGTTTGGCGAACGATTCGTTCACCAAGACCACTGGCTTGGTTTTATCCGTATCCGCTTCGGTGAAGAAGCGCCCACGGAGCAAAGGCGTACGTAAGAGATGAAAGAATTCCGGGCTGGCGGATGAGAACCCGGCGGAGCGCTGTATCTGGGCGCTATCGGGCTGATCCGGCAACGTGAACGCGATTTGTTTGGTGGTATTGTTCACCAGGGGAACGCTGTTGTTGCCTCCCATGGCGGCTTCTTCAATACCAGGCAAAGTTCTGACCTGGCGCAAGATCTCGTGGCTCAACGCCCGGATAGATTGAGTCTGGAGATATTTATTCGCATTCGGATTGTTGGGGAACGGAATCCAGATGCGGGCGACGAGCAAACGGTTCGCATCGAAACCGGGATTCACTTGGAGAGTATTCCAAAAGCTATGCAGCAGAAGTCCGGCGCCGCTCAGCAACACCACCGCTAAGGCGATTTCAGTGGTTACCAGGACGCCTCGAAAACGATTCTGGCGGAGACTGGGGCTGCCGTTCCGCGCGCCCTCTTTCAGATCGCTATTGGGATCAGTACGCGAGGCATGCAATGCGGGCGTCAAGCCGAACAGAAGTCCGGTGCCGAGCGAGAGCAGGCAAGCGAGGCCGACTACGCGGGCATCGAGGTGAACTTCGGCGAGCCTGGGCAGATCGGCCGGCATCAGAGCGAGCAGCGATCCTTTGGTTAGCGCCAAAACCAGCAGCGCGGCCAAGCCGCCGGTGAGCGATACGAGTACGCTTTCGGTGAGAAGCTGGCGGACCAGGCGGGCCTTGGAAGCGCCCAGGGCCTGTCGAATGGCGAGTTCGCGCAGGCGCGCCGAAGAGCGAGCGACGAGAAGGTTGGCCATGTTGACCGAGACCATCAGCAGCACGGATCCGACAGCGGCCAATAACAGCACCAGCGTCGGGCGGACGCTGCCCGTGAGGCTTTGCTCAACCGGTTCCAGCCGCAGCGACCATCTGGATGCGGCTGGATATTCCTTGGGAAACGTGTGAGCGAGTTGCGCGGCCAGCGCGTCCAGATGCTGCCGGGCTTGTGGGAGAGTCAAGCCGGGCCGCAAGCGTGCAATGGCGCCGGGGAGAAGGCGTTGCGAGCGTTTGGGCGCAGGGAAAGGGTTCGCGGTGAAGCCGGCGGCGGCGAACAGCTCCACGTCACCGGACAAGGTCCGGCCGGGATGCCGGAAATCGGGCGGGAGGACGCCGACGATGGTGTAGCCGTCCTCATCTACACGAATGCGGCGGCCCAGGATATGCGGGTCGCCGCCGAATTGCCGCTTCCAAAGTCCATCGCTGATCACCACGGCTTCGGTGAAGCCGGGAGTCCGGTCGCGCGGTCCGTAGAGTCGTCCGAGAGCGGGCTGAACGCCGAGGACATTGAAATAATCGAAGCTGGTGCCGAGCATTTCAATGCGCTCGGTATGATCGCCGCCGCTGAGGGCGGTGCTGACGGGCCAAAGCACGCTGATGTTTTCAAAAACGCCGGAGCGATCGCGCAGGTCTTCGAGTTCGGCGACCGACAGGCCGACGTCCTTGGCGCCCACGCCGTTCAGATCGTCAAAGATGCGGACCAGGCGCTCCGGATGCTGGAACGGAAGCGGCCGCAGAAGCACGGCGTTGACCACGGTAAAGATGGCGATGTTGGCGCCGATGCCGAGGGCCAGGGTGAGGACCGCGATGGCGGCGAATCCGGGAGTCTTCAAAAGACTTCGCCAGGCGTAGCGGAGATCCTGCAGGGTTTGTTCCAGCCACAGGATGGAGCGCTCCTCGCGCTGGAGTTGCTTGGCTTGCTCGACGCCCCCGTACGCGCGCCGGGCCTGAATCCGGGCTTGCTCGGGACTCATGCCGCGCCGGCGGAACTCCTCTTCGAGGAGGGTTAAATGCGCGGAGACTTCGCGATCCAGGTCGCGGTCGGCGTGGCTGCGGCGAAAGAGATTCGTCAATTTCGCAAATACCCGCCGGAAATGCCGCATGGCTCAAGATTCCTCGGTCAACAATTTTTCCATCAGGCCGGACAGTTGGCGCCAGCGCTGGGTCTCCTGGCCGAGGGCCTTCCATCCGGACTTGGTGATGGCGTAGTATCTGGCCTCGCGGCCGTTTTCGGTTTTATCCCATTTGCCCTTGATCCAGCCCTGCTGTTCCAGGCGAACTAAAGCCGGATAGAGCGTGCCCTGGTTGAGTTTGAGCAAATCCTCGGAGACTTGTTCCAGCCGGGCGGCGATGCCGTAGGCGTGCTGTGGGCCCATACTTGCCAGGCTGCGGAGGACGATGAGATCGAGCGTGCCTTGCAGGACTTGAATACGCGACTTCGATTCGCTGGACAAATGGGACGGCGCCTCCTGCCAGAAATAGCTTCCTTCATTTGCACTTGATTGTCAAGTGGAGCTACACTAGGCTCATGTTTCAAAAAATGTTTCTGCTGCTGACTTTGTTCGCCGCCTGCGCGCTGGCGCAGTCGCGCGTTTATGAACTCCGGACTTACCACACGTATGACGGCAAGCTGGAAGCACTGAAGGCCAATTTCCGGGATCACCATCTGGCGACCTTCAAACGACACGGGATCGAGAGCATCGGCTATTGGGTTCCCGAAGACCCGGAGCTGGCCAAGAATACCCTGATCTATTTACTCGCGCATCCCAGCCGGGCGGCCGCCGAGAAAAACTGGGCGGAATTCCGGAAAGATCCCGAGTTTCTGAAAGTGGCCGCGGAGTCCGAGAAGGACGGCAAGATTGTGCAGAAGGTGGAGTCGGTGTATCTGGACGCTACTGATTTTTCGCCGCTGAAGTAGTTCGAGGAACTGCCTGCATGTTCTGCTATCGTTTAGGCATGAAGCCGCAGGCATCCACGAAACAGTACACCATACGTGGTATTCCGCAGGAGGTGGACCGCGCCCTGCGTCAGAAAGCAGCGCGGCAAAAGCGAAGCCTCAATCAGGTGATTGTAGAGGAACTGACGGCAGCGACTTTCGGCGTCAAGCGGAAAACAGACTTGTCGGACGTCGCCGGCGGTTGGATTCCAGATCCTGCATTCGACGAGATCCTGGCCGCGCAGCGGCAAATTGATTGGGATAGGTGGAAGTAAGGGTTGCGTTGGACACGGACCGGCTAACCGATTTATTCAGGGGCGATCAGCCGCTAGCGGAATGGTTGGAACCCTGCGCGGATCAAGGCCTGGTTTTACAGAGGCGCGCGACAGCAGAGTAAAACGCGCCGGCACGCTGGTTCCCGACAACGATCTCTGGATCGCATCCCTGGCGCTGGAGCATGATCTCACGCTGATTACGCGCGATCGGCATTTCCAGCACATCCCTCAGTTGTTGTGCGCGTAAGCCAGCGGAACACTTAGCCCGCTTGGGCCGTATTATGAATGAACGACTGGGAGGCGGCGCATGTTCTGCAATCATTGTGGTGGCGAAGTCCAGGCTAATCAACGGTTTTGCGGCTTGTGTGGGAAGCCGGCGGTAGCGCCTGATCCACCCACGTACGTTTCCACATCGGCCGGGCGGGTTGGACGGCACGTCAAGATGCTGGCGGTTTTCTGGATCGCGCTGTCGGCCCTGAATTTACTGAAGGCCGGAGGACGGCTGGTGGGGGCGCGCGTGATCGGCGTATGGGGACACGGATGGTTCGATGACGGGGGCTGGGGATTCCCGATGGGCGAGATTCTTCCGGCCGTGCTTTCCACCATGGGACTGATTTCCTTAGTGCTGGCGGCGGTCGGTTTCGTTGTTGGATTCGGGTTGATGGAGCGGCGTCCGTGGGCGCGGACCCTGGCGATTGTGGTGGCGATCGTCGCGCTGCTGCATCCGATTTTGGGAACGGTGCTCGGAATTTACACGCTGTGGGTTCTGCTGCCGTCGGATGGGGAAGCGGAGTACGGGAAGATTGCCCGGGCGTAAGACAGCTAAGCGGGGCGCTTGCGGCCGATCATAATGAAGAGGGCGCCGTCCACGCCGCCGCGGGCGAGCATGTCCAGCTCGGTCAGCAGGCGGGTGGCGCGGGTTCCTTTGCCGTGAGGCTGGAATAATTTTTCATTATCGCCAAAGGCGGCCGGGCCGATTTTCGGAATGCTGAAGAGGAAATCGAAACCGTTCGACTCAAACCAATCCAGCACTTCGCTGTAGGAGTGCTTGCTCTCGCAGGGATGCTTGTACTGGTCCATGAACCAGGCGCGCTTGCGGGCTTCGTTGTATCGTTGGTTGCGCATGTGCCCGTCAAACAGGCTGCTCCAACCATCGCCGAACGCGTTGAAGATAGAACGCCTGAGATCCGTGGTCAGCCGGCCGAGTTTGTTGTACAAGCCGACGATGATATGTCCGCCGGGTTTTACCAAGCGAGAGATGGAATGGAAGGCTCCCACCGGATCGCCGGTGTGGTGGAGCACGCCGTTGGAAACAACCAGGTCGAAACTCGCGGGGGTGAAGGCCGGCCGGAACAGATTCATTTGCAGGAACCGTGCGTTGCCGATGGCGTAGCGATCCCGGAATCCATTCGCCAGGCGCAGAGAATTGAGGCAGAGGTCGCTTCCGAAGACCGTCCGGTTCCAGGCCATACCCAGAAAATTGGTTAGCTGGCCGGTGCCGCATCCCACTTCGAGGACCAGGGAATCGGCGGGGATCTGATCGTCGAGCAATCGGGCAAATACGCCGCGGCGCGCCTTGCCCGCCAAGCTTTCGCGGGAATCCAGGTCGTCGTAATTGGGGAACGGGTTAGTTTCGTAGAAGGACTTCACGATATCGGTGACGTCGCGCTTGTCGCCGGGATCGTGTGGGTGAAACAAACGCGGTATACCTTCTTCGACGGGGAAGCTGCGGCTGCACGCGCCACACTGAACGGCGTCCGCGCCCCAGGTCAACTTGCCGCCGCACGCCGGACAGGCGAAGATGTCCGGGTGTTCGGTGAAGACTGAATTGATGCGTGGCGAAGTGCTGGATAAAAGTCCCATAGAGCTAGAATTGGTTCCGCATGGATTCAGGTGCGGGGCCTGGCGGGTTGCGTGGAATCCAGTAGGACTCTGCGTCTGGTTCCAGCTTGAGGCGCAGAGAATCCTTCCCGAGCAACCGGAAGATCCATCCCGCCGGAACGAATACCACGACGTACATGATGGCGGTGGTGATCGGATTTACGATTCGATGGAGCAGCAGAGCAAGTTTGGCCCATACGCGGCTCAACGGATGTAATAGCCCGGGCGCCATCAAGCCGATGACCAGGAAAACCGCGCTCGCAATCATCCAGCGCCATCGGAAAGGCTGGTGGCGGCCGAGCGGCAAAATTGCCAGGAGAGCGAAGAAAGCGCAGAACGTAAGGCCCAGGGAGCGATCGGTGAAGCCCTTCGTTTGATGGGTGCGGTTCAAATCCTCGTGCAGTCTTGTGTGCATAAAAGTGCGGGCTAATCCGGGGTAAACCGGTTTTCATATTGCTGTTTGAGCGCCGGGTTTTGATCCTCTTTCCGGAGCCAGCAGTTGCCGATGGCCAACACATCGATATCGGTGCCCATGAAACAGCGGAAGGCATCTTCGGGAGAACAAACGATGGGCTCGCCGCGCACGTTGAAGCTGGTATTCACGATTACCGGGCAGCCGGAGCGTTGGTAAAAGCGCTGCAGCAACTGGTGATAGCGCGGGTTGGTTCGCTCATGCACGGTTTGAACCCGCGCCGAATAATCCACGTGAGTGACGGCGGGGATAGCGCTGCGCGGGACATTTAGTTTGGCGATGCCAAAGAGTTTTTGCTCAGCCGGCGTCATTGGCTTGCGGCGGCTTTCCAAAACATCGGCCACCAGGAGCATGTAGGGGCTGTCGGCATCCAGCTGGAACCATTCCCCTGCAAGCTCGCTTAACACGGACGGTGCAAAAGGCCGGAAGGACTCGCGGTATTTCACTTTGAGATTCAGCACGGACTGCATGCGGGGCGATCGCGCGTCGGCCAAAATGGATCGTGCGCCGAGCGCGCGCGGACCGAATTCCATGCGTCCCTGGAACCAGCCGACCGCTTTTTCATCCACCAGCGCTTCCGCGCAAGCGTCCAGAAGCGCCGCGTCGTCCAGGATCTCATAGCGAGCGCCGGCGGCAGTGAGGCGGCGGGCGATTTCCTGCTGTGGAAACTCCGGGCCGAGGAAAGAGCCTTGCATGCGGTCGCAGCCGCTCACGCGCCGGGGTTGATCTTGGAACTGATGATAGGCGGACAGAGCCGCGCCCAGCGCGCCACCGGCATCTCCAGCGGCGGGTTGGATCCAAATGCGCTCGAAGCGCCCATCGCGCAGGACTCGGCCGTTGGCCACACAGTTCAGGGCCACTCCACCGGCCAGGCACAGATTACGCATGCCGGTTTCTGAGGCGAGCGAGCGTGTCATGCGCAAAATCACTTCGTCGAGCACCTGCTGCACGGATGCCGCCAGATCCATGTGATGCTGCGTGAGTGGTTCTTCCGGCTGCCGGACCGGGCCTTCGAACAACTGGTCGAACTTGCCGTTGGTCATGGTCAGACCGGTGCAGAAATTAAAATAATCCAGGTTCAGACGGAAGGAGCCGTCGGGTTTCAGATCGATGAGATGATCGAGAATTCTCTGGGCATAGCGCGGCTCGCCGTAGGGCGCCAGGCCCATGACTTTGTACTCGCCGGAATTGACTTTGAACCCGGTGTAATATGTGAACGCCGAATAGAGCAGCCCGAGTGAATGCGGGAAGTGAATTTCTTTGAGGACTTCGATCTTATTTCCCCGCCCCAAAGCTACCGACGTGGTGGCCCATTCGCCGACGCCGTCCATGGTCAGGATGAGTGCTTCCTCGAAGGGCGACGGGTAGAAAGCACTGGCCGCGTGGCTCATGTGGTGTTCGGCAAACAGCAATTTCTGCTGCCAATCGAAGCCGGGGCCGAGCCGCAGCAGCTCATCGTGCAATAGCGTTTTTTGAAACAGCTTCTCGCGAATCCACAGCGGCATGGCCATTTGGAACGACCGAAGTCCGCGCGGTGCGTAAGCGATATAGGTTTCGAGCAGGCGTTCGAACTTGAGGAACGGCTTATCGTAAAACACCACGTAATCGATATCCGTAAGCGGGACACCGGCTTGAGCGAGACAGAACTCAGCGGCGTTGGTGGGAAAACCCGAGTCATGCTTTTTGCGGGTGAAGCGCTCTTCCTGCGCGGCCGCGACGATTTCGCCATCGCGCACCAGGGCGGCGGCACTGTCGTGATAGAAAGCGGAGATGCCCAGAATTTGCATGCGGCGCAAGTGTTTAAAACAATGTATAGATAAACGGCGCTACCGCGGTGCTTTGCGCCAAGACCAACAACACGCCAAACAGGAGCATCATGATGAGAATGGGCAACAGCCAGTACTTCTTACGGGTTTGGAGGAAGGCCCAGAATTCTTTCAGGAATGACAGCATCGGCGATCTCCTTGCATTTACCTCAACTTACCTATCGGCTGGACCGGCGATACGCTATACTGGCTTACCGTTATGGGAAAACTTCTTTTTGGGGCGCGGAGGGACGCGGATACGCGCGGACTTCTGCCAAATATGGCCCGGAGGTGGTTTCTTGGGGCTGCCCTGGCGCTTCCGGCTGCCGCGCAGCGGGACTGGAGCGGTAAGGACCCAATACGCTATCCCGACCCTGACGTTGTGGTCCTGGATCCGCGTTTTGCCAAGCTTAAGGCAAACAATGCGGCCATTGAACGGCTGTATACGGGACTGCGCTGGGCGGAGGGTCCGGCGTGGAATGGGGCGGGGAAGTACCTGGTCTGGAGCGATATCCCGAACGATCGCCAAATGCGCTGGCTGGAGGAAGACGGGCATATCAGCACGTTTCGCTCGCCTTCGCACTACTCAAACGGCAACACCTTCGATTGGGAGGGCCGTCAATTAAGCTGCGAGCATGATACTCGCCGGGTGGTGCGCTACGAGCACACTGGCGCGGTGACCGTGCTGGCGGACAATTGGCAGGGAAAGCCGCTCAATGCGCCGAATGACATTGTGGTGCATCCGGATGGAGGAATCTGGTTTACCGATCCCGGTTACGGCATCCTGAGCATCTACGAAGGCCACAAGGCGAAGATGGAAATCAAGGAAGCGGTCTATCGGATCGACGGCAAGACCGGGAAAATGGAGATGGTAACCGACGAAGCTTACAAGCCGAACGGGCTATGCTTCTCGCCCGACTACAAGAAGCTGTACCTGTGCGATACGGGTGCTTCGCACTATCCGGATGCTCCGAAAGTAATCAAGGTTTTTGATGTTGTGGATGGCCGGGCGTTACGCGGCGGACGCGTGTTCGTGAATATGGAGTTGCCCGGAAAGGGCATTGGCTTGGCGGATGGGATCCGCGCCGATGTGGACGGAAACATCTGGGCGGGAGCCGGCTGGGTGGGCGCGGGCTACGATGGCGTGCATGTGTTTTCGCCGGATGGGGTGCGGATCGGGATGATTTTGCTGCCGGAAATTTGCGCCAATATTTGTTTTGGGGGGAGCAAGCGGGACCGGTTGTTTATGGCGGCTGGGCAATCGTTGTATTCGTTGTACGTGGAGACTACGGGGGCGCATATAGCGTAACCCTGTGGCGCGGGAAAAAGCGTCAGAAAGTTAGTTTCGAGATGTAGTCGTAGCTTTGGCGCAGGCTTTCTACCGGGTCCCCGGGGGTTTGGTCCTGCTCCACGAAGTAGTGCTGGACGCCGGCGGATTCGGCGGCGCGGAGGATGGCCGGCCAATCCAGAGTGCCGTGGCCGACCTCTTTGAAGGTGCTGGCCGGGACTGATTCCTTGTACATTACCGGCGTGCCCTGCGCTTTGTCTTTCAGATGCAGCAAATGGACCCGGCCGGAGGTTTGCTTCAGGATTTCCACAGGATCGCGTCCCGCAACACTAACCCAAAAAACATCCAGTTCGAGGCCGACCAGTTTCTTGTCGAGCGTGTCCAGCAAGACTTGAAAGCGCGTGGTGCCGTCCATCGGCTCAAATTCGAACGCGTGGTTGTGATAGCAAAGGCTGAGGCCGGCAGCGCGGCATTTTTCGCCGGCTTTGTTCAGCTTTTCCGCCAACGCCTTCATGTTGTCCAGTCCGCCGCGATCCGGCGGGTTGACCCAGGGAAACACGGCGTACGCAAATCCATGCTGCTTCACTTTTTCGATGGCACGCGCCAGATCGTCATCCGAGCCTCGCATGATGATGCTCTCACTCAGATGAATGCTCACCGGTTTCAAAGTGGTGGATTGTAGCGCCGGCCAGATTTTGTCGAGATTGTCGTAGGTCGCTTCTACTTCGCGGTAGCCGATGGCTTGGATGGCCTTCAGGGTCTCTTCCGGTTTTTTTGGAAGGATGCTACGCACCGTGTAAAGTTGTACGCCGAAGGTCTTCAGTTGTTTGGCGCTGGCGATGTTGGTCATGAGCGCGGCGGCGGAGCCGGCTTGGAGGAAACCTCTGCGCGAGATCATCTGAACCATTATATGGTTACTTTTGAGCCAGGCTTGGTTCACTTTTGAGCCAAACTTGGCTCCGGCGGCACTTGAACGGGCTCCATCCATTTAGCAAACAGCTCGTGCAGCGCTCCGTTGGGATGACCGTCGGGAAGGCGCAGCTTTTTATCTTTCAGCTCAGGCCGGTCGTAGTCGACAAAAGCGATGCCGTTGGACTCCAGAAATTTCCGGTAATCCTTGCGGTCCTCGGGCAACACGTCGGACAGGATCACTGTGAATTTTCCGCCCTGCTCGCGGACGGTCTGATCCATTTTGACCAGCAAGGCTTCGGTCAGTTTCCGCTTGTTCCGGACGCGCCGCAAAGATTCAAAGATGTCGAGATAATCCTGCACCAGGGCGACGCTGCGTAAATGATGGCTGAGCCACCACACTTGATTACCTTGGGATCGGCCTGCGCGCAGCTCGCCGTCAGAGAGCTCGGCGTACGGATAGAAGCAACCGTTCGGGACCTTCTGGTTGATGCGCAGCCAGTTTGGATCGGCGGCGTTGCGTCCTTCATGAAACCAGTTGAAGAGATAGTAGACAGAGACCGGGCCGTGGACCCATTTTTTGATGGCCAGATAGGCTTGATAGGTAGAGTAGTCTCCAGAAGCGAAGTTCGAAACCTGAAGTTCGGGATGCCGTCGCTGCACGATCCAAGGGAGGGTTTCCCAGTCCGAAAGTTGATAGCCCTGAACGAACGAATCGCCGATGAACATAACCTGCGGGCGGGTGTCGCCGGCCGCCGGCTCGCTCGCCGCGGTAGCGCGCCGTCCGCCGCTCCAATTGGTGTAACGGATCACCTGCGGATGTTCAGACCATGAGAGATCGAATCTGCCCTGCCGTGCGCTCCATCCCAAAGTGGCGTCGCAGGCGTACTGCGGGGAGGGACCGCCCCAAGGCGAGTCCATAGCCCACCAGCGCGGATATCCGCCGAACCACAGCATGGCCTCTGCCCCGGCCAGCGAAACCACGGCAGTGATCAATCGGGCTGCGATCAGGACCGAGCGCTTGGGTTGTTTGGATAGAGGCATACCGGTTAGATATCGGCCAAAACGGGAGGAAATCTTAGGCCGCTACCTAGCGCGGTAAACTGAGGCCTGGCAATCACCTATGAGTGAAGAAGTCCGGTCTTTTAAGATCTCGGTGAGCGACGCGGAGTTAGAAGATTTGAGGCGGAGGCTGCGGGCTACGCGCTGGCCAGATGCGCAGACGGTGGACGATTGGTCGCAGGGGATTCCCCTCGATTACGTGCAGAAGGTTTGTGACTACTGGGCGCGGCAATATGATTGGAGGAAAACGGAGGCTCGCCTGAACGCGCTTCCGCAGTTCCAAACCGATTTGGACGGCCTCCCCATTCACTTCCTGCATATTCGTTCCCGTCACGACGATGCGCTTCCGTTGGTGCTGACGCATGGCTGGCCTGGATCGATCCTCGAGTTTTTGAAAGTGATACCGGCTTTGACTGATCCCACGGCGCATGGAGGGCAAGCGAACGAAGCCTTTCATGTTGTTTGTCCATCGCTGCCGGGCTACGGTTTTTCGGGTAAACCCAAGCAAAGCGGCTGGCCGGTGGAAAGGATCGCCCGCGCTTGGAGCACGCTGATGCTGCGACTGGGCTACCGGCGATACTACGCGCAGGGCGGCGATTGGGGAGCATTGGTTACTACCGCGATTGCGTTGCAGGATACCGAGCACTGTCATGGAATCCATCTGAATATGCCGGTAGTGCGGCCGGATATGTCAACGATGTCGAGTTTGACAGACGAGGAGCAGGCCGATCTGGCGGGAATGCAGCATTATCAAGATTGGGAATCCGGTTATTCGAAAGAGCAGAGCACGCGTCCGCAAACATTGGGCTATGGATTGGCGGATTCGCCCGCCGGACAGGCGGCATGGGTCCTGGAAAAGTTTTGGGCTTGGACGGATTCCAACGGAAATCCGGAGAATGTGCTTACGCGGGATGAAATGCTGGATGATGTGATGCTCTATTGGATTTCGAATGCGGCGGCGTCCTCAGCGCGGCTGTATTGGGAGAGCTTCAACAAGATCACTTACGATCCGGTGCGGATTCCGGTGGGCTGCAACGTGTTTCCGAAGGAGATTTTTCGCGTGTCGCGGCGCTGGGCGGAAAAGCGCTATTCGAATTTGGTGTATTGGAACAAGCTGGAGCGGGGCGGGCACTTCGCGGCGTTAGAGCAGCCGGAATTATTTGTTGGGGAGTTGAGGGCGTGTTTTGGGAAAATGCGAAGTTAGGCTGGACCAAGACGCCGACGCCCTCGCCGTCGTGGTTCGTTAATACACGCTCCGTTCCGAACGGCGAGCCAATATTGGAGTTGGCAGGCGAAAGCGCCTGCCCCACGAGCTACTTAGGAAACTTCAGGTTTACGGAAACATCGTCGTTCGAATAATTCAGCGTAAAAGAATCCTGCTTGCGTCTTGGGTGACGGAAATAGAGATATCCGGCGACGGGGACTATGGCCGGCCCTACAGGCAAAGCCATGCGGCGGATCTTGGCATCGATATCGCTTTGGTCGGGACTCGGGCGCGACGGCGGAGGAGGATCCGGGCGCGGATAATTCGACACGGCGACGTCTTGGTAGGTTCCTATGCTGGTGCGGGGACGTCCCGTGGTGGGATCGGTTTCGCGGGCGACAATCACGCCGCTTTCGGTGGTGACATTCGGTCCGCGGCTACCGATCGAGGGATTTTTTGCAGACGGCCAAATGGTTCCGAT
>Ga0302324_100017655_pt1 | contig 14122 bp, 11 predicted proteins | sample Palsa_T0_1_FD_201949 | JGI IMG/M metagenome (GOLD analysis project Ga0302324, IMG submission 201949) | Peat permafrost microbial communities from Stordalen Mire near Abisko, Sweden - Palsa_T0_1 | ecosystem: Environmental > Terrestrial > Soil > Palsa > Peat permafrost | place: Sweden: Abisko... | reverse complement strand
GACCACAACAAATACGCCGCCCGGTTTCAGCGCCGCGAGCACTTCCCGGTCCAGGATCGCAGGATCGGTCGGGCCCATGAACTTGTCGGGATAGTCGTGATAGTTTTGCGACGTCCAGACGACATCGGCTTTCATCGGTATCGCAAACTGAGCCGCAGGCTGGATTATCACGGAGACGTTGGGGTAGGCCTGTGGCAACTTCTGTGTTGTCGCCACATCTTCGGCATCCTCCTTGGCATACTCCGCCGGCCAGATGGCATAGACGTGGCCGGGTGGGCCGACGATCTTCGCGAATATCCGGGTGAAATAGCCGCTGCCCGGAATGAGATCGACGACGGTATCGCCGGGCTTGACGCCGGTGAGAGCCATCAAAGCGGCGGGCTTGCGGCGTTCATCGGCCTTCGCGTCGTCGCCGCGCGCCTTGTCGGCAATGGCCGCCGAGACATAGGCCGGCACGGCGGTGTCGGCGTGAGCCGCGAATGAAAGCGCGCCGAAAAGCACGGTTGGTATAACAAGCTTCAAACTCTTCATGGGTACCCCCCGAAAATGTTGTGTCCGCAAATACGCCGCTCGCTTATAGCGGATTGATGCGACGTTGACGCTCACAAAGCCGTCAACCCTCCATTGTCGCCTCCCCTCGATGGGTCGGTTTGGCGGTTAAACAACAAACCTGTCATGGACCGCGACTGTTCAGGCCATGACACCTTGATAGGAAGAAGCGAGCGCTCATCGTCGCGATTTCCCCCGATAGCCTCGGCGCTTTCGCCCGGATGAGAAGTGTGTGTTACGATTCCCCCAAAATGCCATCTTGGGGGAACGCTCATGTCATTGGAAATGAACCGCCGGGCCGTTATGGGGTCTGCTGCCGCGGTCGCGCTGACCGGCTCGGCTTTCAAGCCTGCATTTGCAAAGGATCAGTTCGCCGGCCTCGATGCGATGGGCCAGGCCGAGCTCGTGCGTAAAAAACACGTCACGTCGCTCGAGGTGGTTGACGCGGCCATCGCGCGCATCGAAACGGTGAACCCGAAACTGAACGCCGTCGTCACGAAGATGTACGACATGGCGCGCGCTCGCGCGAAATCAAAGCTGCCCGATAGTCCGCTCTCCGGCGTGCCCTATCTCATTAAGGATCTGAACAACGTGGCGGGCATCCGCACGACCATGGGGTCGCGACTCAATGCGAACGACATTGCGACGAAGAACGATTTGCTGCCCGGAAAGGCGATCGGTGCGGGCATGGTGATCGTCGGCAAAACGAATTCGCCGGAATATGGCCTGCTCGCGACGACGGAAAGCCTGTTGCTCGGTCCTGCGCACAACCCCTGGAATCTCGGCTATTCGACGGGCGGTTCGTCCGGCGGCGCAGCCTGCGCGGTCGCTGCCGGAATTCTGCCGGTTGCCCATGCGACGGATGGTGGCGGATCGATCCGCATTCCCGCCTCCTGCTGTGGCGTGTTCGGCATGAAGCCGTCGCGTGGACGCATGAATTTTGGCGCCGACGAGAAGATGCCAGGAGATATTGCCGTGGAGAATTGCGTCAGCCGCAGCGTGCGGGACAGCGCGATGGTATTTTCGCTTTCGGAGGACGATTCCGGTTCGGCGCCTCTGAAGCCCACGGGCTTCATCGCGGGTCCAAGCAAGAAGCGGCTGAAGATCGCATTCGGCACCGGCACGTATTACGGCAATGAGCCGCATCCCGATGTGAAAGCGGCTGTCGAAGCGACCTCTAAGCTTTGCCGCGATCTCGGGCACGAGGTGATCGAGGCTAGGAATCCCGTCCATGGCGAAGCCTTCATCGAGGCGTTTCTCGTCGTGTGGGCATCCGGTCCGGCGCAGTTGGTCAAGGCGGCCGAGAGCCACCACCTGAAGCCGCAGGACGTGCTCGAACCCTGGACCATCGGTCTTGCCGACTACTTTCACAGGAAGCCGCAAGGCGCACTTGAGAAGGCGCTGGGCGTGTTCCGGGATACGGAAGCACAAGTGGACGCCTTCATGGCGAATTATGACGCCTGGCTGACGCCCGTGCTCGCGGCTCCTCCGCCAAAGCTCGGAGAGCAGGCGCCGACGGTTCCGTTCGACACTCTATACGAACGTGTCACGAAGTATGTCGCCTATACGCCTGTTCACAATGTGGCGGGAACGCCCGCGATGAGCGTGCCGCTTGGCATGAGCCGCGATGGTCTTCCCATCGGCAGCCAGTTTGCGGCGGCCAAGGGCGGCGAAGGGTTGCTTTACGCGCTGGCCTATGAACTGGAAGTGGCCAAACCCTGGGCCGGCCGGCAACCGGGCGTGTTCGCGGAGTAGGGATGCATAATTCCATCGGAAGCAGGGCGCGCGAACGTCCGGGAGCGAAGAAGAAGCATTCTTGTTGAGTACGCAGACATGCGTTGCGCCCGGTCGCCGGACTGCGCGACGGAACGTCGCTTGTCGGGACGACCATTTGGGAAAACCGTGCCGTGCCGCGGGCCTGCATGTAATGTAGCGCGCAAATCGCATTGACGGCTCCCCATGCCCAAAGGTTCGTTCGAGACGGTCGCACTTCTTCTTCAGGGCGGCGGAGCGTTGGGCGCCTATCAGGCCGGCGTCTATGAGGCGTTGGCCGAAGCCGGCGTACAGCCGGATTGGGTTGCTGGTATTTCCATCGGCGCAATCAACGCGGCCATCATTGCCGGCAACAAACCGGGCGCGCGCGTCGGGAAACTTCGCGAGTTCTGGCAGGAAATCACGGCGCGGCCCGGTTGGGACTGGTTCGCCAACTCCACGCTGGGCTTCATCGACAACAATGTCGTGCGTCAAAGCTACAACCAGATAAGCGCCGGGTTCTCTGCGCTGACGGGTGCAACGGGCTTCTTTTCGCCCCGCGTGATTCCGCCCTGGCTTCAGCCCGACGGTTCTCTCGATGCAACAAGCTATTACGATACGGGACCCTTGCGCGAAACGGTGTCGCGGCTTGTCGATTTCGGGCAATTGAATACGGGCGGGATGCGGTTTTCTGCGGGCGCCGTGAACGTGCGCAGCGGCAACTTCCAATACTTCGATACGGTTTCGCGGGAGATCACGGTCGATCACGTGCTGGCGAGCGGGGCGTTGCCTCCCGGCTTTCCTGCCATCGAAATCGACTCCGATTATTATTGGGACGGTGGCCTGATATCCAATACGCCGCTCCAGTGGGCGCTCGAATTCGGTCCGCGCCAGGATACGCTCGCGTTCGAAGTCGACCTTTGGAGCGCCGTTGGGCGCTTCCCGAGAAACCTCGCGGAAGTCGGCACGCGCCAGAAGGAGATTCTTTACTCCAGCCGGACGCGTGAAAACACCGATCAGTTCCGGCATCTGCAGTGCCTTCGTCATGGCGTGGCAAAGCTGCTGGACAGTTTGCCGGAAGGCGAAAAGCAGAGTCGCATAGCCACGCGCCTGGCGCAGTTCGCCGACCACAAGGTCTACAATCTCGTGCATCTGATCTATCGCTCGAAGCGCTACGAAGGCGATTCGCGCGATTACGAATTCTCGCGCCGGAGCATGGAGGATCACTGGGAAGCGGGGTTGCACGATACGCGCCGCACGCTGAGGCACCCCGAGATATTCGATCGCCCTAACGACCATGAAGGCGTGATGACCTTCGATTTCGGGGAGAAGGAATAGGGGCAAACACGCTCGAAGATAATTGTCATACCCGGCGAGCGCGGACTTGATCCGGGGGAGGTTAAGGGGAGCCAGTAGTCGGGGAAGAGCGAGCGTGCGTAGAACACGCACGTCGCCGTTCTGCGAAATCGCGGATGCGTCACCTCCTGGTTCCCCTTAACCTCGCTACGCTCGCCGGGGATGACAATCATGTTTTAGATTTCATGCCAAATGTACGCGCAGCGCCTCGCCGCAAATATTCGTGTAATCCATTGCACGGACCTGATACTGCATCGCGCGATATCCCCCGAACGGAGAAGTTCCCATGCGTTTGAAAGACAAGGTTGCCGTCGTCACCGGAGCCGCAAGCGGCATCGGCAAGGAAATCGCCGCGACTTACATGCGTGAGGGCGCGAAGGTCGTCATTGCCGATCTCAACGCACCGGCGGCCGACGCGGCAGCCTCGGAACTTTCGAAGAGCTGCGGCAGCGAAGCGATCGGCGTCGCCATGGACGTGACGAACGAAGACCAGGTCGACGCCGGCATGGCGAAGGTGGTTTCGGCCTTTGGTGGCATCGATATTCTTGTCAGCAATGCCGGCATCCAGATCGTGGCGCCGCTCGATCAGTTCAAATTCGCCGACTGGAAGCTTCTGCTCGCCATCCATCTCGACGGCGCGTTTCTCACGACGCGCGCGGCGCTGCAGCAGATGTACAAGCAAGGTCGTGGCGGCAGCATCATCTACATGGGCAGCGTGCATTCGAAGGAAGCCTCGGTGCTGAAGGCGCCCTATGTCGCCGCAAAGCACGGACTGGTCGGCCTTGCCAAGGAAGGCGCGAAACACGGCGTGCGCGCCAATGTCATCTGCCCCGGCTTCGTGCGCACGCCTCTGGTCGAAAAGCAGATTCCGGAACAGGCGAAGACGCTCGGCATCTCAGAAGACGACGTGATCAAGAAGGTGATGCTGAAGGACACGGTGGACGGCGAATTCACCACGGTTCAGGACGTGGCCGCCGCGGCACTGTTTTTCGCATCGTTCGAGTCGAACGCGCTGACCGGGCAATCGCTCGTGGTGAGCCACGGGTGGTTCATGCAGTAGGGCGGGGAACACCAAGGACTGTGGGGCGGCACGCGAACAGAGTTGGGCGCCCCTTAGTGTTAAGATCGGCCGGCCATGATTCGTGTTGAGCCCCAGGTGAGCGTTGCCGTCGTCGCGGAGCGGCGCGCACATGTCATCGTGTTCGGCAACGAGAAGGGTGGTTCCGGCAAGACGACGGCCGCGTTGCATGTGGCCGTGTCGCTGGCGCGGTCCGGATTCAAGGTCGGCGCCCTCGACCTCGATCTGAGGCAGAAGAGCTTGTCGCGCCATCTGGAAAACCGCACGCAATGGATGACGGGCGCGAATTCGGCTCTCCCGTCTCCCGAAATCGTGCCCGTGGCGCGCTCGACGGCTCGTTCGCTCGATGCACAGGCCGAAGACGAATCCGCGGCGTTCGAGCAGGCTCTGGCGGCAGCACACGCGCGTTTCGACTACGTGCTGATCGACACGCCCGGAGCCGACACGCGTGTGTCGCGGCTTGCACATGCAAACGCCGATACGCTCGTCACGCCGATGAACGACAGCTTTGTCGATTTCGATCTGCTGGCGCGCGTCGATCCGGCCAATCTCGAGATCAAGGGCCCGAGTGTGTATGCCGATTTCGTCTGGGACTGCCGCAAGAGGCGGTTGATGGCACGCAAGCCCGCGCTCGACTGGGTCGTCATGCGAAACCGCATTGCCTCGACGGAAGCGCGCAACAAGAAGCGTCTCGCCGTCGCACTCGACACCCTGGCCGAGCGGATCGGCTTTCGCATAGCACCCGGTTTCGGCGAGCGTGTGATCTTTCGCGAGCTGTTTCCGATGGGGCTGACCATGCTCGACCTGCCGCTTCCCGGCCTCGAAGTGGCGCTGTCCATTTCCCATGTCGCGGCACGCCAGGAAGTGCGCGAGCTGATCGCGACCCTGAAATTGCCGGCGGCGGCGACGGAAAGATTGGGCAATCGCCAGTAGGCAGTCGGCGGTGGATACAGATCGCTTTTCTGCCGATTGTCCCCTGCCGACCGCCTTGGATTCCCGGGCGCCAAGCCCGACATAAGCTGCCTGGAGGGAAGCATGGCGGACAAGCTTCCGGTACGGCGCTCCTCGGGGCGCGAGATCGACGCATTCCTCAAGCAGGCCGCGCAGGTGCCGACGCTCGCGCAGGCCAAAGGCCGGCTGGTCTTTGCCATCGACGCGACGTTGAGCCGCGCGCCGACCTGGGATGCGGCAAGCGAAATCCAGAGCGACATGTTCGATGTGACACAGGATGTCGGCGGACTCGCGGTGCAACTCGTCTGGTTTCGCGGGCGAGGCGAATTCAGGGCGAGCGGGTGGACGACAACGCCGGCAGCGCTGGGGGCCAGCATGCGCGAAGCGCATTGCGCGAGCGGATTCACGCAATTGCGGCGTGTGCTTGCGCATGTGCGCACGGAGGCCGCCAACGGGCCCGTGGGTGCGCTCGTCTATGTCGGTGATTGCTGCGAGGAGAATGCGGACGTCGTCTTGAAGGAAGCCGGCGCGCTGGCGATGCTCGGCGTTCCCGCTTTCATGTTTCATGAGGGCCGGGATGCGAACGCCGCCGGCGTATTTTCCGAGGTGGCGCGGCTGACGCGCGGCGTGTACGCGCGCTTCGATTCCGGGGCGGCGGGCCGCTTGCGGGAATTGCTCCGCGCGGCTGCAATCTATGCGGCCGGCGGGACGCTCGCGCTCACGAACTACGGCGAACGCGTGGGCGGCGAAGCGAAGCGACTCGCGCGCACCATCACCGAGCATCGCTGACGTGATTGCGCTGATTCTGGGCGCAGTTGCGCTGGTCGTCATCATCGCGCTGCTGCGGTTGTTCGCGGGCGCCGACACCAAGGCCCTGGTGAAGTCGTTGCGCTATTTCGGCGCGGGCGCTCTCGTTCTTGCGGCGATCGGACTGGCGGCGCTCGACAGGGTGGCGCTGGCATCTCTGGCGGCCAGCATGGCCTGGGGACTTTTCACAGGCGGCCATGTGTGGCCCGGCCGATGGCCTTTCCCGCAGCGCCCGGCGGGGCCACAGCGCTCGGACAACACGACCAGCCACGTGAAAACCGAATGGCTGGACATGGAACTGACTTTATTGGACGGGAAAATGACCGGAAGGGTACTCAAGGGCGACTTTGCCGGGTCCTTGGACAGCCATTCAAAGGCTACCTTAGGGCAACTTTTCCCCTACCTGAAAGTCCGGGACGAGGCGTCCTCGCGGCTCCTTGAGGCCTATCTCGACCGCCGATTCGGGGCCGATTGGCGGAATGCGCCGGAGTTCGCCCCTCCGGCCTCCAGCGGCATGACCCGGGCCGAAGCTCTCGCCGTTCTCGGCCTCCCGCAGGCTGCTTCCGACGACGAGATCCGCGCCGCCCATCGCCGGCTGATCGTCCAGAATCACCCCGACCGCGGCGGGTCGAGTTATCTGGCCGCCAAGATCAACGAAGCCAAGGACGTTCTGCTGGGTTAGCGCTGCGCCAATGCTGCGAAACAGGTTTGGCCGCGCTCAGTAAGCCTTTGACAAACCTCGCGTGCTTCGCGTTCCGGGAAGGGCCCGAAGCGGGCGCGGAAGAGGGTCTTGCCCTCCGCGGACTGGAACGCGATCACCTGCCGGTCCGCCTGTCCCAGCACGTCCATGGACCGTTCCGCATAAGCAGCGAGCTGAGATTTCGCCATCGTGGCATCTGCGAAGGCGCCAATCTGGATCGACCAATCATGCGACAGCGAAGCCAGTGCGACGGTCGCGACAAGTCCTTGAGATGCCGCGCCTTTCTTCGCCAGAACGTCGCGCGGCTTTGGCGTCACGGGGGGCGCAGTGGATTGCGGTTGATAGGACGCCTGCAACATCCGCGGTCGGGGCATCGGGACGACATGAGGAACCGGGGCTGACGCTCGCGGACTGGCAGCGACCAGGTCCGGCTTCAAAGAAGGCATCGGCAAGGAAGCCATAGCCACTCGCATGTTCTCGTGAGTCACAGGGGGCGCGACGGTCGTCATATTTGCGGCCTGTAACGTCGGCTCCGGAAGCGATTTCACGGCTGGAGCCACGGGATGAAGCTGCGGATCCAGTTCAGGATCCGGCCGTGATTCGGCCGCGTCTTCATCATCCGCACCAGTGGGCGCAGCGGTCCGAATAGGCAGATCGGTGGCGGTCTGGCTCTGCGGCACGATCGGCGTCGACAGGCCGCCCGCAATCTGAAAGCCGGCAATAATCGGCGCTGGGGGCGCGTTGGACGCGACCGTCTGCCAGGGCACGTTCGCGCGGGCGACCAGTTGAGGATTTTGGCCGATCGAGGCAAATGTCGAATCGAGCAGGCGAATCATCTCGGCATCGCGCCGCCGTGAGGTTACGCCGCCCATGACCACACCGATGACATGTGCGCCATTGCGCACCACGGATGAGACCAGATTGAAGCCCGATGCGTTCGTGTAGCCGGTCTTGATGCCGTCGGCGCCGTCATAGCGGCCAATCAGATTGTCATGCGTGAAATGGGTGACGCCCGCGTAGGTGAAAGACGGCGTCGAGAAATAGTGAAAATACTGCGGAAAATCATACGCCAGGTGCCGCGCCAGAAGCCCCAGATCGCTCGCAGTCGTGATCTGCAACTCGTCGGGGAGGCCCGACGCGTTGTGGTAGTAGGTATGCGACATTCCAAGCTCGTGCGCCTTGGATGTCATCAGTTCGGCGAAATGGCCTTCCGTTCCACCGATCGCTTCGGAAATCGCGACCGCCATGTCGTTCGCGGACAGCACGACCAGCGCCTTGATGGCGGTATCTACCGGTACCGTTGCGCCAGGCCAGACATGCAGCTTTGTCGGCGCCTGAATGGCCGCATGCTCGGAAACGGCAAGCGGCGTTGCCAGCGTCATCTGACCGCTCTTCAGCTGTTCGAACAGCAGATAAAGCGTCATCATTTTCGTGAGGGATGCCGGGTGGCGTGGCGAATCCGCGTTCCGGGAATATAGAACTTTCCCCGAACCTCCATCGATGATGAGGGCCGCATCCTTCTCCGGCGCCGTCCAGCCGACTGCCGCAGGCTGCCAATGGTGGTGGCGTACCGACGCCTGCGTCGGAAGCCCAAATGTCGCTCCCGCGACAATCGTTGCCGGCAAAACCAGCCATGCGATTACGCCGCACCTGGTACGCGGTCGTCCCGACATCCAGTACTCCAATTACAAGGCCCGGTTCCCCACGTGGTTATAAGATCAAATCAAGTCCGGGGCCGCAACGGGAAATGAGAATCCACGTTAAAACCCCGGGCTTTAAGTTCAGTTACCGGCCGGCAGATGCAGGCGTTGGGTACCGTTTCAGCCGGCCGATGTGCTGATTCGGGTGTTTATATCGCTCCCCGCCAAGGCCCTTGACATCGGTTTCGCTGCACCGCATATAGGCAATGTTGCAGTGCAACATGCGCTCCGGACCCCGCGGTGCGCCAACCAAATTCGGAGACGACTGACATGGCGAAAGCAAAACTGGCCGGCGAGAGAATTGACGGCACGGAAACCATCGAATCGACCATCAAGAACGGTTCGGAAGCGTTGAAGACCGGCTTCGAGAAGGCTGCAAAGAACTACGACCAGCTCCTGAGCTACGGCCGCGACACGGTGGAAGCCTATGTGAAGGCAGCCAACGCGGCGGGCAAGGGTGTTGAGACCCTGCATTCGGAGTTCTACTCGTTCTCCAAGCAGTCCGTCGAGGAATCGATCGCAGCAACCAAGGCGATCATGGGCACGAAATCGATCCACGAGGCTTTCGAACTCCAGACGGACTTCGCCAAGTCGGCGTTTGATTCCTACGTCAGCCAGATGACGAAGGTCAGTGAGATCGTGCTTTCCTCCGCGAAAGACACGTTCCATCCGCTCCAGAGCCGCGTCCAGGCGTGGGTCGACGTCGTGGAAAGCTCCAAAGCGGCATAAATCTGCGAGCAAAAAAGTGGAAAGCCGCTCTGCCCCCCTAACAGAGCGGTGGCAGGGGCTCGGACCGGAAACGGTTCGGGCCCTTTCGCTTTTTGGTAGCCGCCCCTACATGCGATTCTGAATACATCACGCGCTTATCTTTGCGTTTGCCTTTCGTGTCCCAATTGCCGTTATTCTGGGAACGCCGAACGTCGACGGGTTCCATCAATGCCGGTTCACAAGTCATGAGCGACAAGAAAGACGGCCGGTCGGACCAGGGCGACGGGACAGGAAACGGTGCCGGTACCGGAGTTGTGACCAAGACGCGGCCGAAAACGAAACGGCCCAGCCTGTACAAAGTGCTGATCCTGAACGACGATTACACGCCGATGGAGTTCGTCGTTCACATATTGGAGCGATTTTTCAACAAGGGACGGGATGAGGCGGTACAAATCATGCTTCACGTCCACCGTCACGGCGTCGGGATATGCGGGGTGTTTACGTATGAGGTCGCGGAGACAAAAGTGGCGCAGGTAATTGAATTCGCCCGCCGGCATCAACATCCTTTACAGTGCACCATGGAGAAGGAGTAGCGTCTCGATGCCATCGTTGTCGCGAAGCCTGGAGCAGGTTCTACACCGCGCCATCAAACTCGCAAGCGATCGTCACCATGAATACGCGACTCTCGAACACCTTCTGCTTGCCTTGATGGACGATTCCGACGCGGCACAGGTCATGAAGGCCTGCAACGTCGACCTTGAGTCGCTTAAGCGATCGCTCGTCAAGTATGTGGACGAGGAGCTGATCACGCTCGTCATAGAAGACGGCGAGGATGCCAAGCCGACCACCGGTTTCCAGCGGGTCGTTCAGCGCGCGGTTCTGCATGTGCAGAACTCCGGCCGCGACGAAGTGACCGGCGCCAATGTCCTGGTTGCGCTGTTCACGGAACGCGAGAGCCATGCGGTCTATTTTCTGCAGGAGCAGAACATGACGCGCCTCGATGCCGTGAGCTACATCAGCCACGGCATCGCCAAGCGGCCGGGCATGAGCCAGCAGAAGGCGGCACGCGGAGCTGACGAAGACGAAGACGGCGAAAAGGCTGCCAAGCAGGGCACGGAGGCGCTTGAGGCCTACTGCGTCAATCTGAATGAAAAGGCGAAAGCGGGCCGGATCGATCCGTTAATTGGACGTGATGCGGAGGTCGAGCGCACGATTCAGATTCTGTGCCGCCGGCAAAAGAACAACCCGCTGTTTGTTGGCGATCCCGGCGTCGGCAAAACAGCTATCGCCGAAGGTCTCGCCCGCAAGATCGTGAAACATGAAGTTCCGGAAGTGCTCAAGGCAAGCACGATCTATGCGCTCGACATGGGCGCGCTCATCGCGGGCACGCGGTATCGCGGCGATTTCGAGGAGCGGCTGAAGTCGGTCGTCAAGGAGCTTGAGGCGATAGTCGGGGCGATTCTTTTCATTGACGAGATTCACACGGTGATCGGCGCCGGCGCCACCAGTGGTGGCGCGATGGATGCGTCGAACCTGCTCAAACCTGCGCTGCAGGCGGGAACGCTGCGCTGCATCGGTTCGACGACCTACAAGGAATACCGACAATATTTCGAGAAGGATCGGGCGCTTGTCCGTCGGTTTCAGAAGATCGACGTCGCGGAGCCGACCGTTCCGGATGCGATCAAGATTCTGAAAGGGCTGAAACCCTATTTCGAGGAGTTTCATAAGGTTCGCTACACCGCAGACGCGATCAAAGCATCCGTTGAGCTGGCGGCAAAATACATCAACGATCGCAAATTGCCCGACAAGGCCATCGACGTGATCGACGAAGTGGGCGCTTCGCAGATGCTTCTGCCTGAATCCAGGCGCAAGAAAATCATCGGCGTCAGAGAAGTGGAAGAAGTCGTCGCCAAAATGGCGCGCATTCCTCCAAAATCCGTCTCGAAGACGGACACCGAAGCGCTACGCAATCTTGAGGGCGATTTGAAGCGCGTCGTATATGGCCAGGACAATGCGATCCACGCTCTGGCTTCCGCCATCAAACTCGCACGTGCGGGACTGCGCCAGGCTGAAAAACCCATTGGCTGTTATTTGTTCTCGGGTCCGACGGGCGTAGGAAAAACCGAGGTCGCAAAGCAGCTTGCGACCATTCTCGGCGTTGAGCTCCTTCGCTTCGACATGAGCGAATACATGGAACGGCACACGGTCTCGCGTCTCATCGGCGCCCCCCCGGGCTATGTCGGCTTCGATCAGGGCGGCTTGTTGACAGATGGGATCGACCAGCATCCGCATTGCGTGTTGCTGCTTGACGAAATCGAGAAGGCGCATCCGGATCTCTTTAATATCCTGCTGCAGGTGATGGATCACGGCAAACTCACCGATCACAACGGAAAGAAAATCGATTTCCGCAACGTGGTCTTGATCATGACCACGAACGCAGGCGCATCCGATGCGGCAAAGGAATCGATAGGCTTCGGTCGCGGCCGCCGCGAAGGTGACGACGAAGAAGCCATCAAGCGTCTGTTCACGCCGGAATTTCGCAATCGGCTCGATGCGACCATCGGCTTTGCGCCGTTGGGCCGCGACACGATCGATCGCGTGGTCGAAAAGTTTGTGTTGGAGCTTGAGGCGCAGCTCATCGACCGGGACGTGACGTTCGACCTGACTCCCGAAGCGACACGGTGGCTCGGGCAGAAGGGTTACGATGACCAGTTCGGCGCCCGTCCGCTCGCGCGTGTGATTCAGGATCACATCAAAAAGCCGCTCGCGGATGAGATACTGTTCGGAAAGCTCAAGAACGGCGGCACGGTTCGCGTATTGCTCGACCGCGAGAAAGATCAACTTGCGTTCGAATTCCTCGCCAACGATGACGGACGCCCGAAGGCCTTGCCACCACCAAAGAAGCCGAAGGCGGAAGAGAACGTTTAGGATATTACTGGGACCGCGCGCCTCCGAGCGCGCAACGCGCCGTAAGGCGCGTCCCAATCATTCCGCCTACGCTCCGCTTCGGCGGATGCGCGCTCGGAGGCGCGCGGTCCAAAGTGGACTACAACGCCGCCCGTATCTTCGCGGCTATCGGTTCCAGCATTTTCGCGTCCACCATCGCCCTTCCGTGCAATTTGAGGTCCAGGCCCTCCTCGCGGGGAAGAATGTGAAAGTGCAGGTGCGGCACGCTTTGGCCGGCCGCCGCGCCGTTGAGTTGAACAAGCATGACGCCCGGGCAGGCGAGTCCCGTTTTTACGGCTGACGCAACCTTTTTTGTCGTTCGAATGACTGCAGATGCTCCGGCCTCGGACAGATCGAAGATCGTCTGGGCTGCCTCTTTTGGGATGACGAGCGTGTGCCCCGTAACGGACGGCATGATGTCCATGAATGCCAACGTCAGTTCATCTTCGTAGACCTTCACGCTGGGCAGTTCTCCGCGGAGAATTCTCGCGAAGATGTTATTGGGGTCGTAGGCCATCTCATTCATCCTTCCTGAACGGCGCCTGTTCGGCGAGTTCCTCAATGTGTTCGACGACTGCTTCGCGTTCCCGATCGAGATAATCGGAGACTGCCCGCCTCAATCCGGCATGCGCAATGTAGTGCGCACTGTAGGTCGGCGTCGGCATGTAGCCGCGCAACAGCTTGTGGGCGCCTTGCGCGCCGGCTTCGACCTTTTTGAGGCTGCGGGCGATCGCGAAATCGATGGCCTGGTAGTAGCAGGCCTCGAAGTGGAGGAAGGGCACGTACTCGATGCAGCCCCAGTTGCGACCGAATATGACGCCGTCGCCGAAAAAATTAAGCGCTCCGGCGATTCGCTTTTTCCCGTGCCGCGCGATGATGAGCAGGATCTGATCTGCCATGCTTTGTCCGACACGGCTGAAGAACTCTCGCGTGAGATAGGGATGGCCCCATTTGCGGCTTCCGGTGTCCATGTAGAACGCAAAGAAGCAGTCCCATGCCTCTTCCGTGAGGTCGGCGCCTGTCAGCCAGTCGAACTCGATGCCTGCGGTTCGAACGGCCGCGCGCTCCTTTCGCAGATTTTTGCGCTTCGACGAGGAGAGGGCGCCGAGGAAGTCGTCGAAACTCGAATAGCCGCGATTCTCCCAGTGGAATTGCTGATCGGTGCGCAGCAGATATCCGGCTTCGCCGGCGCATCGCCACTCGTCCTCGGTCAGGAACGTGGCGTGGAGGGATGATGCATGGAGCTCGCGCACAGCGGCAGCGCCGGCTGCCATCAAGGCCTTTTGGGTTGTCCGTTCGTCTTCGTTTGCGGCGATCAGGAAGCGGTGTCCGGTGACCGGTGTAAATGGAACGGATGCCTGCAGTTTGGGATAGTAGCTTCCGCCCGCGCGCTCAAATGCGTCTGCCCAGGCATGATCGAAGACGTATTCGCCCTGGGAATGATTCTTGAGATAAAGTGGCAGCAGGCCTGCGATGCCGCCGCCACGCCCAACCGCAAGATGACACGGACGCCAGCCGGCTCGAGCCGTCGCGGAGCCGGATTCCTCCAATGCCGCGAAAAATTCGTATCGCGTA
>Ga0302324_100017654_pt1 | contig 14122 bp, 7 predicted proteins | sample Palsa_T0_1_FD_201949 | JGI IMG/M metagenome (GOLD analysis project Ga0302324, IMG submission 201949) | Peat permafrost microbial communities from Stordalen Mire near Abisko, Sweden - Palsa_T0_1 | ecosystem: Environmental > Terrestrial > Soil > Palsa > Peat permafrost | place: Sweden: Abisko... | reverse complement strand
ACCACCGCGGGAGTGCATGTCGACGACTTGCAGCGCACGACCGTCGCCAGCGTTTATTGCGCGGGAGAAACGGCCGGAGTGGGCGGATTGGATCTCGCGCTTGTCGAAGGCCAGATCGCGGGGATTGCCGCCGCGGGCTTACCCGACAGGTCGCGTCCCCTGATGGCAGCGCACCGGCGCGAGCGTACATTTGCCGCGCGACTTGCGTCGGCCTTCGCCCTCCGCGCGGAACTTCGTTCCGTCGCCGACGCTGAAACCATCGTCTGCCGCTGCGAGGATGTGCGGCGCGTGCAATTGGACGGGCACCATTCATGGCGTGCCGCAAAGTTGCTGACGCGCTGTGGCATGGGGGCATGCCAGGGGCGTATTTGCGGTGCAGCATGTGAGTTTCTTTACGGCTGGAAGGCAGATTCTCAGCGATTGCCTGTCCAGCCTGTCAGTATTCCGAGCTTGATGGGGCGCTCATCAGAGAGCCCAATTCGGTCCGCGGAAATCGAATCCATGCAGTTTCAATCTCAGGAGGAAAGCAAATGAAGTGGACTGGAGTAATGCCGGCGCTTACGACGCCATTCAAGGAAAACGGTGCAGTGGACCATGCCTTTATGGCGCAGCATGCAGGATGGATGATCGATAACGGGTGCACAGGCATTGTCGCGCTAGGCTCGCTGGGTGAGACTGCCACGCTCGAGTTCGAGGAGAAGATAGCAATTCTGGAGAATCTCGTCGCTACGGTAGGGAGTCGAGCTCCTATTATCGGAGCCATTTCGGCTCTTTCTACGCAACAGGCGGTCAAGCTTGCCCAGGCCGCGGAGCGAGCCGGCTGCGCGGGATTGATGATCTTGCCACCGTATGTTTATCCGAGTGACTGGCGCGAAACCAAAGCCCATATCGCCAGCGTATTGCGCGCAACCGCTCTTCCCAGCATGTTGTATAACAACCCGATTGCCTATGGCACGGATTTCCTGCCTGAACATGTAGATGAGTTAGTCGCTGGTTATAACAATCTCGAGGCCATCAAGGAATCCAGCACCGACTTGCGCCGCGTAACCGCCATTCGAGTTCAAACGGCGTCGATGCAGATCATGGTTGGGGTAGATGACACGATTGTCGAAGCACTGGGAGCGGGAGCCGTCGGTTGGGTAGCCGGGCTGGTAAATGCATTCCCGCGAGAATCGGTCGCATTATTCGAGGCCGGGCTACGAGGAGATGGGCAGCGCGCATTTGAACTGTATCGGTGGTTCCTTCCATTGCTGCGCCTGGACACGGTGCCGAAATTTGTCCAACTGATCAAATGGGTTCAGCAGGAACTCGGTGTCGGTTCGGCAATGGTACGCGCTCCCCGCCTGGAACTCGAGGGCGCCGAGCTAAGCGAGGCAAAGGCCGTGCTCGCAGACGCACTTGCTCATCGTCCCACGCCTGAAGGCTCTGTGCCGTTTCCAGCGGTGGCCGTTTCAGGCAGATAGTAAGAGAAGACTGTAGGTGGCGCCTGCAAGGGTTCTCATTGTTGGGATTTTCGATAGCGAAAAAAGCAGCAGGACACGGTTTCACACGCCGATCCTGCCGAAGGCGAAAACCCCTGCACGCGATTCCAAGCGAACTTCAGCGAAGTCCTGAACAGCGACTTCTGTCGAACAAGAGCAGAAGTAGTCGCCTGTATATGCCCAAGAATTCAACGATATCGGAAACTTATCAGCCGTTGGACGTTTGAATGATCGGTTATGCCATTTCTGCACTATGAGCAATTAGAAACAAACCTGGTATCGACGCGCCCTTGCGGTTCTCGCAGGTTCCGAGAAATGTAGTCAAATTTGTAGCGGTCAAAGCCTCCAAGTGCCGCGCAAAACCACAGCTTTCAAGAGGGAGGCTGTAAATGATTAATTGGAAAACAGTTAAAAACACGTTATTTCAACGGGTTTCAATAACTAGCTGAAACTGGTTCGGGACCCAGGCTCTCTACCTGAAATCCTCTTGGTAACTCTTTTGTTTTCAATCCATGGTTGCCCACCTGCTGTTGAATCTTGAGGATCTGACAGCTACAGAATCGACTACGACCCCGTGTCGAACACAGCCGGACGCATCAGAACGCTCTGAGAATACTGGATTTATAGGGATGTCCTGCGGGCCGAGCACCTGGGTTTGCACCATGTGGTCGGCCTACGAAGAGCGTTGCACCGGACGAAGGTGCGACATTGGACAGTCGCCAATTGAATCATCCGGCGCTAGCGGGGCAAACAGGAGAGCCAGGGCCTCGTGATTTGGTCGCTCAGGCCGCTCTACTGAGCGGCCTTGATCGATTCCATAGTCACCGTACTTCCACTCAACGTGCCCTTGACGATGACGTTTTCACCTGCGAATTTGTCGATCGCGACTTTGTCACCTTTGAGCGTGTAGACCTTATCTCCGACCACGAGAGCATAGTCGGATCCATCCTTAACGCACTCTCGGGTACACTTAGCAGCGCTCGCTCCCTTCATCATGTGCGTCTTGCCGCACATGGTATCGCTAACAGTCCCAGTTAGCGTTTTGGCGGCTTGAGCGATGGCGAGTGATGTTGTCAACACGAGTCCAGCTGTCGCGAAGGTTAATAATCTAAATCGCATAAGAGTTCTCCTTGAGGTTGTGATTACAGCAGTTGACGTTAAGTTTCCGACCGCATATTGGAACCGGTCTGAGTGACCAGTTGAAGGGTTCCCTTGCGTAAAGCCCGCTCCTTCATCATGACGAAGAAAACAGGCACGAGGATCAAAACGTGAATGGTTGAGGTAATCATGCCGCCAACGATAGGGGCGGCAATAGGCTTCATGACGTCGGAGCCTATTCCGGATTCCCAGAGAATCGGAACCAGGCTGGCTAGGACCGCGCATACCGTCATGAGCTTTGGCCGCAAGCGCTGAACCGCCCCTTCAATCACCGCAGCCTCCACACCAGCATTCGTCAATGTCTTACCGGATTGCAGCTTGCGTTCGAGCGCTTCGTGGAGGTAAACGACCATCACTACACCTGTCTCAACCGCGATTCCAAAGAGTGCGATATAGCCGACCGCCACGGCGACGCTGAAGTTGTAGTGAAGAAGCCATTGCAGCAACAATCCTCCGCTCATCGCGTAGATGGTTGGGAAGATCAAGACGAGCGCTTCCGCAACCGAGTGAAAGACCAGATAGAGCAAAAGGAATATCACGAAGAAGACAACGGGAAGGATCATTTGCAATCGCTGCTTTGCCCGCAGTTCGAGTTCGTATTCTCCTGACCACTGATACGTATAATTGGCGGGCAGCGCGAGTTTGTCATGAAGGAGCTTATTCGCTTTTCCGACGAAGCCGCCATAATTGGTATTCGAGAGATCGATATAGATATATCCCGTTAGTACGCCATCTTCATCGCGGATCATCGCAGGACCGTGTGAGAACGAAATTCGTGCCACTTGCCCGAGTGGGATCTGCGCACCGGATGGGGTACCAATCAGCACGCCGCGCATTTGGTCAACATTGTCTCGAAGGTCTCTCTGATAACGGACGCTGATGGGATATCTCTCACGGCCCTCAATGTTCTCCGCAATGTTCTGCCCGCCGATACCGGACTCAACGGCGGTCTGAACATCTGCAACTGTTAGCCCGTAGCGCGCGGCTTCTTCGCGGTTAACATCGACGTCGACGTAGAAACCCTGGGCGACCTTTTCGGCAAAGATCGATCTCATCTCCGGCAGTCCAGAAAGAACATTCTGGATCTGCGAAGCCAGTTGCTGGATGCCTTCGACATTCGGTCCCTGTACCTTCATGCCCAGGGGCGTCTTGATGCCGGTCAGCTCCATGTCCAAGCGGTTTTCGACGGGCATCGTCCAGGTATTCGAAAGCCCTGGAAACCAAAGCTTCTCGTCCATTTCTTGAATGAGCTTTTCGTAGGTTATCCCGGAAGGCCATTGCTCGCGCGGCTTAAGCATGACAGTTGTGTCATACATATCGAGGGGCGCGTTATCGGTTGCACTATCCGAGCGGCCAACAGTACCGAAGGCACTTGCAACCTCCGGGAAGCTGCGAAGGATGCGGTCCTGCTGCTGCAGGAGTACCTTCGCCTGCTCAATGGAGATGCCAGGAAGAGCAGTCGGCATATATAAGGTAGAGCCTTCAAAGAGCGGCGGCATGAACTGGCTGCCCAGCCGCGACGCGAGGGGAAAGGTTAAGGCGAGGAAAATCAGATTCACGGCAATCGTGAGCCAGCGATGGCGCAGGCAGAACTTGAGAACCGGCAGGTAGATGGCCTGCGTAATGCGTGAGATCGGATTTGCGCGTTCCGGCCGCAGCCGACCGCGGATCAGCATCACCATGAGGACCGGCACAAGTGTGATAGCGAGGATGGAGGACGAGCCGACTGCCAGTGTCTTGGTCCAGGCCAGCGGACGGAACATACGCCCTTCCTGCGCTTCGAGCAGGAAGACCGGCAGGAAGGACACGACGATGATTAGCAATGAGAAGAAGAGGGCCGGACCTACCTGCTTGGCCGCGTTGATAAGAATCTTCTGGCGTTCTGGCTCCAAAACCGGACTAGCATCGTTTTCCTGCCGTTCCGATAGATGGCGATAGCCATTTTCGACCATCACAATGGAGGCATCGACGAGCACTCCAATCGCCAGTGCCGCATTGCCGAGTTCGCCGATTTCCATACCCTGCCCCTGGCGCCGCATAACATTTCCAGCCCGGTGGGCACGCTGGTATCGGCGCATTTTTGTGCGGCAATCCCAAACTTTCTTGCACTTGAATTTCATGCTTCCGAAGTGCCGTTCTGGAACGATCTCGTTGAAGGTCAATCGAAGCCAATTATCGAAAACGGCTTTATAAAGGTCCCGGAAAAGCCGGGTTTGGGAGTAAGGCTGAATGAAGAGGTGGCGCGACGGTATGCACGCAAAGGGGAGCCGTTCTTTGAGTGAGCATTAGGCTCGCGGGCGTAGTCCCGCAGATACCGAACGGGTGTGCGACTGATTGAAAGCGGCGAAGCAACAGCGTGTACATGTTGTGCGGCGCGTCCGAGAGGGGCATTGAAAGACATGATTGGTATCGATTTATCGGGCAAAGCTATCCTGATAACGGGAGCACTTGGCGCCATATCCGAATTTGTAGTTCGCAGACTGATCGGGGCCGGAGCAAATCTGGTGTTGGTGGATATCGTCCCCGAAGACTAGAGTCGGATTACGTTGGATACGTGGCACATTCCCTCACTTTCCTTTCATTACGTCTCGGCCGACATTACTGATTCCGCAGCCGTCGAGCGTGCGGTTAATCGGGCATTCGACTGGTTTCCCGGTCTGGATACGGTGCTCGGTCACGCAGGTGGGTGCGCGTTGCATCCGTTCGCAACTACCTCGGAAGCCGAATACGAACGGATCTTCAGGTTTAACTACTTTGCCCAGACATATCTTGCGCGCGCAGTGCTCGCACAATGGGTAGATCGTAGTATTGCCGGCCACCTGATCTTTACCTCCTCGTATGTCGCGCGAATGCCTCATTCCCTGATTCCTTCCTACGCGTCGGGCAAGGCGGCATTGGAGAACTTTGCACGAAGCCTCGCGCTTGAATATGCACCTACTGGGATTCGCGTCAATGTGATATCGCCAGGAAATGTAGCGGTGGGCAGCGCACAGCGAGTTTTTGAAGAGGATCCCTCTTATCGCGAATTCGTTCTACGTGTATCTCTCGGCCGAAGGAACAGTGCGGAATCGATAGCGGACATGTTTGTCTTCATGTGTTCGCCCATGGCAAGCGAGATCAACGGACAGGTCCTCAGCCCCGACTACGGCGGCGGTATAGGTAATCGGTTGTGAAAGTCGATCCCGGATCTGGCTTGTGTCCTCTGATCTGTGCTCCACTCTCGCGGAGTCGATTCAATAGGCGGTGCAGCCCTACCAGAAGTAGGTGGCGACTACCTGGGGTGGGCTTGGAATGGCGTCAGTCACTTTTGTCTGCACGACGATCTGCACATTCCTCTTGCTCCAGTCCTTGGGCGCATTCCGCAAAGCCTCAGCAAGGTACTGTGGATCTGAAATCAATTCGCCTGCGGCTTGTGTGCCCGCCGTCCGAAGCCCGCCAATCGAGATCAATAGCTTGCCCGTATCGGAATCTACCAGTCTCGTGACAATCCCGTAATCAACGGAATATTTAAAGTGTGGTCCAAGTTCAGCAATCCAGACCCGCCCCGAGGGAACGTTCTCCTTAACTCTAGGAGAGTACTGGACTCCAGGACGCGAGTCGAAAGCGAAGTGCAGGTTCGATGCCATTTGCATCGTCCATCGATTGTTAAACGCTCCAATGACTACCGAGGGAGAGTCGCGCAGGTCCTCGAACGAGCAGTTGCTGCCGATCCGGAGCACGTTAGCTTTTCCCTTCTGGGCGAGCAGGGACGCGATCGAGAATCCCGCAAAGACGTCTCCGGTTGCTAGACCGAATTCGGGAGCGACCTCGATGTCTTTCCACGCCAATTTGTCGTTGGGATCGAGGGGAAGCTCTTCGTCCAGCCGTTGGAATATGGTTTGGAAAGTGTCTGGGTGGCTTTGCGAATACCTATCGTACAGATCATCGGTTGGCCGGTAGACGACAGGTTTCGCAAGGCATATCAGTACCGGGCGCGAAGTGTTGAAGACTGGGGACCAGAACAAGTCCATAGCGGTCTCAGTCTGTTTCCCTTGGTGATGACCCGTTGCAATGAAAATTGCCGCCAAAGCGAGAGCGATGCCGGTTGCCGCTGCCAGCCAAATCCAACGGCGGGATATTCGCGGTCGGACGGCCGCCGGGTTCTCAGCGCCCCCGTCGACAGATTCATCGGGGATCTGTGCATCGGGCGCGTGAGGATGTTTTTCTTTCGTGGCCGCATCTGAAGTCCAGCGGAACTCCGGGACGTAGGAGCCGATGGGAATCTCGATGCGAACAGGTGTGTCATTAGGGGCTGCGTAATAGTACTGCTCGAGGCGTCTTCGCACCTCCCCAGCGTTAACTCGAACCACCGGATCATCTCCAGTGGCATACGCTTGATCACGCTGAAATACCTCAACTCCGATTGTCCTCTCCTTGAGATTTTCAAAGTGTCCGTCCAGGCAATTGCGAACGACATAGGAGAGGAATTGTTTGCTTCGGCCGCTGGTGCGGAATGGCTGGCTCTTTAGGATTCTTTCCAGTTCGAGAAGAATGACCTGTTTCGCCTTGTTATCGAGCGATGAGGAGTGGGGATCAGCAGGCTCAATCTCGTTTTTTACCGTTGAATTGTCCATCAAGCAGCCCCGATCTTCGCTCACCACTATAACAAAATCCCAGATTCCTCGGAGTGTAGTGCAACTCATTGATACCTAAAGAGATGGCAGGATCGCCGTTGACATCGCACTGCGTAAGGTACCGTAAGAAACCGTAGGTTACTTGCAACAGTTGCCCCGGGAGACTAATTGTTCTCCTCGGTTTCAGAACCGCAGTTTTGAAACATTGTCCAATCTGAAATATCCGGAAAATCGGGACTCACGGGCAGCGGCGAGGAAACCAAAACTTCAGGAGGCAGTATTGAAATGAAAAGTTTAGCCAGGTATCTGACGAATGCTTTCCGCAACTGGAATCGGACAAATCTCGCCATCGCCTTCGCGCTTGGCCTCGCGGTGTGCTCAACGAATGCTTTTGCCCAGAGCGGCGTCGGTTCAATTCAGGGCACAGTGACCGACCCCACCGGAGCGGTGATTTCGGGAGCGTCGATCCATGTGATCCAGCAGGGCACCGATGCAATTTCCGATACAAAATCCAACGACGTAGGTTTTTATCAGGTACCCAACCTGTTCACAGGCACCTATGTCGTCACCATCACTGCGCCGGGAATGAAGAGCTACAAGACGACGGTCGAATTACAGGTGGCCCAGGCGGCGGTCATTAACCCTACTATGACGGCCGGGGCGGTGACCCAGCAGATTAACGTGACCTCGGATGTGATTCAACTCATCACGACCGACAGCGGCACCATTGCCTCCACCCTGGAAAACACCAGAATCAACCAGCTCCCGATGAACGGGCGCTTGCTGCTTACGCTGACCGGCGAAACCACACCCGGGTTGGAAAGCACCGGCGGCCGCGCCAACGGCTTGATGCCGGAGGCCCTGGAATATGTGGCGGACGGCGTGCCGTTGACCAACCGCAACTTTGGCGGTGAGGGAAATTCAACCCAAGCCCAACTGCCCGATCCCGATGCAGTGCAGGAAGTGCGCGTGGAAACCACCAATACGAGTGCCATGTACTCCTCGCCGGCGACGGGCATCATCACCACCAAATCGGGGACGAACGGCCTGCACGGCTCGTTGTTCGAGACGGCCCGTAATAACGGGACAGGCATTGCCAAGGTTCGCCAGAACGCCGCGAGCTACGTCGCGCCTCCGTATATTCGAAACGAGTTCGGCGCCTCCGCGGGCGGCCCGATCGTTTTGCCCCATATTTACCACGGAAAAGATAAGACTTTCTGGTTTTTCGCCTATGAGCGCTTCTCGCTGGTGTCAGGAACCGACGAAGCAGTCAGTGTGCCTACGCCAGCGATGGAGGGCGGCAACTTCAGCAATTTGATAAACGGCTCGGGTTTGCAGACGCTCTACGATCCGTCGACGACAACGAATTCTCCCAGTTGTGCCGCGGATGGGGGCCTCCCCAATCCAGCTTGCCGTACGCAATACGACTACAACGGTGTCCCGAACACGATCAACCCGGCGCTTCTGGCTCCTGCAACAAAGATCATGTACGCGATCACGCCTGCGCCCAATATCGCCGGCGTAACAGACCCGCTGGAAAGCGCCAATCTCGATTTTCCCAACCAGACCTATGAAATCATCCCAACCATCACCTTCCGGTTGGATCACAACTTCAATGAGAAAAACCACGCCTACCTGCGGTATACATCGAACACCCAGCTCGATCAGGCGCTGCGCAACTATCCGTCGAACTCTCCGGACACGCTCGCGGACGCGGCGGTTGGCATTCCGAATGCAGCCAGCGGCTACCAGGATATAAACATCGGGAATTATGGCGGCGCATTGGGCTATACGCACGTCTTTTCGCCCACCTTTTTTGCCGAAACCATCGTCAGTCAGGATTGGTTGGAGCAGTATGTGGGCGGCGGCGGCAATCCCCTACTCGACTACGAGAGCATTTTGGGGCTGCCCAATAACTTCGGTGAGAAAGGCTTCCCGACCATTGGATCGAACCTGATTATGCCCTATGGCGGTACGATGTACCAGTACCAGGAAAACCAGATCATCTCAAATATCGATGAGAACCTGACCAAGATCGTCGGCAAGCACCAGATGCTGTTTGGCGCCCGCTACCGGCATGAGCGTTTCGGTTACCTTCCCGACCGATCCGCCGACTCTGTAACCTTCTCCGCGGGCGAGACGACTGGACTCCTTGACGGGACAACCGTCGCATCGAATACCGACAGTGCCCTCCCGAATACGGGCTACCAGGATGCTGACTTCTTCCTCGGCGGTGGCGCCAGCTACTCGGTGACCCAGGAGGCGCCCTATATCCACTTTCACGATATGGAGTTCGACGGATACTTCCAGGACAACTGGCGCGTGACCCGCAAACTCACGGCCAACATCGGTCTCCGCTATGAGGCCCATCCGGCTCCCTGGCTGAAATACGGCCTGATGGAAAGCTTCGACCTCAAGAACGATGCCGTGGCGCTCCCCAACCCGATTTCTTACTACGTCTCCCACGGTTACACCACCCAGACGATCGTCAACAACCTTGAGAACCTTGGCGTCGTGTTTGAGACCGAATCGCAGGCCGGGTTTCCCGCCGCAGGCATCAAGAACGAGGATTTCACGATAGGTCCACGCGTGGGTCTTGCCTATCAGCTTGGTAAATACGGCACGGTGATTCGCGGAGGCTACGGGCGATACATCTATCCAGTACCCGTACGCAATTTTGAAAGGGATGTGGTTCTAAACCAGCCGTTCGTCGCCAGCTATACGCAAAGCTACACTTCAGCCAATCAGTCGCCTGACGGCTTGCCCAATTATCTGCTCCGGAATAAGCAGACATTGGTCATGGGACAGAACACCACTACCGGCATTGTGAATAGCTCGACGACCAATGCCATCCTTCCAGGAGGATTCAGCCTGCTGAACATCGATCCCAACGATAATCCGGATTTCGTGACGCAGGCAAACTTCACTGTCGAGCAGAATATCAAGGGCGGTTCGGCGCTGCGCTTGACAGGGCTCTGGAGCCACGGGACAAACCTGGACCACTACTACAACTACAACAACCATCCCTCGCAGTATGTTTGGGAGGTTAATTCCGGCACGGCGCTACCTACCGGCACGTATACCAACACCGCGACCGGTCCTTATAACCAGACCACATACGGCGGCAACACATGGATTACGAAGGACGGCTGGTCGAACGATAACGCGCTGCAGGCCAATTACCAGAGGCTCTTTCATCATGGCTTCGCATACCAGATCACATATGTATGGTCGAAGCCATTCCGGGTCGGCGGAAATACCTTCCGTGACGGCCAGATCGACCCGCGCGCCAATTATGCCGTTGGCTCGCTCGGAACATTGAGCACGCCTTTTGGAGCCATAACCCCGGGGGCTCTTCCTCCGCCTCAGCCGGCAGGCACTGCATCTTATGCCAATTATCATGCGCTGGAGGTGTTCGAAGAGTACCAGGTTGACAGCGCAATACCGAAACAGCACATCACCTTCAATGGAATCGTCGATCTGCCCTTCGGGACTGGAAAGAAGTTCCTAGGCAACTCCAACCGCTTCATGAATGAGCTGGTGGGCGGTTGGCAGTTAGCCGGAGATGGAAACATCGTCTCCCAGGACTTCAGCATTACTTCATCGAACTGGGGACCGACCAATCCGCTCAAGGTCTATAAACACGGAGCTCACATTACCGATTGCCGAAGCGGCACGTGCCATCCGTCCTATTTATGGTTCAACGGATACATTGCCCCCACGGTTAATGCCAACACTGGTTGCACAAGCAAATGCATAAGCGGCCTTCCATCCAATTACACGCCCTATGAGACTCCGATCGATAACACGCCGGGCACAGCCTACTATGGGCAGAACGAAGTCGCCGTTACCTTGGCTAACTCGCAGGTTGTCAATACTCCGTATTCTCCGGGACCTTATGGAAGCAACCCGTTCTCGCACACCTTCCTCAACGGACCGATCAACTATACGGTCGATGGATCTCTCTTCAAGGTTCTTCCGATCACGGAGAGAGTTAATTTGAGGTTCAACTTCGACGTATTCAACGTACTCAACATGCAGGGTTACAACAACCCGAACGGCACTGACGGCACTGAAGCGGTCGCCAATCAAGTTGCAAACTCCTACAACACACCTCGTCAAGTGCAACTCACGCTGCGCTTAACATTCTAGCCTCCAATAGTGGACTTCCGGGCGGTTTCAATCGCCTCGGAAGTCCACATCTTCTGCAAATCTGCCGGTAGGAATCGCAAGCGAAGGTTCGGGAGTGAAGATGGAAAAGGTTGCCGGATTCCTCGAAGTATCGGTGGAGGGCAAAGCCAGTGCAATTGTGATGAAGGTTCCCAATCTTAAGCCGGATGCCGGCGGAGTCGTCCGCATTGTCCTTTCGCCGCGTCACGCGCGCCATCTCTCCAGCCTGTTGGAGATGAGCGCCGAGGAGGCTGAGCGAAGCCGGAAGCGGGGGCCCACTTAGGGCCGTTCGACTTAGGAGCTTCTTCCCATGGCTCAGCTGGCAACGCTCTGCCATGACTACATGCCGCGGCGAAAACGCCGCCATGGATACCAGGATCACAAGAAAAACCATGGTGAAATCGCGATGGAAGAGACGCACGGCTCCAATAGCTCTCCAGGTTTATTCGCGGGCCATTTGCCCGAGCAGGTTCAGACTCGACAAACAAGTCGGTTGCGTGCCGGCTTTCAACGGCCGCGTTGCCCGCGCCGTAATCCTCGCCGAAGCCGGCGAAGTCACTCCACCGAAAGTCAGAGATACTATTCAGCAATGAATCACCAGCCGACGAGCGGACCTAGCCAATCGAAGAGATTTTTACCCGGCCAGCCGAAACCGAACCATCAGGCCGGCAATTCGATGAAGAAACGAAGTACGGCCTGGTCGGCTGCACTGTGCATGGCGGTCGTCCTGGGGGGAAGCGGCGAGCTCATTTCCGCGGGTGCCCAGAGTCCACCACTGAATCCCGCTTTGCTGGCCGCGAAGTGGCCGGCGAGCTGGATCGCCAGCCCTTTGGCTCCGGCGAAAGCTCCAGGAGTGTTCTATTTCCGCAAAGAGATCGCACTCGCTACCGTGCCTCAGCACTACTGGGTGCACGTGAGTGCGGACAACCGGTTCGTGTTGCACGTGAACGGGCAGTATGCGGCGGAAGGACCTGCACGCGGCGATCTGTTTCACTGGCGGTTTGAGACGATGGACTTGGCTCCGATGCTGCGCGCCGGCAATAACGTCATTGCGGCGGTGGTATGGAATTTCGGCGAAGCGGCGCCGGTGGCGCAGATGAGCAATCGCACCGGCTTTCTGATGCAGGGGGATACCGAGGCGGAGGCGGCAGCGAATACGGGTCTGGAATGGCGTGTCCGCGAGGAGGCGGGCCGGGCGGTTCTGAGCAACAACAGACCAGGCGGATACTACGCCGCAGGTCCGGCAGAAGAGATCGACGGGCGCGTGCTCGATTGGAACTGGGATCGGCAGGCCGAAGGAGATTCCGGCTGGGAGACTCCGAAGCTGATTGGCCAAGCCGCGATGCGCGAGGCGCAGGACGCGAACACCAACTGGGATCTGGTACAGGACGTGCTGCCGCCGATGGAGCATCGACTAGACGATGCGGGGGAGCCAGTGCGTGCGGAGGGCTTGCCGAGTTTGCCGAAGCTGCCGGCGTTTCCCGCTCAACCGCTGGAGATTCCAGCGAACACTCACGTGACGCTGCTGCTCGATCATCGCGTGTTGCTGGCGGCATATCCCGAGCTGACACTAAGTGGCGGACGAGACGCGGCGATCAGGCTGACATACTCGGAAGCCCTTTACGATGCGCAAGGGCAGAAAGGAAATCGAAACGAGATTGTGGGGCGGCACATCGACGGCCTCACGGATGAGTTCTTCGCAGACGGTGGAACGGCGCGCCGCTTCGAGCCGCTTTGGTGGCGCACATGGCGTTATATGCAGATCGATGTGACGACGAAAGCTCAGCCGCTCCGACTGGATGGGCTGCGGGCGTGGTTCACAGCGTATCCGTTCGACGCCAAGGCGGCGATTGCGGCCGACATTCCGGAGCTGGACGGACTGTGGACGACGGGATGGCGGACCGCGCGTCTGTGCGCTCACGAGACCTATATGGATGCGCCTTATTGGGAGCAGCTGCAGTATGTGGGCGACACGCGCATCCAGGCGCTGATCTCGTATGTCATGACCGGCGACAGCCGGCTGGCGCGGCAGGCGCTCGTGAACCTGGACGACTCGCGCGTTCCGGAGGGGATCACGCAGAGCCGTTATCCTTCCGCTCTGCCGCAATTCATCCCGCCATTCTCGCTGCTGTGGGTGGGGATGCTGCACGACTACTGGATGTACGTGGACGATGAGCCGCTGGTGAAGGAGACGCTGCCGCATACGCGCTCGGTGCTGGATTGGTTTGCGGCGCAGCAGCGGCCTGACGGGCTGCTGGGCCGGATGCGGTGGTGGGAATTTGGAGACTGGACGGCCGATTATCCTAGCGGCGTGCCGCCGCAGGAAGCCGATGGCGGATCGGCGTTTCTGACGCTGCAGTTTATCGAGGGGCTGCACGATGGCGAAGAAATGGAGTTGGCGTATGGAAGCCAAGAGCGCGCGCACCAATACGCGGAGCGAATTCGGAGAGCCACGGCAGCTCTGAACGCGCAAGACTGGGACGCGCGGTACGGCCTGTACGCAGACACGCCGGCAAAGAAATCCTGGAGCATCGAGGCCAACGTGCTGGCGGTTTTATTGGACGTTGCGCCGCGCACGGAACGGGCGGCGATCTTGCGCCGGGTGCTGGCATCGAAGCCGGATGCTGAGACGAGGGTGGAGGGCAGAGCGGTTCCGGCGATGTCCATGCCCACATATTATTTCCGGTTTTATTTGAGCCA
>Ga0302324_100017653_pt1 | contig 14122 bp, 20 predicted proteins | sample Palsa_T0_1_FD_201949 | JGI IMG/M metagenome (GOLD analysis project Ga0302324, IMG submission 201949) | Peat permafrost microbial communities from Stordalen Mire near Abisko, Sweden - Palsa_T0_1 | ecosystem: Environmental > Terrestrial > Soil > Palsa > Peat permafrost | place: Sweden: Abisko... | reverse complement strand
TGACCAACGTCGGATCTTTCGGGTCTACTTTGAGTCTGCGAATGCGCATTTTCTTTCCCGCCTGTTTGAGGTTGTTGCCTCGTGTGGAAAGAATCGTATACCCATATATGGGTACATACAACCCATAGATGGGTATTTTTTTACAAAATTATTCTCGGGCGCTTCGCCCCTTCATTCTGGCGTCTGTGGGTGGGCGCTCTATTCGACCGTCAGGTGGACCGCGTGATAAGCCATCACGATATGCATGGCCTCCTGTTCGGCCATTGCGTCTGATTTGACGCGGATGGAGTCGGTGAGCTCCATGTCTCCCTGAACTATTGCTGCAACCTGGGCCTGCCGCAGAAGCGCCCATTGCTTGTGGTCATCAACCATTGCCGTCGCGTATCGATTGGCGTCTGGGTCGTTGATCGTCGGAATACGTATCTCCGTGGAACGTTGGAGTACGCCGATCATGTGCTGTAGGGATTCCTGCATTTTCTTGCCAGCCAGCGCCTTTCCTGCGTGCGTGTGCTGAATGGTGACGCCAACAGCATCTAGAAATGCCTTCTGATCAGCCGTCACGGCGTCCTCGATCGACACGATTTGATCGTGCAGGTATTTGACGCTGGCTTGGTCGGTCGCGGCGGTGTCGGTGATGGGTTTCTGCGCTTCTGGACTATCACATGCAGCGAGAAACAGCGTGGCGACCAGCGCGCAAATCCATTCAGCGGAATTATTTCGCAGGGTGGTCATGAAAATGTGAGGCGTGTCTCGCTGCGGCTATTGTTATGTTAAGGCAGCTACTCACTTAGCAATCTAAGTACCTGATCGTCGCTGAAGTTCGTCTTGCTCGACTTCCTTACGCGGGGTCTTGGATATTCGATAATCGCTTGCGAAGTTCGGCGTGAGCAAATCCGCAGCGCTCACACCAAATACGACCGCTATATCTGCGAGCGTGTCTATCTTGGCGAAATTCTCCGAAGGTTTTTTCTTGATGGGCGCCAATACCCGTTGAATAGTCGACCAAGAGCAACCAGCCTCCTCTGCTAGAGCCTTTTCCTTCCCGCTTTCCGTCGGGTACCTCGTATCCTGAAACCTGACTTCCATAAGCCCATAGACATTTTCTGCGACTTTCTCTCGCAGCAACGATGCAGCTCGGCTGATCGGCTTATGATTTTTGGGTTTTTTGGGCATCCACACAGAGAGTACCTTTGAACGCTCCCCATCTCTGGGTTGCGAATACCCATACATGGGTATAGGATCGCGCCGTATGGAACAGTCACTGCACGATTTCGTCATTGCCCAACTTCACGATTCAAAGGGCAAGTGGCCCTTGATTTCAGGCGCAACCGGCGTCTCAAAGCGAACGATCGAGAAAATTTCGAACGGCCACATCAAAGACCCCGGCGTCAGCCACATCGAAAAGCTGGCGACGTACTTCCGCGCCCAGTCGGCCCAAGCGTGATGAGCGCCTTCAATAAGTTTTCCGCCTAAAGGACCACCTCCCGCAATGACGCATGGAGCACCGACGAATTCTTGCGTGGGTATGCGCTGATGGGCGTTCCCCGCAAAGACGTAGTCGCGAAGGTCGATGACAACATTCATAAATTGTTCCTTGAGATCGCACGCCTCAAGGGCATGGGGCCCGGCGCGCTGGCCGAAATCCTCATCAAGGAATGTGTGGCTGCTGATCATCGTGATTTCACTCTACGGAATCGCAGCGCCGAGTACCGAAGACTTTCAGAGAATTTCGAAGATATCAAAGGAACGGCCGAATAGTGGTCGTTTCTGCATTGCTTTTTGTAAAAGTTTCGTGCGCTACCAGACATAACGCGGCAGTGCAGCAATTATGACAACTCCGGAGTTCAAGCAATGAAGTGCTTGCAAGACGATTCCCAAAATACCCTCATTCTCGGTCATCTGGCGCGGGGGCGGTCGCTGACACCGCTGCAGGCGCTGCGATTGTTCGACTGCCTGCGCCTGGGCGGCCGGATTCACGAGCTGCGCGAACGGGGCCACACGATCAAGCGCGAAATGATCACGCTGAACAGCGGGAAGCGGATCGCCCGGTACACGATGCCGAGCGCGCGGGCATGAGCGCACCGGAACCTGTTGATGCGGAAATCGAGACCGCGGCCGAACTGCTGCAGTCCGCTGCGTCCGACGAAGAGCGCGACGCTGCGCTCAACGCAATCGTGAAGCGCCTGGGGGCGAATTGAGTATCAAGCTCATGACCATCGTATGGGCGCTCGACCTTGCCAGTACTGACAAGCTCGTCCTGCTCGCCCTCGCCGACAACGCCAATGATGACGGAGTCTGCTGGCCCAGCATCCCAGCAATCGCGAACAAATCCTCTCTATCCGAAAGGGCGGTGCAGAACTCCATTTCGAGACTCAGGGATGCCAACAAGCTCCAAATTACTGAGCGGTATGGGCGCAGCAACATGTTCACCGTAACCCCCGCAGCAGATGCACCCCCGCAGCACGTGCACCCCGCAGCAGATGCACCGACCCCCGCACCACGTGCACCCCGACCCCCGCATGTGGTGCACCCAGGGGGTGCACGTGGTGCACCCAGAATCATCAATGAACCATCATTTGAATCATCAGGGGAACCACCAGCCGCTAACGAGGACGTTGCCATCGTGTTCCGTCACTGGCGTGAGGTTCACGGCCATTCCCGTGCGCAGCTCGACGACAAACGCCGCACGCTGATCCGTAAGGCGCTCAAGACTTACTCGGCCGCGGACCTCTGCCTATCGATCACCGGCTACCTGAACTCGCCGCACCACATGGGCCAGAACGAGCGTCAGACGAAGTACACCGATATCGAACTGCTGCTACGCGATGCCAAGCACATCGACGCTGGGATCAAGTTCCACGCGGAGCCGCCGCGCGCCGATCTATCTGAAAAGACGCGGCGGATCATCGACCAGACCAGCAAGTGGGTACCCCCGGAGATGCGCCATGCAGGCTAGTGACGACGGAGACCGATTTCGAAACGTAATCAGCGGAATGGGCCGCATGTACGGTGCCGACCCCGACGAGCTGGTGCTAGACGCCTACTGGATCGCGCTTAGCGACTGGAGATTTGAGGATTTTCAAGCCGCCGCCCAGCGATTAATGAAAACCAGCAAGTTCATGCCGCGCCCTTCGGACTTTGAAGATCTGCGCAAAGCGGGTCGCATGACCTCCGGTGAAGCCTTCGCCAAGGCCCTCGGCTGGGCCAGAGACGGCAGCTACAAGCACCCCGCCAAAACCCCTGAAGCCATTCTGATCGACCGCGTAGTGTCGGCCCTTGGCGGCTGGTCGTCGATTGCCGGCTCAGATCCCGACTACGTGCATTTCCTCGAGAAGCGTTTCGCGGAACATTTCGAAACCGTCGTCGATGTGACCGACACGCGTGAAGCCCTCCCGCAGATCGCTGGCCCGACAGCGCTGCACCCGCGGCTCGCCGCCAGCATGAAGCAACTCACGTCAGTGCGGCCGGCGCTCGAATTGGCAAAATCATGACGCCGGTCACGATAGGCAACGCGACCTATGCGCAATTGAGGCTGTTCGCATGAACTGGGTGCGCGGCGACAAGTGGTATATCGCGAGCGACTGCGGCCGGTACACCGTGACCGGCGACACACGAAGCGATGGGAGGGTGCGATACGGCGCGTGGCGCCGCGTCAGGAAAGCGTCGGTCGGCCATCCGTTTAATCCGCCGATATGTCTCGGCCTGCAATTCGAGACCTCGGACGCGGCGAAGCAGGCGTGTATCGACGACGCCGCCCAGAAGGTGGCCGCGTGATTCCCGTCGACATGACCACGAAGCATGAGCCTCCTGACAGCATCGGCGACTGCTTCCCATGCTGCATAGCCAGTATTCTGGAACTGCCGCGCTCTGAAGTCCCGCACGTTTACGAGGGTGAAGGCTATCTCGATAAGAGTGGCAAAGTCGGAATGCGTAGGCTGCAAGAGTGGTTGGCGCCACGCGGACTGTATTTCATGGAATTCGGCGTCAAGGTTGAGGATTTGCCTGGTTGGAAACCGTTCCTCGAGTGCCACTACGTTTTGAGCGGCATGAGTCCTCGCAGCCACCGTCACGCGACTGTTGGTTACAACGGTGAGATGGTTCATGACCCACACCCGAATCGAGACGGCGTGCGGCCTGACGACGGCTTTTATTCGCTCGGCTTCCTGGTGCGTCGATGATCCGCGCCTCAGACCTCAGCCCCGCAGTGCGCGCCAAGCTCGGCATCGTCGGCACACCGAAGAAAGGCCGGCCCAAGCAGGACGAATCGGCCAATCGCGAGTTCGTCGTTCAGTGCCTCGCGCTCAAGCTGCCCCCGATGGCCGTGCAGTGGCGATTCACGAACAGCCAGCATCCGAACAGCGCGAGTCGGAAGTGGCGCGCCGATTGCGTCTTTCCAGACTACAAGCTGATTTGCGAGATAGACGGTGGAATCTGGATTCGTGGTGCCCACGGCCACCCGACCGACATCATCCGCAACATGACCAAGCAGAACGACGCGATGCTGCTCGGCTTCACGGTGTTGCGATTTACGCCGGCCGAAGTGCGTAGTGGACACGCGGTCGAGTTCGCGCAGAAGGTTCTTCAATCCAAGGGGTGGAAACGATGAGGCTCGTCGCAGCAATCAGTCTTGCAGGATGGATAGCGCTCGCCGCGCTGCTGATGGGGTACCACTGGCCGAAGTCTAAGCCGGTGGAAATCGCCGCCGATGATGCGCTCTTCATTCCGCTCGACGCGCAGGGATTATTTTCGATTGAAGACGCTTCCGCCTGCACGGTCATCAAGCGAGAAGGTCATGTTGGGCTGTTGTGCCGGAACAAAGGGACCAACTAAATGCACAACCGCGTCCGCAGCCACACGCCCGACATCATGCGAGAGGGCTATGTCAGCGAAGCGAGCAAGATCGCGCAGCGCCGCATGGCCCCGCACCTGAAGCCAATCGACGCGCTGCTGATGAAGTGGGCGCCCGAGGCTCGGCATGACGGCGCGCCGCGCTGGCCCGCCGGCACCATGCTCGCGAGGATCATCGAGCATGGCCCCAATGGGGCATCACAGAGCGGGCAGGGGCAGAGTCTCGCGGCACCGTCTGATGTGGAGTTCGCCGACTGGGCCGTATCGTCACTGATGCCGGATCAGCGAGACGTGATCTTTGCGGAGTACGTGAAGTATCCGAGCTGGCCGCCCGACAGAAAAGCGCAGCGGCTCGGGATGCGTAGAACCTCTTGGGACATCACGCTCAAGGAAGCGCGCGGCGGCGTGTATCTGCTATGCAAAACCTACGGACGAATGATGCATCTCGAAATAGTTTGAGTTTTTCTTGAACACGGGTTCTAGACCCGTATAACGATTCATTGTGCAAAGTCTCGCAGTAGTTGCGGCGGAACGATCAGAGGATAGGGAAATGCGCTAATGCTGAAAGAAGACACGACGCTTTCGCTCGGATGGAAACCTGAGACCCCCTCAGCTGACGACCCTTACGAATATGTACGGGTTCGGCCCGCACCTTCCGACGCCGCGCCGCGCCGTAAAGCGAAAGGGCTTGTGCTGCCGGTCGGCATGAGGGTCATCCAAACCGTCGCGACGCTGCCGCTTCAGTCGTATCTGCAGGAACGCTTCGACCACATCGGCGGCAAGAGCAACGCAGCTCGTGCGCTGCGCGCCGAGAACCAGCGCCGTCACGATCTGGCCGCCTCGCTCGGCCACTGGCAGATGAGCCGCACCTCCTAATACACAAAGCGCGCCTACTGCCCCGGCATCCTCGCGCCAACGAGGCCCTGCCGGGAGGCGGCACGCAACCAAAACGGCGCCCGCGAGCACCTTCACGCGACGCGTCACAACTCAACCGCCTTCGGGCGGTTTTTTTCGCCTGTATTTCCTTCAACCCCTCGGAGAGATCCATGTTCTCGACTTTTCGTAAATCGCTGATGAGCGTTGTCGCCGCGCTCATGGTGTTCGCCGTTGCGGGGATGGTCTCGAAGCCAGCCCAGGCGGGTTCGCTGAGCAATTTCCTCGGCAACAAGCTGATTGATTTCACGCTTCGTGGTCAAACGTATACGCCGCCCTCGACCGTGTTCGTCGCCCTGGCGACCACGACCGGCACTCCCGCTGCGTGCGGCACTGAAGTCACGGGCGGCTCGTATGCGCGCGTTGCCGTCACGGCCTCTCTCGCCAATATCTCGGGCACTCAGGGCGCCGGGACTACCTCGGTATCGAGCGGCACCAACTCGGGATCGGGCCTCGCGTTCTCGAACAACATTGCGATTACGTTTCCAGCGCCGACCGCGAGCTGGGGGACGGTCGTGGAGTTCTGCGTGTTCGATGCGGCGACTAGCGGGAATCTCTTGTTTCGAGCCGCGCTGACCGCCCCTCAGACGGTGAACTCCGGTGCCACCGCGCCGAGTTTCGCCATAAGCGCACTGAGCGGCAACGTAAACTAATCACTGCCGATGCTGCGTCGCCTTCTCGCCGTCGGCATAGTCGTCCTTGCGGCCTCGGCCGCCTGGACGATGCCGGTGCGGATCAATGAATCGATCCCGCTGCCGTCTGCTGACGGCCTGTTCCACGCCAGGTTCCCGCAGGGGAACGCGCCTACCGTGCATCTTCAGGGGGCGGCGAACGACGCGACGACAGCAGCTGCAACGCTGGCGGGCAGTAGTTTCGGGGCTGGGTCGATCCTCATCGATTTCCCCTCAGCGATCACGCTTACCGCGGGGCAGCCATTCACTTTCACGATGTCTGCGGTGGGCGGGTCAGGGACTTACGTTGCATCGAGCAGCAGCGGCGGCATCGGAAGCGCGGTCATAGACGGCAATAACATTGTGTGGTCGGGGACGGCGCCGACGGTGGGCGAGTTCACAGAGACGCTCGGTATCGAGGACAGCACAAGCCCCACGGCGACCACGGGTCAATTGGTAATCACATGCACTGTTATCGCAAACTGATTGCGCTCGGAGCGCTGCTCTTTTCCGCGGCCTCCTGGGGCCAGAGCTGCCCGGCGACAAGCTCAAATGGGCATATCACGCTCAACGTAAGTCAGCCGCGCTCGTCAGCGATATCCCCATTCCTTGCGTTTTTCGATGCGACTGGCAGCACCGACACAACGGTGACCGGGAATGCCAGCGTATTCGAGCAGGATGTGTTCACGTGGAACTACAACGATACGAGTCCTGTATCGGGCGCTGGGATTTGGCCCTTTGGCTCTGGGTCTGCGTGGAACGGTAAGAATATTTCTACGGGCGCAGACGGCGCGCACATGTATTACACGGACGGCTCCGGAAATGAGAACTTCCAATCCACGGTGACGATGACGAATCCGAGCGGCGACACCGTATCGTGTGTTGTCGGCGGGACGGTGCTCGACCCCGAGGGGGCTGACGGATTTCCTGGCACCGCCACCACGTGCGTCGCCGCATCGACTACGCCAGTGGCTGGCGCTGGCGGTTGTCCGGCCGCCGCCGCCGTGCTCCAAAGCTCCACGATATCGGGAGCATGGAACGGATCGACCAGCAATCATCGCTATCTCTTTCACTGTGGCGATAGCTTCAGCGGCCACATCAATGTCGCCGCTGGCGTGAGCACAGTCACGATAGGGGCTTACGGCAGCCCCAATTGCTCCAACACGCTCACGGCGCGCCCCATCTTCACGGGCAGTAGCGGTAATCCCACTTTCGAGAACATCGCCCCGAACAACGATATCCGTATCATTGATATCGACTTTGAGGGCGGCAGCTTTGCGTGGAACACAGGAGCAGGCGTGCTAAGTGCCACCGGAATCCTGTTCTACAACAATAATGTTGGAGTTGTCGCCTCAGGCATGATGGGCGCGTGGCACACTGGAGAGTTCTCACAAAGCGGAATAATCCAGAGCGTTCAGCAGGGTATGCCCTCTCCTGCAAGCGCCGCAAGCGAAGACACATTCTGGAATTTTCAAGAGAACAATTGCACGAACGGGAGCGCCGCGTTTAACTGTGGCGGCGGCAGCGGGCAGCCTGTCTACAATAACGTTCAGTACAACGCTTTCATCGGTAATGACTTCGACGGCACGGGCGCGACGAGTGGAAACACATGGGAGAATTTCCGTATCTCCGCATGCCGCATGTGTATCTGGGACAACAATACGATCAATATCTCTTACCAGGGAGGGTCCAAACTCAAGATTCACAGCGGCAACACGTTCGGTAGTAACGAGGTATGGATCGGCCAGTATTCTGAGTACCTTGTCATTACCGGAAATCTTATGCAGGGCACCGGCGGATCTGTCATGGACATTGCCCCACAGAACCAGACTACCGATGAACGTATACGGTTCGTAGTCGTTGAGCGGAATATTTTCAACACCAATGGTGTGGATTTTTCCGGCCAAAACATGACGGTTCGCAACAATGCCTCCAACGAGGGGGCTATTCAGCTCTATCAGCGCGGCACCATGTCCGGATGTCCCGGGTGCTACGGCAATGATCCCAGCGGTATAGCGTGGCCCACCCAGTTCATCTCGGCGTACAACAATAGTTGCGCTGGTTCATGCGTGAATATTTCAGAGAGCGGAATTATTGCTGGCGGCGCGGCAGCCGCTAACTCGATCGCGCGCAATAACCTGTGCTTCGGCGGCACGTGTGTCAGCAACAGCGGAACGGGCAACACCGTGTCGAACAACTCTTCGAGTACGACGTTGAATCCCGACTGGCTGAATTTCAGCGGGACCATGAACAAGATTACCGACTGGAAGCCTACCGCGAATTTTTCGGGCGGCATCAGCGCGCCCAATCTCTTTGATGCCTTGGGCGTTCCGCAGACATCGCCGCCGGACCTGGGCGCAGTACATCACTAGGACAATCATGTTCGCAATCCGAAAATACTTGCGAGCTCTCGCCGCGAGCTTGGCGCTCGTTTTCGCCGCGTTGTCGCCACATGCCGCGGCAGCGGCAGCGGCCTTCGTCAACGCTGTTGCTACTACGGGTGGAGCCACCGTTTCTTTCACGCTGAGCGCCGGACAACAGGTAGTGCTCTTTGCGGGCGACTTCAATGTCCAGAATGCGACGATCAGTGCGACGGACAACCTCGGCAATACCTACGTATTGCGCGGCACTTCGAACGACACGGAATTTGGCGGCACCTACGCGATCCTCGATTGCTTGACGCCCTCGGCGACGGGCGCAATCACTATTACCTTCGCGAGTAGCGGAGGCAATCCAATCGGCGTTGCGGCCATTTACACAGGACTCGCCTCATTCAGCGCAGCCTCGTTCGAGCATGCATTCAACAGTTCCATAACTGGCACGCAGTCCACCTCCACGATTACCCCGACGTCATTCCCTGCGGCGGTCATCTCGTTCTATAACGCCGGATCAGGCACCTTCGCAGCGGGAACGGGGTTCACGCAGGATGAGGAGTTCAACCCCACCAATAATTCCCAGATCGCGGGCGTTGAGCATATCAACGTCGCAAGCGGCACGCAGGCCGGTAGTTGGACTGTTACCACCGGTGTCAGCTCGACGGTGCAGGCGGTTGCGTATCTGGAATCTGGCGCAACCGGCGCAACGCTGACTGGCGCCGCTTCCGATACGACGAGTGTCGCCGCCGCGCTGACAGCGCCCCCGGCACCGTTTGCGCCCATCCTTATCAACATGGGAACCGGCCCAAATACGGGAACCGGCGATAGCCTCGACGTAGCCTTTCCGAAGATCAACGAGATGGTCGATCAGCTGTTCCCCGACAGAAGCACTCAGACGCCCACGACAGGATTCTCGATCACCCCGGCGCAGGGCGTGACGCGGCTGGTACTGACCCCCGCCGGCACACTGGCATCGGGTACGGTCAACATGCCCGCCAACCCTGCCGACGATCAGCCCTTCATGGTCATGACCTCACAGACGATCACCACAATTACGTTCATGCCCGCCGCCGGTCAGACCCTGAGCAGCGCGCCAACCACCTTGACGAATGCTGCGGCCGTGAAGTGGATCTACCAAGCCGCCTCGGGCGCGTGGTTCCGAGAGCACTAGGAGCCAATTCATGGCCGGACTGACGGTCGATAGCACAACCGTCGCGGTCGACTCCACCGTTGCAACGGTCGATGGCGCCGGCGGGGCGACAGCTTTAGCGGGCGCGGCATCGGACACAACGTCTGCGACCGGCGCCCTCAAGCCGCAACTGAAGGGCGCAGCGGCTGACACGACATCGGCAACGGGCCAGCTGATCAATTTCGCGAGCGTCACGCTCACGGCGCCGTTGTTCATCGGCGTGGGTGGCCTATTCGACCCGAATCTGGTTTGGCCGTTCTCAACGCCTGGTGTCGGCTCAGTCGTCTCCTACGACCCTGCAGTTATGACGATTCTGCCGGACGGCGAATTTGTCTTCAGCTCGAACGCCAATGTCACGGCCGAGATTCAGTTCAACGACGGCGTGAACCCTCTCAACGTTGTCATGGTGTTTGCGACGGGCGGCCTGGTCTCCTACGCCTCGGACACCAGCTCTGCATCGGGCACGCTGGTTGGGTCTGCTGTCGCTCTGGCCGCGGCTGCATCGACGTTCACGAGTGCCGCGGCAACACTCACCGCGGGCGCGAACCTGGTTGCTGCGGCTCAGGACCTCACGAACGCAACAGGCGCGCTGATTACCACCATTCGGTTGGTGGCCAATGCCCAGGACACGACCAGCGCGTCAGGGTCTCTGTCAAACCAAACCGGGCCGCTGGCCGGAGCGGCGAACGACACCACCTCCGCCAATGGCGCCTTGAGTGCTGTCAGCGTTCCGCTGGCCGGGTCCGCATCAGATTCGACTATAGGGTCCGCAGCGCTGTCTGTAGCCATAGCCCTTGCGGGATCAGCCGCAGACGTTACGAACGCCTCTGCGGCGCTCATGACGCGTATTTTGATGGCTGCGCAGGCCAACGACGCGACGAGCGCAACGGGCGCGATCATTACCAGCATCAATCTGGCTGGGTCTGGTAGTGATTCGACCAGCGCATCCGGTGCCGTCATGACCGGCATCAACCCAGTGGGACACGCCAGCGACACGACCAGCGCAAGCGCAATCCTCGGGTCGATGGCGATCCTGACGGCTGCCGCGAACACTGTGACCAGCGCCGCCGGTGCGCTGATGACGAGCATTGTGCTGAAGGCTTCGGCCACGGACACATCGTCGGGCGCAGGCTCTCTCGTGACGGGCATCAACCTTTCAGGCGAGGCAACCGATGTAGTCACGGCCACCGGCCGGCTCGTTGCGGTAAGCCTGATACCCTGGCCCACCCACATTCTGCGCACCGGCTTTCAGTCGCCCGGTATTGCAGCAATTGCGGGGGGATTGCCATACGGTGAGTTCTTCGCCTCGGTGGGCGATGTCATCACGTTCGGTATCGATTGGGATGGCGCGCTTGCGCAGTATTGGCATCCGGGCGGCATAGCGCCTCCCGGCCTTGTGGTACGTCCGACCTCGCCGAACGGTTTCGAGTTTGCCACTGCGGCCGGCGGACAGTTCGGAAGCGTAGAACCTGAGTGGCCGTCGGTCATTGGTCAGTCGGTCACGAGCGGCAGCGTCACGCTGACTGCACAGGCGATTTCGACCGATTCGCTTGCCGCGACAGTCGAGAGCGTTTCTCCCAATCCGCCCGCAGGGATAGCGGTAGACGCCTTCGACATCATCGGCCAGATGGTCGTTCTGGTGATTGACGCTACAGAGGCGGCCTCCGGACAGAACTACACCGTCTTGGCGCCTACCAAGATGACGGATGGCGAGACCAGGACGGGGCGGATCGTCCTGAAGGTGAGGTAGATGACCGAGTCATACAAGAACGCCGCAGAAAGGATCGACGCTAAGCTGAAAGGCCATGTCGTTCTGGTTCGCGAGATCATCACCTTGCCGCGCGATAAAGACGGCATGTTCATCCAACCGGATGAGTTGACGCCGAAAATTGCGGTGATGGTTGAGCACAACCGGTTGCGCGCGTCCAAGAAGTACAACTACGCGGACGAGTATTGCGGAGACGCCACCACCGTCGACCCGAACGCCAACTACAACTGCGGCGAGGGAGATGGCCGCCCCATAGGCTGCAACCAGGCGAACGGCAAGCATTGCCTCTTGGTGAGCGACGACGACAAAGAGCCTGACGAGAACGGGGATTACCCACCGCTCGAGATCAACGCCGAGCTCGGAAGCTGCGACGTGTACGAAAACGTCCGTGCTGGAGATGCGGAATTGCTCTGCAACCGGCTGCCGAAGTCGATAGCCGGGTATGTCGTTCGCAAGGGGCCAGTCCCGGCAGGCCAAGGCCAGGTATTCTCGTGCAATCAGTGCTGGAAGGCCAAGAAGACGAAGTGGGCCATTGAGCTTGACCGTGGGTTCTGGTGCGGCGCTACCGCGACGACGGTGCAGAAGAAGGCCTGCTGCGCACTGAACGGCGCACCGACGTTTTAGCGTGAGGGGGGGGCAATGATCCGATTGTTACAAATCGTGTGGCAACTGATTGAGAATTCCCGTATCCCAATTTGTGCAGCGGCCCAGCAGGCCGCCCTTGAGCGCGAGTTCAGGACCGCCATAAAGGGAAAATTTATCTGAATGCGACATGCCGCCCCGGCGTTTCGCGTGACTTTGTTCTGGATGCGACACTATCGCTCGCCGATGCGAGCAACCAATTGAATCAAATTAACCCCATGAGGTGGCCCGATGGCCAGCAAATGCGGGGCCAAGACTCGTGCTGGCGGCAGATGCCAACAAGCCGGGATGCCTAAGAACGGGCGCTGCCGGTATCACGGCGGATTGAGTACAGGCCCAAGTAAAGGCAGTCAGAACGCGCTGACGCACGGTATTTACGCGCGCCACCTCACGGAGGAGGAACAGGCGGAGTACCCACTCCTTGCCATCGGGCATGTCGAGCACGAGCTCCGCTTGACCAAGATTCGCCTTGCGCGCGCCCTCTCAGCCGAGAAGGCGTCCATGGGCGAGCCCGAGCTCGAGGAAGTAGTTGATCACGACCTGATCGGCGAGGAAGGGTCGCGGCGGGACGAGAAGCGCAAGGTGCGCGACTATGTCGGCATCATCGACAAACTGACCGCTCGCATCGAGTCGCTCGAGAAGACGCGCCGCGATCTGCTGAAGGCTGGCGAGGACGATCCGGACGAGGACGACAAGGCACCTATCGGTCGCATCATCGTGGAGGTGGTCAGTGCGAAGCCTTCGCATGACCATGACCGAGCCGCAGGCTAGGTTTTTCCAGCTACCCCACAAGTACCCGCTTTTTTGCGGTGGCTACGGCACCGGCAAGACGGAGACGATGCTCAATTGCGCGATCCGTGACGCGCTGGATGCTGGCTCTGTTCGGCATCTGAACGATTCGAAAACGCCGCCTCTGATCGCGCTCTATGAACCGACGTATGACCTGATCGAGATGATTCTCGCGCCCCGGCTTGAGCAGAAGCTCACCGACCTCGGCATCAGGTACAAGTACAACAAGACGCGCAACCGCATCGCGGTCAAGGGTCGATGCGCTGATTTCGTGATGCGCACGATGGACAACCCGGCGCGCATCATCGGGTACGAATCCTACCGGGCGCACGTCGATGAAATTGACACGCTCAAGCAGGAACCCGCGACGCTGGTATGGCGCCGGATCATCGCGCGCAATCGGCAGAAGCCGAAGGGGCTTGAGAATCCGTTCAATCGAGTATCCGCGTACACGACGCCGGAAGGCTTCCGCTTCGCCTATCAAACATGGGTGAGAGACAAGAAGCCCGGTTATGAGATGGTCCAGGCGGCGACCTGGTCGAATCCGTTCCTGCCCGATGACTACGTGGAGAGCCTGCGCGGGACGTACCCGCCGCAGCTGATCAAGGCCTATATCGAGGGCCTGTTCGTCAACCTGGCGTCAGGGTCTGTTTATCCTGACTTCGACCGCGCGCTGAATCACTCGCCGACGGCCATGCAGCCAGACGAACCGCTGCATGTGGGTATGGACTTCAACGTCAACCACATGGCGGCGATCATCTTCGTGGTGCGCGACGATGTGCCGCACGCGGTGGCTGAGATCATCGACGCCCGCGACACGCCGACGGTCGCGCGACTCCTCAAGGATCGTTACAAGGCGAAGGGCCACCACGTCACGATCTACCCGGACAGCGCCGCCCAGGGCACG
>Ga0302324_100017648_pt1 | contig 14124 bp, 13 predicted proteins | sample Palsa_T0_1_FD_201949 | JGI IMG/M metagenome (GOLD analysis project Ga0302324, IMG submission 201949) | Peat permafrost microbial communities from Stordalen Mire near Abisko, Sweden - Palsa_T0_1 | ecosystem: Environmental > Terrestrial > Soil > Palsa > Peat permafrost | place: Sweden: Abisko... | reverse complement strand
TTTTTTTCCGGAGGGATTCCAAAGTAAGCAGCCGTGGTCACGGAAATGAAAACAAACGGAATGGCGACAATTTGAAAGACACGCAACCACGACGAGAAGGCGAAGCTGATGAGCAGGCTGAGATGCGTCGCAGTAAAGAAATACGACAGCGCGAAGAGCACAAATCCCATCGCAATCAGATTGCGCGCCGGGAATCGGCTCACCGCCTGACCTGCCAACGGCATCACAATGAGCAGGGCCAGGCCGCCTCCGGAAAGGGACAACCCCGCGATGGTCGCCGTATAGCCGAGTTCCTGCTGCAGGAACTGCGGCTGGAGCACCGTGGTCGCGTTCAGCAGTCCGCCGGTCAACAACATGAGAAAGGCGCATACGGCAAAATTCCTAAACTTGAAGAGTCGCAGGTCCATCAGCGGTTTCTCGGTGTGAAACTCCCAGAGGATCAGGATGATGAACGAGACGATGAAGGTTAAGCCAAAGCCGATGATGAAGTTCGATCCGAACCAGTCCTTTTCCTCGCCCTTATCGAGCGTGATCTGCAGCGCTCCCATAGCAACGACCAGCAGTCCAACGCCGATGTAATCGATGCGGTAGAGATTCTTCCGATCGTGTTTTCCGTAGGGAGGATCTTCCACCAGCCGATTGGCGAGGAAGAGCGCCAGTATGCCTACAGGGATGTTGATGTAGAAAATCCAGTGCCAGGAATAGTTGTCGGTGATCCACCCGCCCAGAGTCGGCCCGATGGAAGGCGCCAGCACTGCAACCAACCCATAAAGTGAAAATGCGAGACCACGCTTCGCCGGTTCAAAGGAGTCGGCCATGATCGCTTGCGCCATCGGCTGCAAGCCACCGCCGCCCGCACCCTGAAACACGCGGAACAGCAGCAAGAGACCCAGAGTGGGGGCAATTCCACACAAAAATGAACTGACGGTGAAGAGAACGATGCACGCCATGAAGAAATTCTTCCGGCCAACTACGCTGGCGGCCCAGGCGCCCATCGGCAACACGATTGCATTTGCTACCAGGTACGAGGTGAGGACCCAGGTGCTCTGATCGAAACTGGCTCCCAGACTACCTGCTATATGGGGAAGCGCCACGTTCGCGATGGAGGTATCCAGTACCTCCATAAAAGCCGCGAGAGCAACGCTGGCAGCGATGAGCCAGGGATTTGCTTTGGGCTTCCATGCGTACATGGCTGCGGTTGCGGCAGACGCGTCGGCAGTCGTGGTCGAGGCCATCCTTCTCCGTTTTCCCTATGGTTTGCCAGCTTGGCCTTGAGTCACCTTGATAGATGCAGAGCTTGACCTCTAAGACGCCATTTCTAGGGACGGAGGATCAAAGATGCCGATTGAAGAACGCGAGCGTCCTGGCCATGGCTTCCTTCGCTGCCGCATCGTTGTAGCTGGAGCGTGTGTCGTTATTGAACGCATGCCCAGCGTCATACCAACAGATTTCCACCTCGGGATGGGCCGCCTGCACTTTTTCGACGTCGGACGGGGGAATATGGCTGTCGTCCTTCCCGAAGTGAAGCACGACGGGCACCCGCGGGTTTTCGTGGGCGAACCTGGCGATTTGGCCGCCGTAGTAGCCCACTGCCGCGGCCGGTGACAGCCGTGTCGCGCTCAACCAGGCCAGCGTTCCTCCGTAGCAATAGCCCACTACACCCGCTGGTTTCCCGGTCTCCTTGGCGGCGTATTGGAGTGCTGCATCTACATCCTTCACCGCGTCGTCGATGTTAATTTTCTGCGCGAAGGCTATTCCCTTCTGCACGTCCGCATCGCTCAACTCGACATTGCGTTCCACACGATCAAAGAGGGCCGGAGCCACGGCGTAGAAACCTTCGTGAGCGAATCGATCCGCGACCGATCGCATGTGTTGGTTGACCCCAAAGATCTCCTGTACAACGACCAGCGCTCCCCACGGTTTCCCGTCTGGCTCGGCCACGTAGGCGTCCAGTTCGTGGCCATCGCTGGCCTTTAATTTCACAACTTCGCTCAATTTGTCTCCTCGGCTGTGGCACAGGTGATAGTGCGGTTTTCTTGTTCTTCGATGCAAGAACGAGGAACCGGCTGCTAGTTAAGACGTCGACTTTTGCAAATGTTGAATAAGACAGGACTGGAAGGGTGCTCTATTCCGCATTACGGAGCGGGACTGGCAGTAGGCGGCTGTTTTTCGAGTGCCCAATAGCTGGCACGGGCCACCACCTGCGCACCCAGATTGCGTGTGAGTCGAACGTCCAACAGGTGCAAGCCCGGAGTATTGTCAGAAGGCCGAAAGCTTAGCAAATAGCGGTTGCGGGCGTGTTTGGCGACCTCTTGCACGCGGTCTTCAAAGCCCCGCCCGGTGGTGAATGGGGCGTATTCCCCACCACTCATCAGGGCGATCTGCCGCGCTGCATTCTTTCGCATTGACTGGACTGCCATCATGAGGGGTATCAGCAGATCAGCCGTACTCGAGCCCTGTCCGCCGTGCTTCAGATCATGCAGCAACAGCGCCTTGGAGGGAGAAAAAGTGACACTCAGAACCAGGGTGTTGCTGGTTCCGATCTGTTCTACCAGTCGCCGCTCGTCCACATCGTGGCTGCCATGATCGCGGGTCTCGCTGATTAACAGCAACACGCGGCGGTAGTCCTTCGGCCGGTCTTCCAGCAGTTTGACCGAATAGCCCACGGTATCAAGGATGGCCGCTCCACCGTCGCCTGGCTCGATGCGTTTCAACTCGTGACCCAGCCGATCGGCATCCCGGGTGAAAGGCACGACCAATTGAGGCTTGGAATCAAAACTTACGAAAGCCGCTTCGCTCGACCCATCTCCGAGAAAGAGATCGATCAAGGGAGCCAGGCGGTTGATTTTGTCGAACTCAAGCGCCGCCATGCGGCCTTTCTCCACGGCGACAACCACGGAAACGGGTTCGTTGTCCAGGTCGTCGTCGACATGGAGTTGCTGTTGCACGCCGTTATCCAGCAGTTGGAAGTCGGTGGGTCCCAAACCGTAGACAATTTCCCCCGACGGCATCTGGACCAGGGTTGGGACCAACACCTCAGAGGTCTGCACGCGAATGGTGGTCTCAGGCGAGGCTGTCTGACTGGCTTGCGCCCGGAGGCCGAGTAGGACGATGCCGGCTACCGGCAAGCAGAAGCGAAGGGCGGGTCCGCGGGGAAGGAGAAGACTCAAGAGCTTTGCCGGTTCCGGGTTCCGAAATTTCGCGTCCAACCGAGGAACCGCATCAGTTGGGCTCTTTCCTTCCACAGGAAGAACCAGAAGTACCTGGCATCGATGGTGTCAGCTTTGCGGCCGGAATAGGTTTCGATGCGCCACTTGAGGTACTCGCTGCGCCACGGGGCAAGCCGATGGCCTCTGGTCGCATTCCACAAAAAGCGAACCGCCATGCCGAGGCGCCTCTTTAGAAAGTATAACCAAGATGCGTCGGTTAGGCTTTGGGCTCCCACATGTGCGCGATGAGCTTGTCGGCCAAGTCTTCGGCTCTGACGTGATAGGTTCCGTCTTCCACGGCCTGCTTGAGCCTGGCTATCTTTTCCCGGCGCGCATCATCGACGAGGTTGTCATCGAGGAGATGTAGAGGATCCGTTGCCGGCCGATCGGCGATCGTCGGGTTGTCGCGATGGTCCATGCTGGACTTAAGCGTAGCATCATCGACGTACAAATGGGGACCTTTGGTAACCGGCGCGACAACCATCTGAGGTGCTCAGCAGTCGTTCTTCCGAACTGCGGGCCTCCGCGCAGCGGGGGAGGTACTGGTTTGCTCTTGCCGGTGGGCGAAGTCGGCGAGGCGGGCGCGAAGATGCAACACGGCGGAAGCGTGGATCTGGGAGATCCGCGATTCCACAACACCAAGGATGATTCCAATTTCTTTCATGGTCGCCTCCTCGTAGTAATAAAGGGTCATGACCAGGCGCTCGCGTTCAGGCAGGTCGCCGATGGCCTCGATCAGCCGCTCTCGCATTTCGGATTGCAGGAAGCGAAAGAGCGGATCGTCTTCGGGCCGGTTGGGCAGGTAGACCAATTCTTCTTCCCCCGAGTCCTCGGTTCGTTCCGAGTGCAGGGTGCCGATTTCGAGGCCTTTGAGTTCCCCCAGCAGTTGCTGATAGTTGGCCAGATCGATGTTCATTTGGCCAGCGATTTCAAGGTCGGTGGGGGCCCGGCCGAACTGGGCGGTGAGGGTCTGGATGGCCTGTTCGATGGCACGGCCTTTGCGACGCAATTCCCTTGGGCTCCAGTCGAGGGTGCGCAAGTTGTCCAGGATGGCTCCGCGGATGCGGAATTGCGCATAGCTGCGGAACTGGACCTGTTTGGATGGATCGAATTTTCCAAAGGCGTCGAGGAGGCCTACCACACCTGCGCTGTAGAGGTCTTCTATGGGCACATGTTGAGGCAGTCGCTCGTGGATGCGCCGGGCGATAAAGCGCACGATGGGCAGATGTTCGATCATGAGCTTTTCCTGTTCTGCGGTGAGCAGATCTCCCCCACGCGGGGCAAGTGACGTTGGGGGTGCGACGGCAGAAGCTTCTTTCTTTGCACTATCAGGCACAACATGGGTTACCGCGCTGATGTCTTGCGTCGAATCTCCGCCCCGCCGAGGACGCCTGTGACCTTTTCCTGCTTCTTGCATATTCACCATCCAACCTATGTTGAGAAACAGACCCTAGAAATTTGAGGCGCCGTAGAGCGCTGCCGAGGTACCGGTATCTTTGAGCGAAAGGCACAGGCTCTTGAGGTGTGGCGTCGATGCCGATGGAATGAAGCTCTGTAATTTCATCGGCGCTGCTCCGAGGAAACTCGACCCGTGCCGTCGTTTACTTTCTGGTGCCCGCCTTTCGGGACTTTTGACCGTTGCTCAGTGGCCTCATTTCGGGTTGCATCTCTACCCTGCATCGGAGTGACTGCCTGAAACAAGGCGGTGCGAGGACATTCCTTCGTGGGAGTTTCATAACGGGAGGAGTCGAACAGCGATTGTTCCGAATCGAAACATCGGGTGTAGCAAAACTACGCGGGTGGGGACAGGAACGAAAAAAAAGACTTTTGTGGTTCGCTTTTTGTTCGCTATAATGCAGGCATGTCAGTGACCCGCAGGCAGAAAGAAGTGCTGGACTTTATCAGCAATTTTGTGCAGCGCAATGGATACTCGCCGTCATTTGAGGAAATTGCCCGAGGGTTGAGTCTTAAGTCGCTGGCCACGGTGCACAAACACATTACGAATTTGCAGAAGAAAGGGCTGCTGCAGCGGGCTCACAACCGCAGCCGCTCGATCGATGTCCTGCCGCCGCGGAGCAAGACGCGGCGTTCGGATCGGCTGCCGCTGCTGGGGCGGATCGCAGCCGGGCTGCCTGTCGAAGCTTCAGAGACGAACGAAAGCATCGCACTGGGTGACATTATTGGAAATCGCGAGGTTTTTGCGCTGCAGGTACGCGGGGATTCGATGCGCGACGAGCACATCGTGGATGGCGATTATGTATTGGTAGAGCACACCAGCACTGCGCGGCAGGGGGAGATTATCGTCGCTCTTGTGCGCGGCAGTGAGACCACGCTGAAGCGGTACTACATTGAAGGGAATGTGGTCCGGTTGCAACCTTCAAACGCCGAGATGGAACCTATCTACGTTCCACTTTCGCAGATTGCTATCCAGGGTCGTGTGCTGGGTGTTTTGCGTCGATACGCTTGATAGAGCGGAAAGCATTTGGGAAGCGCATGATCTGCCGAAGTAAATCCACCATAAGGCGTGGAAAAATACGTACCTCAGGGCTTTAGAGTCTGCATGAGAACCAATCGATTGCAAAATCAGTCCCGCAGGGACGGCTGAACTTAGCCCAGGACGCTAGTCCTGGGTACATCAAGAAACATGATTGAGTCCCGCAGGGACGGCTGAAGGTTATCCAGGATTGCGTCGCGGCCTATTTTCAGCCGTCCCTGCGGGACTAGGTCGCCCATTGAAACCCAACCCAGGACTAGCGTCCTGGGCTAAGTTCAGCCGTCCCTACGGGACTAAATTCCACATGACAAGGGCGGTCGGGAGGCATGGTAGCCCACTCTACGCCAAAAACTGGCGTAGAATCGGGCACCCAAAGCCTTGGCGGGGTCATTGCTTTCCGGCTCGTTGGCGACGCAAAAAAGCCCCGGTTGCGCCGGGGCTTTTTACTGATTGCAGACGGACCGCTTAAACAGCGATCAGCTTGTTGATGCTCTGGTCGATTTTGTCCTTGGGGACAAAGCCGACGATCTGTTCCGCAACTTTGCCGCCTTTGAAGAGCAACAGGGCCGGAATGCCGCGGATGCCGTAACGCATCGGCGTTGCCGAATTCCGATCCACATCCATCTTCATCACCTTGAGCTTGCCAAGGTACTGCGCGGCCACTTCGTCCACGACGGGCGCCAACGCGCGGCAAGGCCCGCACCAGGCAGCCCAAAAGTCGACGAGAACAGGCTGGTCAGACTGCAGCACCTCCTGCTCAAATGTCGCATCGTTTACTTCAAAGACTCCTGGTCCTGCCATGTTCCTCCTTCGCTTCCCTGGCTGAGCATAGCATCCCTGCCAAAATGCCAGCCTTAACAGTTGATGCGATACCCGGCCAAAAGGTGCATACAAGCCTGCTGACAGTCAAAAGCGCCTGGGCCTCGCGGCCACAGGCGCTAGAGCAGCCCTCCCCCAGAACTGCCCACGACGCGTAAATTAGGGCTTAGCGAAGGCTTTGTAAATAAAACTTAGGTAATGGGTAAGTAACACCTGAGGAAATCGGAATTGGCCCTTTCGCCATTGCCAGGGCTCTATTCGCCGATGCGCATTCCGGCACCCTCGCGGCAAAGGCCGGCGGGCAGTATTTCTACCGGACACACAGGACGGGCAAGCTCCAGAATTGCTTCCTTGAGAGTCGCCTCCTGGTTTTCATTCCTCCCCTGGGGCGCTTGCGTCAGCAGCATGACGGCCGGGCCCGCACCGCTTAGCGTAACCGACATGACTCCATGGCTGCCAGCCAATGGCAGCAGAGCGGGAAGGAGCGGACAAAGCTCCGCGCGGTAGGGCTGGTGCAGGCGGTCACAGGTGGCCAGATGCATCAGATCCGCCCTGCCCGTAGCGAAAGCTGCGGTCAGAAGGGCCACACACTGGACATTCGTGACCACGTCCTGGCGCGGATAGCTTTGGGGCAGCATGGAACGCGCCTTGGAGGTTGCGACCGGAGTTTCAGGAAGGATCAGAAGGGCTCGCCAATGGGGAGGCGGAGGGAGAGAAATGATGGCCAGCTGCTGGGTATTGGCGGCAATTGTCAGGCCGCCATGCCAGCAGGCGGCCACATTGTCGGGGTGTCCTTCGAGGCGGACCGCACGATCGACGATCATCGATGCGTCCCAATCGAGATCCCCGAAAGCAGAGGCGAGGGCGACCGCGGCCAATCGCACCGCCGCTGAAGATCCGCAGCCCATCCCCACGGGAATGCCGTTGCGCATGCGAATATCGAGGGGCACAATCTGCCTTTGCTCAGCGGCGAGTACCGATTTGTAAGTCTCAACCAGAAGATTTCTGGTCAGTCCGCCACAGATGTTCTGATTGCGCCCGGTGGCGTGGATAGAGAACTGGGGGGCGGGCGCGGCGTCGATTTCTAAAAAGAGCTCGAGCGCCAGTGCCATGGCATCAAAGCCCGGGCCCAGGTTGGCCGAAGTAGCAGGGAGCCGCAGTTGCACCGTCGTCATGCCTGAATAGCCGCCTCGAGGACACGAAGCACAGCATCGGAGGAGGCCTCAAGCGAGAGCGTGGCCCGACGCTTTTCAGAGATTTCCCGCTCCAGCCCCGCCGTCTCTTCTCCGCGTAACAAAGTGCCGCGGTGAAAATCGATGGTGAATTCAGAATCTTTGAGAGTGTGCCCGGTGAGCAGCAGCACGACCGATTCGGCACGGTGGATCTTGCCCTGGCGCACCAGCTTTTTCAGGCCGGCCAAGGTGACGGCGGAGGCCGGCTCACAACCGATGCCCTCCTGGCCGATCTGCGCCTTGGCCAGGGCGATTTCAGCTTCGCTCACTTGTTCGCAGTAGCCTCCGGTTTGCTGGATGACGCGTGCCGCCTTACGCCATGATGCGGGGTTTCCGATGCGGATGGCGGTGGCCCGGGTATTGGCCTGCACGGGCTGGATCTCTTGCCCGTCGTGATGCAGAAGGCTCAGGTAAAGGGGGTTGGCGCCTTCGGCTTGCACTACGCTGATTTTCGGGACCTTGGTGCTGAGTCCCAGGTGCATCATCTCGAGAAAGCCTTTGCCGAGTGCGGAGCTATTGGCCAGATTTCCCCCGGGCACGATGAGGTGATCGGGAATCTGCCAGTCGAACTCTTCGGCGATCTCGAGAGCGGGAGTCTTTTGCCCTTCGAGGCGGTAGGGATTGACGGAGTTGAGCAGATACACCGGCGCGCGCCGGACTACTTCCGCCAGGACTCGGACACAACCATCGAAGTCGGTGTTCAATTGGCAGGTGACGGCGCCGTAATCGAGCGCCTGGGAAAGCTTGGACCACGAAATTTTGCCCTCGGGCAGCAAGACCAGGCTGTTCATGCGGGCGCGGGAGGCGTAGGCGGCCATAGCGGCCGAGGTGTTGCCGGTGGAAGCGCATGCTACCCACTGGAAGCCACGCTCGCGGGCCTGGGAAAGAGCAGCCGTCATCCCCGTGTCTTTGAACGAGCCGGTGGGGTTCATCCCCTGGTGTTTGGCGTAGAGCTGCTCCAGACCGAGCTCCTCCGCGCACTGCAACAGCCTGTAGAGGGGGGTATTGCCTTCGCGCAGGGTCACCGCGTTTTCGGGCTGCAGCAGAATGGGCAGCAGCTCACGAAAGCGCCACACCCCGCTCTGATCGATGGGGAGCCTGGACTGGAGCCGCTCCTGCCACAGCCAACGCAGGGCACCTGGGTTGGGCATACGACGCGGTCCGGTTGCGAGGGCCGGGATGGAGACGCCAGCTGCGCTCCAGGAGGGGTATTCCACCTCCAGAAGTTCGCCACAATCGACACAACGAAAGTCCTTTTCTACTGCGTCCGGGAGGATAACGGCGCTGCAACCGACGCAGCGCAGTTGATGAGAAGCCTCTTGCATGATTTAAGCCTAGCTTAGAACCGGTATGGATGCGGGCAAGAACCGGCCGCAAACGGGTGGGTGTCGCTAATCGGCAAAGATGGCCGAGTAGTCGCGGAACTTGTAGTCTTTGCGATGCGATCTCCCGGAAGACCAGTTGACCCTGGCATGGAAATGCTTGGTGCGCGATATGTGATCGTCGAGGACGTCACATGCCTTGGAGACGTTCCCGGCGGTGAGCAGTTCGAGTATTTTCTGATGCTCGTCAAAGGCTCGATTCCTGTATACGGCCGTGTCCATGAAGCGATAGCGCAGCGCTCCGACGCTGTGCCCGATATTTCCGTAGGACTGAATAAGGTACCGATTCTGGCTGTGCTTGATGAAGGTTTGATGGAAGTCGGTGTCCAGGAGCTTGCTTTGGAAAAGGTCCCCCGAGCGATAAGCGTCGTTCATTTTTTCCGCGATTTTCTTGAGCGACCGCAACATCGCGGAGGCGGCATTCTCCATCGAGACGCAGAGGGCGCGTTGCTCGAGCAGCAAGCGAAAATCGCATAGCTCCTCAATCTCTTCGCTCGTGGGGCTGAACACGTAGCTGCCGGACTGAGGAACGACGACCACCAATCCCTTGAGGCGAAGCTCATTGAGGCTTTGACGAATCGGCGCTTTGCTGACGTCGAGAGCTTTGGCCAGGTCATTCTCAGAAAGCGGTTCTCCCAGATCCAACCTGCCGTAGACGATGGCGTTGAGGATTTTTTCATAAGCCATCTGGGTGAGCTTGGTATCGGATGCAGGTGAGCGCGGACTCTCAGGGGCGAGCCGGGCCGGCACCGGAAGTCTTGTGACCTTGGCACTCATATCGCGCTCGCTATGGCTTTTCCCAGTTCACTGGTGGTGGCGTTGCCACCCAGATCTGGTGTGAGGCGACGGTTGGGTGCGGCGAGGATAGACTCCAACGCGTGGAGGACGGCCGCGCCCGCCTCGGGTTCGCCTAAATGCTCGAGCATCATGGCTCCCGACCAGATCTGGCCGATAGGGTTGGCGATTCCCTTGCCCGCGATGTCTGGAGCTGAGCCGTGCACGGGCTCGAACATCGACGGGAAAATTCGCTCCGGGTTGATATTTGCCGAAGGGGCGACGGCGATGGTCCCGGTAATCCCGGGACCGAGATCGGAGAGGATGTCTCCGAAGAGGTTGCTGGCGACGACGACGCTGAAGCGATCGGGCGACATGACAAAGCGGGCGGCGAGAATATCGATGTGGTATTGGTCGGCGCGAATATCAGGATACTGGCTGCTCATGGCCGCGAAGCGCTCGTCCCAGAAGGGCATGGAATGAAAAATACCATTGGACTTGGTCGCCGACGTCACATGGTCGCGTCCCAGCCGCCTGGCCAGTTCAAAGGCATAACGGAGAATGCGATCGGTTCCTCTCCGAGTAAAGATCGCTTCCTGAATAACTGTTTCGTGCTCTGTACCGGCGTGGAGGCGGCCGCCGATCTGGGAATACTCTCCCTCTGTGTTTTCGCGGACGATCCACATGTCGATATCGCCGGGATGCCGGTCACGAAGAGGCGGAGTGATCCCCGGCAACAGCCGCACCGGCCGCAGGTTGACGTATTGGTCAAATTCGCGGCGAATAGGAATCAAGAGTCCCCATAGCGACACATGGTCGGGCACTCCCGGGTAGCCGACCGCGCCAAGGAAGATGGCGTCGTGGTCTCGTAGGCGTTGTATGCCGTCTTCCGGCATCATGCGGCCAGTGGCCTTGTAGCTTTCACAACTCCAGTCAAAATGCTGGAAGCGAAAACCGATACCAAACTTTGCTCCTACCGCTTCGAGAACGCGCAATCCCTCGGGGACCACTTCCTTCCCGATCCCGTCTCCCGGAATGACTGCGATGGTTTAGGTCTTCATGGCGTTTGCAGGAGTGCGTAACTAGACGCAGCGGCCGCCGTCGACCTCCATGCAAACCCCGGTGATGAACTCGGCCTCATCACTGGCCAGGAATGCGCATGCTTTGGCTATATCGATGGGCCGGCTGAGTCTTCCCAAGGGGATGGTGCTGATGACCTTCTGGCGGCCGAGTTCGGGATCGCCGGCGGGCAAAAAATGCCCGAGCAGGCCCGTTTCTCCCATCACTGGGTTGACGGCGTTCACACGAATGCCATCCGGAGCCAGTTCCACGGCCATCGACTTAGTCAGGAGGTTGGCTGCCCCCTTCGAGCCGTTGTACCAGGTCAAACCGGGGCGGGGCCGAACCCCTGCGGTGGAAGCAACGTTGACGATGTTGCCTGAGCCCTGACGCCGAAATACCGGCACCGCGTGAATAGCGCCGAGATAAATACTCTTGACGTTGACCGCAAACACCCGATCAAAGGTCGCTTCATCGACATCGAGCATCGGCATATTCTTGTGCGTGGTTCCCGCATTGTTCACGAGAATGTCCAGCTTGCCGAAACTGCTGAGTGCGAGCGCAACCATTTGAGCGACCTGGGCACTCTGGGTTACATCGATATGCGCGGGCACGGCATCGAAACCTGCGGCTTTGATTTCTGCCGCAACTCTTTCCGCTTCCTCAGAACGTATATCGGCAACCAGAACCTTCGCGCCCAACTCGGCGAAGTGTTTGGCGATGCCTTCGCCAAATCCCCCGCCAGACCCGGTAATAATTGCAATTCGACCTTTGAGTTTCATTGTGCCTTTCGTTTGCGCTCTAGACGCCGCCCATACAGAGGTACTTCACTTCGACGTATTCTTCGATACCGTACCTTGATCCTTCTCTGCCGATGCCAGACTGCTTCACTCCTCCGAACGGAGCCACTTCGGTGGAGATGAGTCCTTCGTTGATGCCCACGATGCCATACTCCAAAGCCTCGGCTACGCGCCATACGCGCCCGATGTCGCGAGTGTAGAAGTAGGCGGCGAGGCCGAACTCGGTGTCGTTGCTCATGGCGATGACTTCCTGCTCAGAGGAGAAGCGGGTCAACGGAGCAACCGGCCCGAAGGTCTCCTCGTTCATCAGCTTGGTTCCTCCCGGCACATCGAGAAGGATGGTGGGCTCGAAGAAGGTACCGCCCAGAGCATGGCGTTTTCCGCCCAAGGAAATTTTGGCGCCGTGGCCGACGGCGTCGCTGATGTGGTCTTCCACCTTGTCTACGGCTGCCTGATCGATAAGGGGTCCGATGGTCGTGCCGGCGCTCAAACCGCTACCGACGACAAGCGCACTGACTGCAGCCTGCAGCTTGGCGGTGAACGCGTCGTAAATGCTGTCTTCCACAAAGATGCGGTTGGCACAGACGCATGTCTGGCCGCCGTTGCGGAATTTGGAGATCATGACCCCGGTCACAGCCCGGTCGAGATCGGCGTCGGCGAAGATGATGAACGGCGCGTTTCCCCCTAGCTCCAGCGATACTTTCTTGACCGTACTTGCGCATTGCTGGAGCAGTAGCCGGCCCACTTCGGTCGAACCGGTGAAGGACAGTTTTCGCACCACGGGACTCGCAGTGAGCACGCCGCCCACGACCTCAGGCACCCCGGTAATGATGTTGAGCACTCCCTTTGGCATCCCTGCCCGTTCGGCTAGCTCGGCGAGAGCCAGCGCGGAATAGGGCGTTGATTCAGCGGGCTTGATCACGACGGTGCAGCCGGCGGCTACTGCCGCTCCCGCTTTTCGGGTGATCATCGCGTTGGGAAAATTCCAGGGGGTGATTGCCGCTACGACACCGATCGGCTGCTTGATCACTATGATCCGGCGATCGGCGGAGGTGGCAGGAATTACGTCCCCGTAGATGCGCTTTGCCTCTTCGCCGAACCACTCGATAAAGGAGGAACCATAGGCGATTTCGCCCCGCGCCTCGGCCAAGGGTTTGCCTTGCTCAAGGGTCAGGATCATGGCCAGGTCATCCTGATTCTGCATACACAGATCGAACCAGCGACGCAGAATCTGGGATCTCTCCTTGGCGGTTTTGGCTCTCCAGGCAGGTAAGCCTGCCTCAGCCGCGTCAATAGCGCGTTGCGTGTCTGCAGCGCTGAAGCTGGGAACGGTGCCGATCTGGCTCCCATCGGCAGGATTGGTGACGGGAAAGACGCTGCCGTTTTCTGCGTTGACCCAAGCGCCGCCCACGTAGCACTGCTGGCGAAACAAACTCTCGTCCTTGAGGGACATTTCGACTGAGTTCAGAGCAACGGATATCAACATACGCGGTTCCTCGCGACCTGACCGGTTTCAAACGCGTGAAGGCCTTCGAGCAGTATGAGGCCCATGGCATTGCGGGTATCTTCTGTGGCGCTGCCTATGTGTGGAGTAAGAAACACATTATCCAATGTAAGGTATCGCGGATCCACATCCGGTTCGTGGTCGAAAACGTCCAGGCCGGCGGCGAATATCTTTTTTCCCAGCAGCGCGTCAATCAATGCGTCGTCGTCGATCATCTCTCCTCGAGCGACATTCACCACGATGGCGTTGGGTGGCAACAACTCAATGCGCCGACGGTTGAGAAATCCGGCCAGATCCGGGGTTCCAGGAGCCGTGATCAAGAAAATGTCGCTCACCCCGAGCAGGCTTTCCGGGGTGTGATGGTAAACAGCGCCGTTCTCCGAGTCCCGCGGTAAGGGCTTTCGGTTGTGATAATGAACGTGAACCCCAAAGCTGCGAGCGCGGTCCGCGACCGCCTGGCCGATCCTGCCCATTCCCAGAATGCCCAACCGCCTGCCGACCAGTCCCAGCCCGAGCAATTGCGTGGGTGCCCAACCCGGCCACTGACCGGACCGCACCAGCGCCTCTGCTTCGTGAGCGCGTCGCGCGGCGTTCAGGATGAGCAGCATGGCAATTTCAGCGCACGCATCGGTGAGGACACCTGGAGAATTGAAGACCGCTACTCCGTGGGCCCGGGCGGTATCGATATCGACGTGGTTGAACCCGACGGAAAGCGTGGCCACAGCCTTCAGGGTTCCGGCGAGGGTTTCAAATACCAGGCGCGATACCTGCTCGGTCGCGGAAACGAACAAATAATCACAATGCAAGGCGTTGCTGGCCAACTGCTCAGCATTCATGGCACACCCGGAAGG
>Ga0302324_100017647_pt1 | contig 14124 bp, 11 predicted proteins | sample Palsa_T0_1_FD_201949 | JGI IMG/M metagenome (GOLD analysis project Ga0302324, IMG submission 201949) | Peat permafrost microbial communities from Stordalen Mire near Abisko, Sweden - Palsa_T0_1 | ecosystem: Environmental > Terrestrial > Soil > Palsa > Peat permafrost | place: Sweden: Abisko... | reverse complement strand
CGCTGCGCACGACGCGATGACCGGCCCAGCCGGTGAGTGTCCGCGTTTCCTTGTCCCAGAATTCGCTGATAAGAAAATTCGAGCGCACCATATGCGTGTCGTCGCGCGCGGTGGCGAATACTTCGACATTTGTGATGAGCCGAACGGTTCGCGACTGCGGCGCCTGCGACCAAGCGAAGCCGGTGCGCAGCCGATAGACACGGTCTTCCAGCCGGCGGCGGTCATCGAACATCACCGCGATCTCGCGCCGCGGGTCGCCGGCGTTTGGCGTCGACGGCACCCAATAGAGGCACTCTGCCGCGTACATGGCGAGCCAGTCCTCGTATTTGAGCTGGTCGAGGAGCCGCGCTTCACGCTCCACAAGACGGCGGAATTCGTCGCGAACCGCGTTGTCGGTCACCGCGCGCGCGTCGTCCTGCCAGTCGGTGAAGTTAGCTATGAGGTCGCGGTATAGCGCGTCATTAACGTAGTACGAGCTACGCGACGGATCCGGCGCCTTAGGCGCATTCACTTTTATGGCTCCCGTCGGATGGCGAGGTTGGCGCGCGTCTGCATCAGACGCTTCCATTCCTTAAAATGCTCGCGCATGAACGCTTCGTCGGTCGCCGGCGCAGTTTTGGTGCCGTCGTCATGGGTCTTGACCCGATCGGGGATACCGAGGCCGCGATGCATGTAGACCCATTCGTCCTCAACGGCTTTGAGGCCGCGCTGAATCTGCTCGAAATTGGCAATGTCGTCGACTTCGCCGAAATTGGGGAAGCCTTCCTGGGTGCGCATGCGGAGCGCGTTGATATCGCGCACGCCGTCGGCGCCAATGCTGCCGTCGTCGACGATCATGGTGCCGTACCAGATCGCATTAGTCTCATCGACGCTGACCGGCTCGAACACCTGGATATGATTGCCAAGGAGAGAGAGGTTGGGAAAGACGTTGATGTTCACCGGTTCGGAGCCGGCGAGGTCGAGTAGCGAAAAGGCGCGGTCACCGTAACGGCTGATAAACTCAGCCTCGTAATATTCCATACCGGGGTGCGCGCTTTCCAAGGCCCACAGCCCTCCCGGCCGCTTTTCCAAGTTCGGGCGCTTGTCCTTGTAGTGATTGCCGCGGCCGGTATAGCGCATGTACATCGGCTGACTGTCCGGCGAATTTCGATAATAGGACATGCCCTTGGCGTTCTCGCCGGCAAAGCGGTTCTCGGTCTCCAGCAGCGAGCGGTGCGAATAGGCGACGTGATAGCCGTCGCAGGAATTATCGTAGGCGAGCTTCCAATTCGCTTTGAAGCGGAAGCGGTTCGCTTCGCAGACCACGACCCGGCCTCCTGGATTGCGGTCGAGCCATTCGTCGATCACCGTCGCGATCGGCCCGAGATGCTCGGGGAGCGGCAGCGCGTCCAGATTAAGCGTGGCGAAGATGAAGCCACGATAAGATTCGACGCGCGGCACCTGCGCCAAATTGTATTTTGGATCGCGCATGTCCTCGGCGTAGCCATCTGGCCACGGTACGCCGCGCAACCGGCCGGTATTGAGGAAGTTCCAACCGTGATAGGGGCACTGGAAAGACTTGCTGTTGCCCTTGTCGAAGCGGCAAAGCGTCGTGCCGCGATGGGTGCAGCGATTATAGAGTGCGCGGATCTTTCCCTCCGCGTCGCGGACGATGATCAGGGGACGCAGTCCCAAATTTCGGGTGATAAAATCATTGACCTCGGGGATTTCGCTTTCGTGCGCGAGATAGGTCCACGTGCCGCCGAAAATTTGCGTCATCTCAGCTTCGAAGATCGCGGGATCGGTGTAGATCAGCCGGTGCGCACGATCTTCCTGGACGAGAGAGTCCCAGTCGTAGAGCGCGGTGCCGCCGACGCGGGTAGGCGCGGCGCCGATTTTCTCCAGCGCCGTCATTGTTTGCCCCGCAGCTTGGCGGTTCGCCGCAGCGGTGCGATGCCGCGCTCAAAAGAAATCGAAATACTCATTCTGTTCCCACTCGCTTGGCTCGTCGGCCGGCGGCGCTCCTTGCAGTGAATTTTGATAGCGACCGGCTTCCGTTCGCTTCAGCTTGACGAAATAATCGACAAAGGTATCGCCGAGCGCGCGGCGGAACAACGGCTCAGTCTCGAGTGCATCGAGCGCCTCAGGCAGGCTCTTCGGCAACAGCGGCCGTTCGGCCGCGTAAGGTTCCTCGCTTGACGGCGGCAACGCCGCTTTCGTCTCGATACCCGCAAGTCCGGTCACGATCTGCGCGAGGATGAAAAGGTATGGATTGGCCGCGGGCTCGCCGACGCGGTTCTCCAGCCGCGTTGCCGGGTCGTCGACACCGCCAAGGACGCGGATCATGGCGCCGCGATGATCATACGCCCAGGTCGCGCGGTCGGGTGCGAGCGAATTCGGACGGAAGCGGCGATAGCCGTTGACCGTCGGCGTGGCAAAGACGGTGGCCGGCGCCGCGTATTGCAACAGGCCCGCGAGATACGACTGGCCCAGCGGCGAAAGAACTTCACCGACTTTCTGCGGCATGAACAGATTCTCGCCGGTCGTTGTATCGATCAGCGATTGATGCAGATGCCAGCCATTGGAATAAAAGCCTTTCAGCGCGGGACGACACATGAAAGTTGCGAAATAGCCCAGCCGTCTGCAGATCTGGCGCGTGGCGGTGCGAAACAGCAGCACGTTATCGGCTGCTTCAAGTGCGTCGCGCGGAGCGAACGTGCATTCGACCTGCCCGGGACCCCATTCGTTTTCGATGGAGCGCAAGCCCAGTCCCAACGCTTCGAAGGCGGAGCCCAGTGCGTCGAAGGCGTCCTGCATCAAATCCATATTGGACTCGGAATGGTAGTGATAGCCGGGTTCGACCGGCGCGGTTTTGATGGGCCGGCCGCGAAGGCCGGGCGCGCCGACATTGTCTTCGCTCAAATGCGCGTCGACGACTCGCAGCAAGTACCATTCGATCTCTGGGCCGATGACGCTTTTCCAGCCGCGCGCCGCAAGCCGCTGCGCCGTCCTGCGCAACATCTGGCGCGGCGAGAAATGGAACGGCTTGCCGTCATTGAAATATTCGTCACCTAAAATCCAGCCGACGCCGTCGGCCCACGGAAGAACCCGGAAGGTTGCCGGGTCGGCCACAATGGTCAAATTGGGAGAACCAGTCATTTCGGGAAGGCCCATGCCGCCGCCGGGCGTGAAAGAGGCGAAAACACGCGCGCCGGCGGAATCCAACGTCGTCGTGGCAACGCCGATGTTGAAACCTCCGGTCAGGGCCGAAACGAAAGCCGGAATGGTCAGTGTTTTCGCTCGCGAATAGCCGTGGGTGTCGCCCCAGGCCAACCGGACAAAACGCAGTTTCTCGCCTTCGACCCGGCGCAAAAGGTCCGCGGCGAGCCGCTTCTGCTCGTCGCTCCAAAGGCCGTGTCTTTCGATGAAACTCGCGCGCTCGTTCTTTGTCATCTGCCGGGAATCTAACTGCTGCAGCGGCGCTCGGTCCAGCGGGGATGAATAGTGGACGGAAACCTGCTAATCCGTCCCGCTAGCGACTAGTGTCCCGATTCCGAAGTTCGCATGATTATGCTGCACCCTGGTTTGCGAACTTCGGAATCGAAAGGACACTAGCAAAGTATTGATCTAGTGTGGCTTCGGTTCAGAAGTCCGCATGAAGAGTGTGCGGCAAAAATGATGCGGACTTCTGAACCACCACACTACCGCAATCATCCGATAACGTTTTAGACGACGTCAAAGAGGTACCCGATGTACGCCAATCTCCAGCTCTTTATCGACGGCCAATGGATCGACAGCGGCGGAGGCGCCGGCGAGGACGTGATCAATCCCGCGACCGAGAAGCCGCTCGCGCGCCTGCCGCATGCCAGTGCGGCGGATATCGACCGCGCGCTTGAAGCCGCCAAGAAGGGCTTCGCCGTCTGGCGCGCGGTCTCCGCCTATGACCGCGCCAAGATCATGCGCAAGGCCGCCGATCTGATGCGCGAGCGCTACGACGCCATCAGCAAGACGCTGGTGCAGGAAGAAGGCAAGGCCTACGCGGAAGCGCGCGCCGAAGTCATCACTTCGGCTGACATTATCGAATGGTACGCCGAGGAAGGCCGCCGCGCCTATGGGCGCGTCGTCCCCGGCCGCGGCAAGTTGCGGCAGATCGTCATCCAGGAACCGGTCGGCATTGTCGCCGCTTTCACGCCGTGGAATTTTCCGGCGCTGACGCCGGCGCGCAAAATCGGCGGCGCGCTCGCCGCCGGTTGCTCGCTCATCCTCAAGGCTTCGGAAGAAACGCCCGGCACCTGTGTCGAGATGGTGCGCTGCTTCGCCGATGCCGGGCTGCCGGCCGGCGTGCTCAATCTCGTGTTCGGCGTGCCGGCAAAAATCTCCGAGCAACTGATCGCCAAGGACGAGGTGCGGAAAATCTCGTTCACAGGCTCGATCCCGGTCGGCAAGCATCTGGCCGTGCTCGCCGCCAAGGGCATGAAGCGCGCGACCATGGAGCTTGGCGGCCACTCTCCAGTCGTCGTCTTCGCCGACGCCGATCCGGAGAAATCCGCCGACACCATTGCCGGATTCAAATACCGCAACTCCGGCCAAGTCTGCATTTCGCCGACGCGCTTCTACGTGCAGGAGCAGGTCTACGATCGTTTCCTCGCCCGCTTCACCGAATACGCCAAAGGGCTCAAGCTCGGTGACGGGCTGGAAAAGGGCGTGACCATGGGACCGCTCGCCAATGCCAGACGTATTGACGCCATGGAATCCTTCGTCCACGACGCCAAAGATCGCGGCGGCAAGATCGTCACCGGTGGCGAGCGCCACGGCAATCAGGGCTATTTCTTCGAGCCGACGGTAATCACCGAAGTGCCGGACGATTCAAAAATCATGACGCAAGAACCGTTCGGACCGCTGGCGCCGGTGGTGAGGTTCAAGACGCTCGATGAAGTCGTCGAACGCGCCAATTCGCTGCCTTACGGGTTGGCGGCTTATGCGTTTACCGGCTCGGCGCACACCGCCAACCTGATCGGCGACGCCTTGCAGTCAGGCATGGTCGGCGTGAACTCGATCGCCGTCTCGACGCCCGAAACACCGTTCGGCGGCATCAAAGAATCCGGCTATGGCAGCGAAGGCGGACTTGAGGGATTGCAGGCCTATTTGAACACAAAGTTCATTTCGCAGGCCTAAACCCCATCGGCGTGCTCAAGCAGCCCGAAATGCGGGCCAAGGCGCCGCCGCACCCGCGTCATTGCCGTGCGTGCGGCGAAAGCGTCCGCAGCGATACGAGCCAGCGAACGGATTTGCGAGGGCCGCGCCACCACGTCGCGCATCATCGCCAACACGTTGGCGCGTCCGTCCGGGCGCATGTTAATGAGAGCCGCCGGCGGCACGGTCCGGTGTGCCGGATCGACAACCACGCGCACGGCGGCAAAGGCCAGCCGATGCTCGGCGGCGACACGGGCGACATGATGCGATTCCATGTCGACGGCGGCCGCGCCGGTGGCGCGGTGAAGCTCGCGCTTCTTGGCCGGTTCGGCGACCGGATTATCGACACCGACAATCGGCGCATGCACGGCACCGTCGATCATTCCAAGGAGCTTGCGCGACCAGACCGGGTCGGTCGCGTGGACGGTTTCTGATTCGCGAATGGCGGATGCCACCACCCAATCGCCGGCGCGCAGATGCGAGGCGAGCCCTCCCGCGACGCCGAAGCTGATCATGCCGCGGTAGCCCTGCCGCGCGGCCGTGGTGGCGACCTTTTCGAGTTCGCTGCCGGCAGTGCGGCACGCGACCAGGACGCCCGGTCCCGCGGCTATGCGCGCCTCGAAAGCGAGCCCTACGAATGCAATGACGAGTTGTCTTGGGGTTTCGACTGCTGCTTCGCTGACGAAAAGGGATTCGTCGCTATCGTTGACCAGTCCATCTACAAACGTACCCCCGGCGAAATCCAATTGGGATGCCATCAGAAGCCCTTGCCTCGGTACCACCTAGCTAGGATCACGCCCCCAAACGTGCGCCTTGCAGACTTCTCGGCTTCTTCCGGCAAATCACCGAGCGCAGGGGTAAATTCTACCACAATCTGTCATCATTGCTATCGGTAATACGGAATTTCTCAATTTATTCTGGGACCTGTGGCATGGCCGCATTGTGTTTCACTATAGAACTGCGGTTCGTGATGTTTCACCGCTAGCGTATCGAATGGACACAATGCCGCATACCTTAATAACCGGCGCGAGCGGGCTCGTCGGATCGGCGGTGGCGAAAAAGCTGGTCGCGGCTGGACATCGCGTGCGGGCGCTGGTGCGGTCCACGAGCCCGCGCGCTCACTTGGCCGGGCTCGACCTGGAATATGCGGTCGGCGATATCCGGGATGCCGAATCCGTTCGCCGGGCCATGGCGGGTGCGCGTTATGTTTTTCACGTCGCCGCCGATTACCGGCTCTGGGCGCGCGTTCCGCAAGAAATATTCACCGCCAATGTGGACGGCACGCGCAACATCATGCGGGAGGCCTTGAACGCGGGCGTCGAGCGCGTGGTCTATACCAGCAGCGTCGCCACGCTGGCGCTTCCCAAAGACGGAACTGCTGCGGATGAAAGCGTGCCGCTGACCGTCGAGGCCGGCATCGGCGCCTACAAGCGCAGCAAGATCGCCGCCGAGCGGCTGGTCGAAGCGATGGTTGCGGAACAGGGGCTGCCGGCCATCATCGTCAACCCGTCGACCCCCATCGGACCCGGCGACATCAAGCCCACGCCTACCGGGCGGATCATTGTCGAAGCGGCCCGCGGCCGCGTGCCCGGGTTTCTCGACACCGGGCTTAACCTCGTGCACGTCGATGACGTCGCCGACGGCCACTTGGCGGCGCTTGAGCGCGGTGCGATTGGCGAACGCTACATTCTCGGTGGCCAAAACGTGTCGCTGGCGGATATGCTTGCCGACATTTCCCGCATGTGCGGCCGCTCTCCGCCGCGACTGCGCCTGCCGCGCGCCGCCGTTATCCCGGTGGCTTTTCTTGCGGAAGCGACCGCCCGGTTGACCGGGCGGGAGCCATTCACGACGCGCGATGGAATCCGGATGGCCGCCTACCGCATGTTCTTCACGGCGGCAAAGGCGCAACGCGACCTCGGCTTTCGCGCCCGGCCCTATCGAGAGGCACTAGAGGACGCGATCCGCTGGTTCCGAGAAGCCGGCTATCTCGATCGGAAGCGGCGGCGCTAGAGCGCGTTGATCTTTCTTCGACTCGTCATCGCCGCTCCCGCTCCAGCTTATTCCTGGAGCATGATCTTTTCCGGAAACCGGGGTCCATTTTTCGGGATCATGCTCTAATTCCCCGCATCCGCGTAGCCGCCGAGCGCGTAGCCCGAGCGGCGCGCCGCGGCAACGCAATCGGGATCGCACAAAGCGGCAAACTCGTCCGCATACCGATAACCGGGCGCGGCGCCGGCGAACGCATCCGTTGTCGCCGGGTGAAAGTAAATTTCGACGAAGCCGGGGGGCAAGCGGCCGAGCAACGCGGCGACGCGCGACTTGGTCATCGCGCCCGACCACGCCAATCCGAAAACCGCGTCGGCCGTGACCAATCCGGCGCGCCGGATCTGCGCACGGAGCCACGCGGCCCAGGGCGCGACCATTCGCGCCGCCAAGCGATGCGTCTGCGGATCGATATCGGCGACGATCCGCCACGGCTCGATCGGAACACGCAGCGCCCGCATGCCGTAGCGCCGGCCGATGCCGACAATCGCGGCGGCGACGATCGGATTTAAATGAAAATGCCGGTGCGCGTTGACGTGGTCGAGCGGCAATCCGGTCGCGCGATAGGCTTCGAATTGCGCGGTAATTTCGGCGCGGATTTGCCGCCGCACTGAAGGAGCCATCACGCTGCGGACGCTGTAGCCGACGAGATCTTTGCGTAAGCGCCCCGACGCATCGACCAGCGCCGGAATTTGCGCGCGCGGAGACATCGGATCGTCATTGACCAGAACGACGTGAAGCCCGACGCGCAGTCCAGGCAGAGCGCGCGCGCGTCTCACGGCATCGGCCGCAGCCGGAGCGCCAACCATCAGACTTGCCGCGCTGAGAATGCCGCGCCGGTGCGCCTCTTCGACCGCGGCATTGACCGGTTCGCTAAGCCCGAAATCGTCCGCCGTTATCGCCAGCCGATTCAATGGGCCGACTCGCGGCGTTCGCGCAGGAACGAGAAAAACTCAAGCCCTTCGCGCAAGCGGCGGCGCATCATCTGTGGGCTGCGTACCATTTCCGAAGCAATAGCGGCAATTTTCGGTGCGCGGAAATAAAAGCGCCGGTAGAAATCCTCCACCGAATGGAAAATCTCGGTGTGCGACAGGTGCGGATAATGCAGCGGCGCCATCTGCACGCCGTGGGTGTCGATCAGCTCGGCGTGCTCCTCGTCGAGCCATCCGTGCTCGAGCGCCTCGCGATGAAGTTCGGTGCCGGGATAAGGCGCGGCGAGCGAAACCTGGATGGTGTGGGGATTGATCTCGCGGGCGAAGCGAATGGTTTCCTCGATGGTTTCCCGGCTCTCGCCGGGAAGCCCGAGAATAAATGTGCCATGAATGGCGATGTCGAGCTCGTGGCAATCCTTGGTGAAGCGGCGGGCGACGTCAACGCGCATGCCCTTGCGGATGTTGTGCAGTATCTGCTGGTTGCCGCTTTCGTAGCCGACCAGCAAAAGCCGCAGGCCGTTGTCGCGCATGACCTTCAGGGTCTCGCGCGGAACGTTGGCCTTGGCGTTGCACGACCAGACCATGCCGAGCTTGCCGAGTTCGCGCGCAATCGCCTCGCTGCGGGCGCGGTCGTCGGTGAAGGTATCGTCATCGAAGAAAAACTCTTTGACTCGCGGAAATGCCTGTTTCGCCCAGCGCATTTCCTCGATCACGTTGGCAACGCTGCGGGTGCGGTACCGATGCCCGCCGACCGTCTGCGGCCACAGGCAAAAGGTGCAGCGCGATTTGCAGCCGCGCCCGGTGTAGAGCGACACGTAAGGATGCTTCAGATAGCCGATAAAATAATTCTCAATGGCGAGGTCGCGCTTGTAGACCGGGGTCACGAACGGCAGTTCGTCCATGTTCTCCAAAATCGCGCGCGGCGGGTTGTGCCTGATCTCGCCGAACGCGTCGCGATAGGAAAGTCCGGCGATGGTGCGCCAATCGCGCTCCTCGGCGATCTCCTTGATGGTGAAGTCGAACTCGTTGCCGGCGACGAAATCGATCGCCGGGGACCCCTCCATGCTGGCCTGCGGCTCGACCGCCACCTTGGCGCCGACCAATCCGACCTTCAGGCTCGGCTTTGCCGCCTTAAGCGCTTCGACAACGCGAACGTCCGAGGCAAAAGACGGCGTCGAGGTGTGCAGCACCGCGAGATCGTATTCGCCCACCTCGCGCACAACATCGGCGAGCGTCACCCCGTGCGGAATGGCATCGATAAGCTTGCTGTCGGGGACGACCGCGGCGACTTGCGCGAGCCAGGTCGGATACCAAAAGGAGCGGATTTCGCGCCGCGCCTGGTAGCGTGACCCGGCGCCGCCGTCGAAACCGTCGAACGACGGGGCCTGCAGACACAATGTTCGCATTACGATTGCCTCAGGTCTTGTCCTTCGATCAGGGTGCCGTTGGGCGCGACGCGGTAATCGGCGCCCCGCCAGTGCACCGTAGCCCCGAAGAAGCTCGTCGCGTAAACAGCGAATGCAATCAGATCGTGGACCGGAATGAGCCAATAATTCTGCCGTGGCAATCCAAACCGCCATTCGACGCAGCGGCACAGCGTCACGCGGGCGACGAGGACGGCAATCGCCACCATAATCGCGGCCGGATCGCCGCCGAGTAGCGCGAGCAGCGCGAACGGCCACGGATGAGTCACTATGGTGCCGGCATAAGCAACCGGGTCGATGCTCTTGATGGTGCGCGCGACGCGCATCTGATGGCGAAAGAGCTGGCGGAAGCTTTCTTCGAAGCAGTGATGCCCGACCAGAAATGGCGCCGTCACCACCTCGTATCCAGCGGAACGCACCGCGACCCCGATGGCGTGATCGTCGGCGAGAACGTCGGCGAGCGCGGTAAAGCCGCCGATGCGATCCAGAACGGACCGGCGTAACGCGATCGTTGCTCCGAAGCACGGTTTCGCCAAGCCTAAGCTGACGGCGACGATGGCGTGCGGCAGGAATTGCGCGTTGATAGCGAGTGCCGAGAATCGCGCCCACAAGCCCTCGCCACCGATACCGTGATAGAGGCAAGTAACCGCGCCTACCCGTGGCGCCGCAAGGAGCGACGTCAGTGAACGCAAATAATCAGGCTCCACGGCAATATCGCTGTCGGAGAGCACCAGCGTGTCGTGTCGTGCGCGCGGCAGCATGTTGATCAGGTTCGATACTTTGCGATTGGTGCCGCGACCGCGCGGCTCGACGGCAACTTCGATCTCCAGGTCCGGAAAATCGGCCGCGACGGCACGAATGGCGGAGACCGCCGGCGAATCCGGCCGTTGCGTGCCGCATACAATCTGCATTGGCGCCGGATAATTCTGCCGGCAGAGCGCGGCAATCAGACCGGCAATTCCCGGTTCGAAGCCGTGCAACGGCTTGAGCACCGTGACCGCGGGCGGCTCGCCGATGCTGTTTAATTTTGGATTGGGGAAGCTGACGACGCAGAAGCACGCCAGCACGGTGAACAAACAACCGATAATGGCAAGCGCCAGAAACGCATCGCCCAGAAAAATCGGCAGCGACGCGGCGTCAAAGTTGTGAGGAATAATCTGAAAAAAACTGTGAGGCATACTCTCGATAAAGTCGTGCGGAATGCTCTCAACAAAGTTCATGACTAGTCACGCATCGTCATCGGTTCAGGCGGGCGCACCAAAATTCTTTTCCAACGCCCGCCGGGACAAATAAATCGGCACCCGAATCCGGCGCAGCGTATTGAGATGCAGCGCGCCGGCGCTTCGGGCGGCGACAATCAGCGATATCAAGATGTTTTCGCCCCACCGCTGCAGCCTTTGCGCAAGCGTCAAGCTATTTCCCTCCGGGATCACCTCAAATCCGTAGCGGGCCATGATCCGGCCGATCTGACCGGACTTTTCCTTCGCGCCGGAGGGCACGTCGCCGAAGACGACCTCAATATCGCCAAGATCAGGCCGCGAGCGGAGAAAACGGGCGAGCTCCACCAGCGATATCTGGATGCCGCGATGCAGCTCGCGTCCCGAAGCGATCGTCGGTCCGCTGAGCGGGATCGGCGGCATCTGCTCAGTCCAATAATGCAGCTGTGCGAACCGCTGACCGGCCAATAAACGAGTGCCATCGTGCAGCACACGATCGCGCATACAGCGGGAGATTTGCAGGCGGAAAACACACGCCGGATGAGTGGTGTATTCGAATACGCCTTGGCGCCACCGTAGCAGCCGGTCGAATGCGAATACCAACGCGGCCACGCCTGAATGGCGGTGCTTGGCTCGAAAGTCTCGCTCAGCGGACGCCCACACGGTCATGCAGCGGATCCCCGCATTTCCGCAACCTGGGGGTAACGCATGCCAACAACTAAAGTTACCGTCCCGCGGTCAATATAGCCGAATTTGCGGCATCCGGGCGAGACCCTAAAACAGACCAAGAACGCCGCCGCCTTATGCGTCCGCGTCGCCATAGATTGTCGCCAAGGTGCTTTTGACCAGGAGGGCGATGGGCACGGCGAGAATGACGCCTGGAATTCCGAGCACAATGCCGCCGGCCAGAAAGCAAAAGATGATCAACACCGGATGCACGTGGGCGGCGCGCCCCAGCACGATCGGACCGACGATCTGGTCGATCGACAGCCGCAGGAGGGTCGCATAGGCGGCATATTCGACAATGTTGATCAGACCGCTTGCGGTGCGCAGCGACGCCAGCCCGGCGATGACCGCCGCGGAGGTCGGCCCGACGACCGGAACGGTCTCGAGAATACCGGTCAGCAGCGCCAGAAACACGGCTTGCTTGATGCCAAGAATGACGCCAAGCCCGATGTAGGCCGCGACCGTCGCATACGCGACCACGGCGATCACGCCGATGAAATAGCGCATCAGGACCGGATCGAGCCGCGCCCAAATGCGCGCGACCAGAGGCCGCCGATGCGGCGGCACAATCCAGAACAGCCCGACCGCCACGCGCTTGCCGTCGGCCAAAAAGTAAAACAACAACACGATGGCCAAAAAAGCGCCCATGAACGCGACGAAGCTGTAGCCGACGAGCAACTCAATCTGATCGGTTTGGCCGATCCAGTCGCGGACGCGCACAAGCACGTTCTGCACGAGATCGTGGGTATTCATCGACAAGCCGAACAGCGAGACTGGCTTATCGCCTTCGGCCTGACGGACGAAGTTCTCGAGCATCCCCTGCAAACCGGCTGCGATCTCTGTCGACTCGGCGATCAAGCGCTTGGCAGCAACGGCAATAATCAGGCCGGTGAGGCCGACCAGAATTAGAAATAATCCCACGGCGAACAAAATCCGCGGCCATTTGGTGCGCCGCGCCGCCCAATCGAGCAAAGGCGTGCAGATATAAGCCACGATCGCCGCCAGCACGAAGGGCAGCAAAATCAGTTTTATGAAGTAAAGAAAAACAGCGAGGATGACAGCGCCGACCATAATGGCGCGCGTTTCGCCCGAATCCAGCGGCGCGACCGCGCGACCCCGTTCGGCCGCAGTTTTGTCTTCGGTGTTTCGCTTGGGCGATTTCATGAATAGATGCGGCCTTTCCAGCTGACTTTGCCGCTCAGCCGCAGCCGCACGCTATCGACTGCCATGACAGCCCCCACCGAATAGCCAATCGGAAAAATCAAACCGTACCAGAATGGAATGCGAAAATAGGACGTCGCCGCAATATGCAAACCGAAGGCGGCCCCGGACGCCGCCAGCGCCAAGCATAACGCGATACCGGCGTCAGGGACGCCGATCAGCCAGCTCGCCAAGTCCGTCAGAGGGATCACAATTGCGGCCCATGCCAGGACAAAAGCGGCCAGCGCTATGGCCACCGTCGCGACCGGACCGCCGAGCGTGTCGATGAGGTTCTTGGCAAGGCCCGGCCATAGGGTCTCCCAGCCGGTATACATTCGCGCGGCCACCAGGGTTTCACCGCCCATAAGGAGCACGGAATATCCGGCCTGTTTTAGACGCCGGGCCAATTCCAAATCTTCGCAGATCGCGCCGCAAACGGCGGCATGACCGCCGGCGGCATGATAGGCGTCGCGCCGGACCATCATGAACTGTCCGGTCGCAGTGACATCGCGCCCGGTGCGCGCCTGAAGCCGCCGCAAGTTTTGCAGGAACGAGAGCAGAATAAGACCACACGGCAGAATGAGGCGTTCGGCAAAGCTCCGCAGTTCCTGATGTGGCGCCAGCGACAAAAGGTCGAGATTGCGGAGCGAGGCGGCGTTGACGGCGCTTGAAAGCGCGGCGGGCTTCAGCGTCACATCGGCATCTACGAAACAAAGCCATTGCGTCTCGCCGAGCGCCGCGCGCGCCCCGTTCCAGCAGGCGTGGGATTTTCCGACCCAGCCCACCGGCAATGGCGGGCTTCGCAAAAGTTCAACTTGTCCGTGGCGCGCCGCCATGCCGCCGACCACGGCAGCGGTTCTGTCTTGAGAATGATCGTCGACAACGAGAACGCGCAAACGGCCGGCCGGATAATCTTGCGCGACCAAAGACTCCAAACATCGCCCGATATTTTCTTCCTCGTCACGTGCCGGAACGATGACCGCAATCAGCGGCGCCCGATCCGGCGGTGACGCTGCAGCGAGGCGGGGCAAAAGCCCGCGCTGCCTGATGGCCCGCACGATCAACAACACCATGATCGCGAGCCACGCTGCCGATACCAAAAGCTCCACAGCCTCACCGACGCCGCGCTCGGGCCGAAATGAGATGCTCCGGCCCAGTGAACCCACGGGCAAGCTCATATGTTCCGCGAAGTTAACCGCGGCAGTCGCCCGGTCAACTGCAGGCCCATCAACGAAGAAGGCCGCCCCCGGCGGCCTCATCTGATGGGCTGGCAGCAGTCAGCCTGTTTTCATTTGACGCTAGGGGCGCATGACGTCGGTCAACAGGCTCGTGGTGACTTCCGTTGTTGGGGCAAGAGCCGACGTTAGACGTGCATCGCTCAAACAGCGCTTATGACCGATGCTGTCGAAA
>Ga0302324_100017640_pt1 | contig 14129 bp, 12 predicted proteins | sample Palsa_T0_1_FD_201949 | JGI IMG/M metagenome (GOLD analysis project Ga0302324, IMG submission 201949) | Peat permafrost microbial communities from Stordalen Mire near Abisko, Sweden - Palsa_T0_1 | ecosystem: Environmental > Terrestrial > Soil > Palsa > Peat permafrost | place: Sweden: Abisko... | reverse complement strand
GGCGATCAGCAGCGCGGGATCGCAGGCCAGCGCCATCGCGATCATCACACGCTGGCGCAGGCCGCCCGAGAGCTGGTGGGGGTACTGGTACACGCGCTCCTTGGGATTGGGCACCCCGACGAGCTCAAGCACCTCACGCGCGCGCTCCAGCGCCTCGGCCTTGGACGCGTGGCGATGAATGCGCACCGCCTCACCGATCTGACGACCGATCGTCATCGTCGGGTTCAGCGAGGTCATCGGGTCCTGGAAGATCATCCCGATCTCGTTGCCGCGGACCCGGCGGATCTGATCGTCCGAGAGCGCCACGAGATCGCGGCCGTCGAACACGATCTCACCCCCGGCGATGTAGCCGCGGTGGGGCAGCAGCCGCATGATCGACATCGCGGCCATCGTCTTGCCGCAACCCGACTCACCGACGATGCCGACCGTCTCACCCTTCTCGACGTCGAAGGACAGGCCGTCGACGGCATGGACGACCCCGCTGTGGACACTGATGTGCGTCTTCAGATCGACCACCTCGAGCAGCTTGGCCATCGTCACTTCTCCTGCAGACGCACGTCGAAGGCGTCCTGCAACGCGTCGCCAATGAAGTTGAAGGCGACCACGGTGATCACGATCATGATCAGCGCCGGATACACCTCCCACCAGTAGCCGTCCTGCAGGTAGGTGACGCCGGACGCGAGCATCGTCCCCCACGTGGGGATGCTCGGCGGCAGCCCGAACCCGAGGTACTGCAGGATGGCGAGGATGAGGATCGCGTTGGCGATCTGAAAGGTGACGGTGACGACGATCGTGCCGATCGTGTTGGGGATGATGTGGCGCAGGATGACCCGCCACGGGCGACCGCCCATCACCTGCAGCGCCTCCGCGTACTCGCGCGTGCGCAGGGTGAGCGTCTCCCCGCGCACCAGCCGCGCGGGCACCAGCCAGGAGACGAGCGCGAGCAGGAAGATGAGCAGCGAGAGGCTCGGCTTGTACACCTGCGCCATGAAGATGAACAGGAACACGACCGGAATCGCAAGGCCGATGTCGACGACGCGCATCATGATGCTGTCGAGCGCCTTGCCGAAGAAGCCGCTGATCGCTCCGTAGAGGAGGCCGAACAGGGTCGAGATGAACCCGACCGCGAGGCCGACCTCGATCGAGCTGCGGCCGCCGAGCATCAGCCGCCCGAGGATGTCGTAGCCGCTGTTGTCGCTGCCGAGCGGATACGAGCCGCCGGGATGCAGGTTGGTGTCGAGCAGATTCGGGCTGTACTGATCTGTGTGGTACAGCAGCGGCCCGATGAAGCTGAACAGCACGATCAGCACGACCAGCACGACGCCGAGGACGGCGAGCCGGTTCTGGACGAACGTCCGGCCGAGCAGCCGCCACGGGCTGCCGGTCGAGACGACCTCGCCACCCGACGGGGCGGCGACCGTGGCCTCGAGCTCCTGGGGGTTGACCGCGCTCAATTGCGTGAACCGCTAGTAGCGGATGCGGGGATCGAGGATCGCGTAGGCGATGTCGGCGAGCAGGTTGCCGAGCACGGTGGTGACACCGACGAGCACCGTGATCCCGAGCAGGACCTCGTAGTCGTTGGTAGTCGCTGCGGTGTAGTACTCGAGGCCAGCGCCGGGGAAGTTGAAGACCTGCTCGATGATCAGGGTGCCGGTGAGGACGAGGGGGATCGACATGCCGACGAGCGTGACCACGGTGAGTAATGAGTTGCGCAGCAGGTGGCGCCACAGCACGAGCCGCTCGGGCAGTCCCTTGGCCCGTGCCGTGCGCATGTAGTCCTGGGCAAGAGTGTCCAGCGCGGAGGAGCGCATGTAGCGGCTGAACTGCGCGAAGCTGACGAGCGTGAGGCTCGCGATCGGCAGCACGAGGCCGGAGGGGTGCGAGAGCATCCCGCCCACCGTCGAGGACTGCGGTGCCTCGGCGGGGAAGACGTGGAAGGAGATCGCCAGGAACTGGATGAGCAGGATCGCGATCGCGTACTGCGGCATCGAGTACAGCAGGAAGCTGGCGCCGGTCGCGGCGTAGTCGGCGGGACGGTTGCGCCGCACCGCCTGCAGCACCCCGACCGGGATCGCGATCAGCAGCGACAGGATCAGCGATACCCCGCCGAGCACAAGGTCCTTGGGCAGCTCGGAGCCGAGCAGCGAGTCGGTCGTGCGATCGAGCTTGAACGAGTAGCCGAGGTTGCCGTGCAGAAGCTTGTCCAGGAAGTTCCAGTACTGCGCGTAGATCGGCTTCTCGAGGTCGTTGGCGTCGTTGAACTGCTTGATCGCCTGCGGCGTGGCGCGGTTGCCGAGGATGTCGCGGGCGAGGCTGCCCGGCAGAGCGTGCAGGAGGATGAACGTGATGATCGTCACACCCAGCGTCACGATGACGGCCTGGATCAGCCGACCGATGATGAATCTCGTCACGGGCGTTCTCTCCTGCGCGCTCTGCCGATGCCAGCGACGTCGGACTACTTGGTGAGGTACCAGTCCTCGGGGTTCAACAAGCCCATCGCGTTGGCGGCGTAGCCCCCGAGCTTGCTCGAGACCATGGTCCCGCCGTCGCCGGCGTACGTCCCGATCGACGTCGGACCGAAGACGTCCGGGACCTGCTTCTCGATGTAGCTCGCATACGCGGTCAGCGCGGCCTTCTCGCCGCTCAGCGGGCCGTACACCGTCTTGTCGATGAGCGCCTGCGCCTGCGGGGTGGTGTAGCTGCCGTAGTTCGCCGCCGCGCCCTGGGCGTAAAGCTCCTCGCCGGTCGGCAGGTAGTCCGGTCCGTAGATCCAGCCCGCGCCCCAGTCCTGCGCCGTCCACCCACAGTCAGACGCGCTGGGGCTGCACGCGATCGCCTTGCTGATCACGTCAGAGAACGGGTGATTGGTGAGGTTGATCGAGATCCCGACCTTCTTGGCCTCCGCCTGCAGATCATTCATCTCGCCCTGGATCGCCGCGACGCCCGCCATGTAGTCCAGGTTGAACGAGATGGCGTGGCCCTTGGCGATGCCGGCCCCGCACTCCCCGGCACCGGTGCCGGGCTTCTGGCAGGTCGTCGTGCCGCCGGGTACGACCTTCCAGCCGTTGTCCTTCAGCAGCGTCGCCGCCGCCGACGTCGAGAACGGGTACGGGTTGGTCGACGCGGTAAACGCAGTCAGCGGGCTCGCCGGGCTCGCCGGGATCGGGCTGTAGGTCGGGACCGCCGTGTTGTCGAGGAAGGCCCTGGTCCACCCGTCCTGGTCGATCAGGTGCTGGAAGGCCTGGCGGAAGTACAGTTGGCTGAACACCGGTCCCATCGTGGGGTTGTGGAGGTTGAGCGGGAAGTAGTTCGCCGAGTAGCTCGAGGCCTTGTTGTCGGTGTAGCCCTCCTTCACCACGGACGGGACCTGCGGCGCGTCCTGCGCTGGCAGGTTGCCGATCGTCACCGCCGACGGACCGCCTGAGCGGATCTCGTTGAACTGGGCCGTGTCGCTGGTGAACGGCAGCTCGACGAACCTTGAGATCGTCGGCTTCGGGGAGCCCGAGAACTTCGGGTTGGGGACGAGCGTCACCTGACCCGAGCTCGTGAAGCTCTGCAGCTGGAACGCCCCATCGACGATCTTCCAGATCGGCGAGGAGGCCCAGCTGCCGACGGCCCTGGACTGGGTGTCGAGGAAGCGGTAGACCGCCTCGGCGCCGGCCTTCGTGTCGTCGGGCAGCTTCGCGTTGGGGTTCGTCGGCGCCGGCTGCGACAGCGAGGTGCGATCCCACGCGAGCGGCAGCGGGAACAGCTGCGACAACTCGTTGTAGATGAACCACTCCGGGTCATAGGACTTGTTGAGATGCAGGACGAGCGTGTGCTCGTTCGGCGTCGCCATGCTCACGATGTTCTGCGGCATGAACCCCGGCACGAAGCCACAGTAGTTCGCGGACGGGTCGGCGGCGTAGACGTGGATGTAGAACTCGACGTCGCGCGAGGTGACGGGCGTTCCGTTGGCCCACATCCAGTGCTTCATCGGCACCGTGACCGTCTTGTCATTGTCGCTGAACGCCGGCTTGTTGCCGACGGAGTAGCTGTAGTCGACGGTCGGGCTGTAGTTGTTGCCGTACCAGTACAGCGGGCGGTACAGCATGTACGAGAACTGGTTGAGGTTCGTCGTCGAGCACACCTGCGCGCTTGTCATCGGAAAGATGTAGTTCGGCGGGGCCTGCGGCTGCTCGGTGAACGACACCGTGCCGCCCATGAGCTTCGCCCCCGACGGCGCCGTCGGCGACGTGTAGCCCGGGCCGCTCCGCGCGGCCAGAGTGCTCGACGCACCGCCGCTGCTGCTGCTCGAGCCCTTGGAGCTCGGCGAGCTTGTGCTGCTGCTGCCGCCGCACGCTGCGACGAGGAGCGCTACCGCGCCCACGAGCAGGCAGATCGTAAGTGGGCGCCCCAGCGCCCGACCCTCAGTCCTCATTTGCACCGCCTCATAGCAGTTGACATTCCTCCCACGCTCGCGGGGAGTCGGTCCTTGGAGCATCCCCTGAGGTCGGTCCCGGGGCCAAGAGATTTAGAATCAGCGAAATGTTCGGGATTCAGTTCGCGTCGGCCGATCTGGCCAACGTCCGGTTTGCCGTCTCGCCGCTGATCGAGCTCTGGCAAAGTGTTCGCGCGCTGCAAAGCCCTGCCGCGAAGTCGCTTCACGCCCCCTGGCTCGCTGATGCCCGCGACCGAGTCGGCGATCTCGACGTCGCACAATTGTGCGCGCTTCAGCCGATCCGCGGACGCAGCCCGGACTTCATCCATCCGCCACCGACGGAGCCTTTGGCCAAGTTCGAAGGGGAGCTGGCACGTATGCTCGCCACTCCACCCGCGCGCATCAGGCTCGAGGTGGCCTCCGCCTACCGCGGCAAGCCCGTGCCCCCAAGCCTGCGAGCGTTTGTCGAGCAGCCGGACGCCGCAGTTGTCCGACTCGCCGATCTGCTGCGCGCGTACTGGCAGCGCGCTCTTGCCCCGAACTGGGACCGCATACGTACGGTGCTTGACGGGGACGTGCTCTATCGCGCTCGCCAGACCGCCGTCGGCGGCATGCAAACCCTGTTCGGCGACATCGATCAGAAGGTTCGCTACGAGGAGCCACGGCTCGTCCTCGACAAATCGTGGGGCGGTCTGCTCAAGCTCAACGGCCGCGGCCTGCTCTTCGTCCCCAGCGTCTTCGTATGGCCTGCGCTGGTCGTCGTCGACGAAGGCCCATGGCAGCCCACCCTGATCTATCCAGCGCGCGGCAGCGGCGTCCTGTGGGAGCCCCGTTGGGCGACTCCTGAAGCTCTCGGCGCGCTGATCGGCAAACGCCGTGCCTCGATCCTGGCCTCACTGGATGCCCCACATTCGACCACGGGCCTCGCGCGGCGACTCGACGTCACCCCAGGCAACATCTCCCAGCACCTCGGCGTGCTCCAAAACGCCGGCCTTGTCCGAAGCCATCGCGTCGGACGGTCGGTCCTCTACAGTCGATCGACCATGGGGGAAGTGCTCGCGCACGACGAGAGCCGAGCCAACGGCCACATCGGGGAGCCGCCACCCGGCCCATAGCCGCGTCCGAACTTCACCCGCTCGTTCGAAGTCAACCCACAGCGGCATGCCTTTGCAGGCACGCGACTAACCTGTGCGCTCCGCCGATTACTCAGCCGCCTGAATGCCTAGACGCCCAACTCGCGCGCCTCGCCGGCTGCGCCCCGATCCCCGTCAGCTCCAGACGAACCGACCGCTCCCGCCTGGACCCCGGCGGCAACCGACAACTCGGACTCTACGGCATCACGCGCGTGTGCCTGCTCGCGTAGTTCGCGCTCGTGGACGCGCAGCTGGGCCGCGTGGGCGATCGCCTGCTCTTTGGCGTCGGTCAGCTGTTGGATTTGCTGGGCGAGTTGGTCTTGGGCCAGCGCTTGGGCCCGGATGCGCTCAACGAGGTCCGGCAGTGCGTCGAGGTCGACCCCGAGCTCGCACAGCGCCCGGGCGACTGTCGTATCGGCCTTGCCGGCGAGGACGAGCAGGAGATCTCCTGTGTCGGGCTCGCGCTTGAGCTTGTAGCGGATCTCGGCCGCCAGACGATTCAGTGCCCCACTGAGCCCGTCGAACCACGCCTGATCGATTGGCTGCGGACTGGGCCGCTAGCCGATCGAGGTCGACTTTCCCTGGTCGCGTGCCTCTGGGTCTGAGAGCATCGCGATCACTGCGGTGCGCAGCGTCGCGGAGTCAGCGTCGCAGTCGAGCAGAATCCGGGCAGCGACGCCCTCGTGCTCGCGCACGAGGCCGAGCAGGATGTGCTCGGTGCCGATGTAGTTGTGCCTGAGCGTCCGTGCCTCCTCCTGGGCCAGGACGACGACCTGGCGGGCACGGTCGGTGAATCGCTCAAACACACCCCCCGATAATCCCACGATCCACCACGACTCGGGGCCGCCGCTTTGAGCCGCTACGGTGGGGGCTCTCGGCTTGCTGAGTACGTTTACGCTGCGTCACGGACGGCAGGCAGCCGACCTCGATCCTCAGCAGACAGCGGCTCACGCGAATTCGCGCAAACCGCTGCCCGCCGAGCTGCCGAACCCCGGCCGCCGAGTGTCGCCAATCGAGGGCATCCCCGCTGGGTATGCGATTGGAACGGCCCGAAACCCCGGTGGGCCTGTGCTTCAGAGCCCGCGCGCGGCCCCGTCGGCGGCCTGCGCGAGCGTCATTGCCGCGGCAAAGAAGGCAGACGACTGGCCCCTGAACAATCCGGTCGACGTGAGGAATTTGACCGTTGCGACGGCACCCCCGTTCTGTGAGAGCGACGGGCGGACGATCGAGCAGTCCGGCAGGGCCGGGTTGATGAACTCGCATGGCCTGGGGAAGATCGCGTTCGGCCGGGTGGACTCACTGCCCCTGGCCTTGAGATTCGGAAAGAATGTTCCCGTCTCCGGGTCCTTGACTTTCGCCAATGGTGGCTCGACCGCATTGGCGGCAGTGTCCTGCCAGACGCCGAAGTGATCGACCTCAGTACCACCGATGCTAACGAGGATCCGCAGGACCTCGATATTCGTCACCTGCAGTGCCAGCGTCGTATACAGGCTCGAGCCGCCCTGCTCGATCATCGCGAAGTGAAAGGCGGCGCTGTTCGCGATCGCCTGCATCCGCGACTGCTTGGTCGTCTTGGGAGGTACCGGCGCCTTCATGTTCGGCGGAGTGTCGTGGTCGTTGAGAGGGATCGCCGGCTGGTTCTTGATCGTCACCGCCTGCTCGAACGCCGCACCAAAGTCAGGGTTGTGTGTCGACCGGTAGCGTAGGTACCAGCTCGTGTCGACGTCGAGCTCTTTGAGGTTGGTGAGCCAGCGCCGCTTACGGTCGGCGCCCGTCGCCTGGCTGCCTTTGAGAGTGCGGAACGCCCCGAGGTTTACCGGCTGTGCGCCCTTGGAGACCAGGTAGGCATTGAGGAACGCGGCGTGACTCACCTCGTCCCGCGTGTTGCCGGAGATGTACGCGGACATGTCACCATCGAGGTTCGCCAGCGCGTTGACGTAGGCCGGGTTACCGCCGTGGGACCCGCCCAGCTCGTTGTACTGCTCCCATAGATCAGTCTCGAGAGTTTCCGCCGCGGCCAGGAACCTCAGGATGGCGATATCACCGGCGGTGGGTCCACCGGCGGTGGGTCCGCTTGATTGCGCGTGGGCGGACGACGCCAGGACAGCCGACACCGGCAGCGCCGCGGCGCTGAGCAGACTGGCATGCTTGAGGAAGGACCGTCTCCCGACGGCTTGCTGCGATGGCGCCTGCACTTCCGAGTCCTGAGCAGGGGCTTCCGAAGGCGCGCCAGAGCGCACGTCTTGCATTGTCATGTCTGGCCTTCCTGTGTGAAGGTGATGAGTGGTTGGGACAACCGATGGACTGGTCGTTCGTCTCCTAAGACGCCCGACTCGCGGATTCCTTCCCGACGAGTTGGTTTGCTCAGGTCGCGTGGATCAACCAGCGGACGTCATGAGACAGGCCAAGAGATGAACCGGCACCCCGGCTCCCCCGTCCGCTTGCCTGCTCGCGCTCGACGCGGCCTGGCTGTGGCCGGCGCTCGCTGCCGGCGTGGGCCGGAGCGCTGCTCAGCGCGGCGATCGTCTGCCGGATCGCGCGCCCCGCACCGGCAACGGCCTCCCCTGAGCCGGCGCACCGATGACCACCGTCCGCGAGCACCACGACGATCTGCTCACCGAGCACTGCCCAACGCGCTCGCCACCGTACGCGGTCAGCCGGCGATCGGCCCGAGGTTCGGCTCCAGGCCGTACAGACGAAACGCCCGGAAATGCGCGAAGGTGTGATGCGATGGGCCGTGGAAGTCCGATGAGCCGGTGGTCAGCAGACCGTGCTCGTCGCAGTGGGAGACCAGCAGCCGGGTCTCGTCCTCGGTATGGGCGACGTAGAAGGCCTCGACGCCGTCGAGTCCCGCGCGGCGGAAGCGCTCGACGGTCTCGATCACCTCGCCGGGGTCCTTGACGTCCCAGAACGGATGGGCCCAGACGGCCAGACCGCCGGCTCCGTGGATCAGCTCGATCGCCTGCTCGACGGTGGGGGCATCCCGGGGCGCGAACGCCGGCTTGCCCTCGATCAGGTAGGCGACCAGGAACGCGGTCGGCTCCAGCAGCCCGTCGCGCTGCAGGCGCTCGCGGTTGTCAGGGTGTGAGACCACGGCCTGGGCGAGATGGGGGCGGCCGATCGTCTTGCCCTCCTGGGTGCGGCGGCGCAGCTGCTCATCATCGATCGCGAAGCCGAGCTCACGCAGCGCATCGCTCATCTTCTCGGCGCGGCGCTCGCGGTCATTCCGGGAGCGCGCGAGCGTCTGCGCCAGGGCCGGCTCGTCGGGGTCGATCAGATAGCCGCAGACGTGCAGGTCCTGTTTGCCGTCGAGCACCGCGGTGATCTCGGTCGCGGGGACGAGTCCGATTCCGGCGGCGCGCGCCGCCTGCGCGGCCTCGGCGACGCCGAGCGCGGAGTCGTGGTCTGACAGGGCCAGCAGCTCGACCCCGGAGGCGGTCGCGGCGGCGACCACGTCGGCGGGCGACAGCGCGCCGTCGGACAGGATCGAGTGGCTCTGCAGGTCGAAGGTGGGTTCGCTCATCGGGCGCAGGAGGCTAGCCGACGAGCAGGCGGACCGGCATGCGCGGCGGGTCGCCGCGACCGGTCAGGCCGGGTGTGGCGCGGCGCCCGAGCGGCGGCCGGCGCCGACGTGACCGTGCAGCGCCGCGAGTCCGCCGAGCGCGACCAGGCCGACCGTGACCGCGCCCAGTCCGAGCCCCGCGCGGGCGCCGAGGTCGCCCATCAGCCAGCCGATGATCGGCCCGCCGATCGGCGTCGAGCCCTGGAAGGCCACGAACCAGAGCGACATCACGCGGCCGCGCATCTCCGGCTCCGAGCCCAGCTGCAGCGTCGAGTTGCCGGTCGACATGAACATCACCGAGCCGGCGCCGACGAGCGCCATCGCGATCAGCTCGATCGCCAGCCCGGGCGCGAGCGTCGCGAGTGCCATCGCGACCGTGAAGCCCGCGGCGGCGAGCACCAGCGGGCGCAGACCGGTCTTGCCGCGACCGGCGACATAGAGGCCGCCGACGACCGCGCCGATCCCCATCGCCGCGGTCATGAAGCCGAATCCGGTCGAGCCGGCGTGCAGGCCGCGGGAAGCCATCACGGGCAGCGTCACCTGGAACTCGAAGGTCAGGCAGCCGGCGATCGCCATCATCACCAGCGGCACGAGCAGGGCCGGGGTGCGCCGGACATACGCGAGGCCTTCGCGCAGCTGCCCCTTGGCGCGCGGCGCCGGTGGGGTCGGCTGCAGCTGCGAGGTGTCCATCGTCGTCAGCGAGAAGACGACGCCGATGAAGCTCGCGGCGTTGATCAAAAAGCAGACGCCGTCGCCGACGGTCGCCAGCATGATCCCGGCGACCGCGGGCCCGACCGAGCGCGCGACGTTGACCATCACCGAGTTGAGGCTGACCGCGTTGCGGACGTGGTCAGGGCCGACCATCTCGGACATGAACGACTGCCGCGCCGGGTTCTCGAAGGCATTGTTGAAGCCCAGCAGCGCGGCGAGCACGCCGATCTCCCAGACCTGAAGGATCCCGAACACCGCCAGCAGCCCCATCGTCAGTGCCTGCAATCCCATCATCGTCTGCAGGATGATCATCAGGCGACGCTTGTCGACTCGGTCGGCGATCACGCCGCCGTACGGGCACAGCAGCAGTACCGGCAGCGTCTGCAAGGCCACGATCAGCCCGAGGACGGTGCTCGAGTGGCTGAGCGTCAGGACGACCCACGACTGCGCGGTCATCTGCATCCAGGTGCCGATCAGCGAGATCGCCTGGCCGCTGATGTAGCGACGGTAGTTGGGTACTGCGAATGCGGCGAACGTGACCTGGCCGGCGTGCCTGACGCGCGTCAACGGGTCTCGTCCCGAAAGCGGTCAGCGAGCGCCTCGAGCGCCGGGATCGCCTGTTCGAGGCTCCGCCGCTCGGACGCGGGGAGAGCTGACATCCCGCGGTTGAGGACGTCGGTGCGCTCGCGTCGCATGCGCTCGGCGAGCCGGTGACCGTCGTCGGTGACCTCGACCCAGGCCGTGCGCCGGTCGCCGGCATCCGACGCGCGGTCCAGCAGCCCGGCGTCGACCAGCGTCGAGATCGTGCGTGACAGCATGGTCGGGTTCAGCGCCTCGATCTCGGCCAGCTCGGAGATCCGCGTCATGCCGCGCCGGTCGACGCCCAACAGCACCGAGATCTTCGTCGGGGTCAGCCCCGCGTCGGTCGACGCGGTCGTCGTGCGCAGCTGCCGGGAGAGACGGCCGAGCACGGTCCGCAGGCGTGCGGCGGTGGCGGCGTCGAGGGCTTCGGTGGTGGCTGGCATCGGTGCGTTTCGTTCCGGTTCGGTGGGCTGGCGGTGCATCAGATAGTTGCCTGCCAGCAAGCATTATCCTAGCACCGCCCGCGGCCGCCGATCAGCCGGTGCGCCGGCCGAACAGCGCTCCCGCGAGAACCACGGACACGACCAGGATCCCGGCGCTCCAGGCGACCGAGTGCCAGGCCGTTGCACCGAGCCCGCCCGCCCCCGAGCCGCCCGCCAGCAGCGCTCGGATCGCGTCGACCACTTGACTGACCGGTTGGTTGGCGGCGAACGGGCGCAGCCATGACGGCATCGTCGAGACCGGCACGAACGCGCTGGACGGATACGGCAGGAAGCTGACGATGAACGTGATCCCCTGGGCGGCCTCCGGCGATCGCACGAGGATCCCGATCGCCGCCGCGAACCACGAGATCGCGAGCACGAACAGCGTCAGCAGCGCGACCGCGGCCACCCAGTCCGCGGCGCCGGCGTGCGAGCGGTACCCGATCACGAACGCGAACGTGACCGCCAGCGCTGCCGAGGCGAGATTGCGGCTGACGCTGGCGACGACGTGGCCCGCGATCAGCGACTCGCCGCGGACGTTCATCGAGCGCAGACGGTCGACGATCGCGCCCGACAGGTCCTGGGAGACGCTGACCGCGGTCGTGCCGGCGCCGAACCCGACGCAGACCAGCAGCACGCCCGGGACGACGTAGTCGATGTAGCGACCGCCGGTGTGGATCGCGCCGCCGAAGAAGTAGACGAACATGAACATCATGATCGGCGGCAGCATCAGCGCCGTGAGCAGCCCGTCGACGTTGCGCAACGAGAGGCGCATCGCGCGGCCGGTCAGGGTCTGCAGATCGGTCAGGGTGCGGACGGAGTCAGTCATCGGTGGGCTCGCTTTCGGGAGTCGTCACGGGGTTGCCGGTGAGGGCGAGGAAGACGTCGTCGAGGCTTGCGCTGGCCAGCTCGAAGCGGTCGATCAGGTTTCGGTCGGGATCGAGCTCGTCGAGCCGCGCGCGGATCGCGCGGGCTTCCCCGTCGCAGGCGACGCCGAGACGCAGGGACGCGGGTTCGGCGGCGACTGCGAGCTCACCGGCGCGCGCCGCCAGGCGCGTGTAGGCCTCCGAGTCGGTCGCGATCAGCTCCAAGCGGTGGTCGGCGGCGCGGCGCTTGAGCTCCGCGGCGGTGCCCTCGGCGACGATACGGCCGGCGTCGATCACCGCCAACCGGTCGGCAAGCCGGTCGGCCTCCTCCAGATACTGGGTCGTCAGCAGCACGGTCGTGCCGGCGGTCCGCAGCTCGGAGACGAGCTCCCACATCCGCATCCGGCTGCGCGGGTCAAGCCCGGTCGTCGGCTCGTCGAGGAACAGCACCTCGACCGGGCGCGTGAGCGACGCGGCGAGGTCCAGCCGCCGGCGCATCCCGCCCGAGTAGGTGCCGACCCGCCGGCCGCCCGCCTGCACCAGATCGAAGCGTTCCAGCAGCTCGGCCGCGCGCGCCCGCGCGGTCCGGGCCGGCAGGCCCGCCAGCCGCGCGATCATCCGCAGGTTCTCGGTCCCGGTCTGCAACTCGTCGAGCGCCGCGTACTGCCCGCTGAGGCTGATCGCCCGGCGCACGCCCGCACGATCTGAGACGACGTCGTGGCCCGCGACCCTCGCGCGGCCGCCGTCGGGGGTGGTCAGCGTCGACAGCAGCCGCACGGTCGTGGTCTTGCCGGCGCCGTTGGGTCCGAGCAGCGCGAACACGGACGCGCGGGGAACCCGCAGGTCCAGGCCTTCCAGCACGGTCGTCTGCCCGTAGCGCTTTCGCAGGCCCTCGGCCTCGATCGCAAGCGTGTCTGTCATCGGTGTCCCTAGGTCGGTCGGATAAAATTCTGCGTATGCTATACGCATTTGAGTACAACATACGCAGTTCTCCCGCCGGCCGTCAAGTCCCTCGCCGACTCCGACGGCCGCGGCGATGAGCGGATCGTCGGACCGGCCGCCGGCCCGGCCGATCCCGCCGAGCATCGAGCTCGCGTGGGGGCTGCGACAGGAGGGCAGGCGCGGGCCGCGGCGCGGCTTGACGCTCGAGGCGATCGTCGACGCGGGAATCGAGGTCGCCGCCGCGGACGGTGTCGGCGCGCTCTCGATGGCGCGGATCGCCAAGCGGCTCGGGGTCGGGACGATGTCGCTGTATCGCTACGTCGCGGCCAAGGACGAACTGCTGGCGCTGATGGTCGACACGGCGCTCGGGCCGCCGCCAACGTTGCCCGATCAGGGGGGATGGCGTGCCGGCCTCACCACGTGGTGTGACGCCGTGCGTGACGCCTACCGGCGCAACACCTGGAGCCTGCGGGTGCCGATCAGCGGCCCGCCGCTGGGCCCCAACAACGTCGCATGGCTGGATCGCGCGCTGAACGCGCTGGCCGGGACGCGGCTGCCCGAGCAGGACAAGCTCTCGTGCGTGCTGGTGCTGTCGGGGTTCGTTCGCAACGACGCGACCCTGACCGCGGACTTCGCCGCCGTGGCCGATGGCGAGTTGATGATGCCCGGCTACGGCACGCTGCTGGCGCAGATCACCAGCGCGGACGATTTCCCGTCGCTGCACCGGGCGATCGCGTCCGGGGCGCTGGACGACGAGGACGACCCCGACGTCGAGTATCTGTTCGGCTTGGAGCGGATCCTCGACGGGATCGCGGAGCTGATCGCGCGCGTCTAATGCAGGATTTCCGACCGGCGTTCGGGGATTTCTATGATCGGTGGTGCCACCGATGCCGACCCGAGACTGACCAGCCGCGATCTCGCAGCCGTGATTCCCCTATCTTCGGCACAATGGCGACTGTATTAGTCGACAATCAAGGAGGAAACGAATGACGCTGCAGATCGGGGCCGAGGCCCCTGACTTCGAAGCCGACAGCACCGAGGGCCGGATCCACTGGCATGACTGGATCGGCGACTCGTGGGCGGTGCTGTTCTCGCATCCCAAGAGCTTCACGCCCGTGTGCACGACCGAGCTGGGGTACATGGCCTCGATCGAGCCCGAGTTCGAGAAGCGCGGCGTGAAGATCGCCGCGATCTCGGTCGACCCGGTCGCCGCCAACGTCGAGTGGTCCAAGGACATCGAGGAGACGCAGGGGACGGCGCCCAACTACCCGATTGTCTCCGACGCGGACTTCAGCGTCTCCAAGCTGTACGACATGCTGCCCGCCGACGTCTCCGGCGACCCGGCCGACCGCACCCCGGCCGACAACCAGACGGTCCGCAACGTGTTCGTGATCGGCCCCGACAAGAAGGTCAAGCTGATCCTCGTGTACC
>Ga0302324_100017639_pt1 | contig 14130 bp, 11 predicted proteins | sample Palsa_T0_1_FD_201949 | JGI IMG/M metagenome (GOLD analysis project Ga0302324, IMG submission 201949) | Peat permafrost microbial communities from Stordalen Mire near Abisko, Sweden - Palsa_T0_1 | ecosystem: Environmental > Terrestrial > Soil > Palsa > Peat permafrost | place: Sweden: Abisko... | reverse complement strand
CACCAACGCCCCCGCCTATCCCGCCCGCTTCTACTACACCATCCCGCAATGTTTGGTCATCCTGTTCATCTTGTTCATCCTGTCAAAACTTCGTGCTCTTCCTGCTCTTCGTGGTTAACTCTGTGTCATGTCATCGTGTCATTGAAGCAGGGACTGCTTATTGGGCCTTCCGTCCGAATACCTGAAGCGGAAAAGTCTTGCTTTCTTCCGATGAGAATAAAAGCCCGTCCAGATTCCGAAAAGATGCATCCTGCGCCAATTCTTGCGCGATCTCGCTCTTGCGTCTGACGACAATCAAACCGGCCCTGCTGCTCTTGTAATCCGCGGCGCGCGGCGGCAGTTCGTCGCCCAGCCAGGGCTGGCCGAGAAAGTAGGCGGCGTAAAGCCCGGCCCGGCCTCCCGCGAACCAGCCACTGCCCGCCATCGGCGCCGCCAGACCCGCCCGCGCTATTCGATGCGCCAGGAATTCCCCGCATCGACCGGACAAGCGCGTTTGCCCGGAGTAAAATTCGCTCCGGGCCAGCGCCGGTATCAACAAGGAACCCGCCAGCAACAACGCGGCCCAGCGCCGCTTCGCGGGCCGCCAAAAAGGCCCGTGTCGCAACAGCAGCGCGGCCCCGCCAACGAACAACAGCGGCGCCGCCGCGTAAAAATAGCGCAATTCCTCCACCATCAGATAATTGGGCAGATAAATGAAGCCCAGGGCCGCCACCGGCAAAAGGAACCAGAGCCGATGGGCGCCGTCGTCGGGATAAGTCAGGAATCTCTCACGCCGCACCAGCGCGGCCGCCGCCAGGAGCGGAAAGACCACACTGATGCGGGTGAGAATGTAGAGGACAATCGGCGTGTTGTTCGCCATGACTTTTATCTGGTGCGCGGCGTTGCGCCAATTTTCCCACGGCGACCAATCCGGGCACGGCAGCGGCGGATCTTCCCAGATCGTAATCCGTCCCTTTTCCAGCGGGCGAAAACCCTCGTCCAGCAGATCCACCAGGTTGACCACCGACGGCCCCACCAGCGCATGATTGTGGCTGGCGCTGGCGGAGACGGTCAATTTCCCGTAATGCCGGGTTAACACCGCCACCCAAGGCCCAGCCAGCAGGATCATGCCGGCCAGGGTCAGCCCGGCGCCGCGCGCGATCTCCCGGCGCGCCGCCGGGTTTTTCCGCCACCACAAGAGAGCCATGCCCAGGCAGGTCAGTATTCCCAGGGGCAGCGCGGCGGCCTTGACCAAAAAGGCCAGCCCCCACCACAGGCCGCTGCCGAACGCGGTCCCGGGCCGGAGATACCACGCGCTGTCAAGCATTTCGGCGAAGGCGAACAGAACGACGCCGGCCATCAGCAAATCCGGCGTGATCCATTCCACCGACCACAGGATCGAGAGCAAGGCCATCGTCCACAAACCCCAATAGAACAATTCTCCCAGTTTGGCCCTGTCAAATATCCGCCGGCATCCCAGGAGAAAAATCACGGCTGACAACGCCATGACCATGCGCGCGGCGGCCAGCGGCGGAAGGCCCGCCGTCAACAACGGCGCCAGCAACCAGGACAGCATCGGCCCCCAGTGTCCGGAAATGGCCAGCCCGGTCTGGCCCTGAACATAGTGCAAGGCGATCTGCAAGTAGGCCACGCCATCCGGGTTAATGGCGTCCCGGAAAATCCAAGCCGCCACCATCAGCCCGGCGATCTGCAAGGCGAACACGCCCGCCACATGTTGCCATGACAGGGGCCGGCCTTTTACGACTTGTGTCTTCATGCTCACACCAATTTGCTACTTGGCCAGCGGCAGCTTCAATTGCTGGAGCATGTGTTTTTCGTTCTCGGTCCAGAGGCTTTGCTCCAGAACCTGGTTCACGATTTGCGCGGTGGCGGCGTCGCTCGCGGTGTGGCGAACGGCCTGCACCCAACGATAAGCGACCTCGTAACGGTCAGGATCGCAGGCGGCTGCTTTTTGCAAAAGCGGCAGCGCGTTGTGCCAGTCCTCGCGGCGGATGAATTCCTTGGCCTCCTGGAATAGCTTTTGGCCTTCGGCCTGCACGTGGCGGCGCAGTTTGCGCTTGCCTTTGAGGGCGGCGCTGACGGCCTGATGCATCCGGGCGATGGGCCAGAAGAGGTTTTTTTTGCGCGGCGCGGCGGCCGGGCGCTCGGTGGCCAGGACGGCGTCCCAGCACATTTCGGCATTGCCCCAATCTTCTCCCGCCAATTTGAGCCAGCGGCGGTCGCGGTGCAAGGTGGCCGCCACTTTATACGTGCCGGGCGGGATGGCTTTGTGGGGCGGGGAGGCGTCGCCGGTCAACTGGAAGAGGACCAATTCATGGCGGATCTGGATGCGCCTTGCGCCGCCGACGAGCGGTTTGGGCAGGTCGGGATGATGTGCCTCCAGCAAGGCGAGGAATTCCATCACCACCAATTGCTGCTCGATGTTTTGGCTCAGTTCGATCAAACTCAGCAGTGTGGCCACGGCCTCGTCCCAGCCGCCCAGGTGGTTGAGGAGTTTGGCTTTCAGGAGCAAGGCTTCGTAGGTCGGTTTGTGCTTTTGGAGAAGTTCGTCCAACTCTGTCAAAGCCGGATGAAACTGGTCCTTGTCAATCAAGCGCCGGATGGGCTGGAGAGCGATTTTTTCCTCGGTGGAAGTCCAATCCTGCGGGTCCAGGAAGTTGGACAGGCCCGTGCCGCAGAGGTAGGCAATGTTGGGCGCCAGCAACAAAGCCAGAAAACCCACCACACCCACGAAGAACACAAATCCCGCCAAACCGCCGGCGCCGGAGGAATCGTGGCGACCCGGCAGCAAATAGAGGCCGACGACAAAGGTGGCGGGAATGAAAATAAGCTGGGAGAGGCGCATAAAGCGCAAATCCGGCGCGCGGCTGATGAAATGAGCGATCAGCACCCCGGCGCCGGCCGCCAGGAGGTAAGCGAGAATCGAGTGCATGTGCCAGACCGCTTATAGCATTTCCGCCGCAAATGTCAGCGGCAAAAGAAACCTGCATTTTTCCCTTGACGTTACTACCGTAGTAGTATTACTACGGTAAGGTCATGACCAAATCCAAAGTGTATCGGCTCGGCGATCTGCAACTGCGCATCATGCAAATCCTCTGGCAACTCGCCGAGGCGGCGGTGGCGGAGGTCCATCAGGCCCTGGCCGCGGAAGGCGATTGGGCCTACACGACCATCGCCACCATGCTGCGCAAAATGGAGGCGCGCGGCCTGGTCCGCCATCGCCTCCACGAGCGGAAATTCCTTTATCGTCCGGGCGTCCAGGCCGAGGAAGTGACGCGCAAGATTTCGGCCCATTTCATTGACCGCCTCTTCGAAGGCAGCCTGGCGGACATGATCGCGCACCTGTTGACGACGCGGCAAATCAGCCGTGAGGAGTTGTCCCGGTTGGAAGCATTGATCGCAGAAAGGAAGAAGAAGCTATGAGTTTCCCGAATCTCACTTTTTGGTCGCATTTGCTGGCGACCGTCGGCATCGAGGTTTGCTGCCTGGCGGCGCTCGGTCTGGTGGTGCAACGTTTTTTTCGTTCCGCGGTTTGGCAACGGGCCGTCTGGCAAGCGACGGTGATTTGCCTGCTGCTCCTGCCGGCCTCGGAGTGGACCGGCTTGGGCCGAGGCGCGGCCGGTTTTCTCTTCGGCCACAGGCGCGTGGTGGACCATGCGCCGGCATCCGGCTTCACGGTGTTTAAGCCCGGCCTTGCAGATGGACCGGTGGCGCCAGAATTGAATAGTCCGGCGGCGACGGCGCGGCCCGCGGTGTGGTGGCCGGCATGGGTTTGGCTGGCGGGGGCGGCCGTGGTTTTGGGGCGCATGGTGGCGGCCCAAGTTCTATTGCTGACCTTGCGCTTGCGGCGCGAAAAAATAGCGACCCCATCATTGCGGCAACGAGTCGCGGATGTCGCGAGCATGGTCGGGCTGCGGCGAAAAGTGAGTCTGTTGCGGATGCCGCAGACGATCAGTCCGATGGCCTTTGGAATTCTGCGGCCCAGCATCGGATTGCCCCCTGGATTCGAGACGAAATTGAGCGCGACGGAACAGGAGGCGGTGCTGGCGCACGAGTTGGCGCATTTGGCGGGGAGGGACCCGATGTGGTTTCTGCTGGCCGATTTCGCCAGCGCCTGGTTGTGGTGGCATCCCCTGGCCTGGTGGGTGCGGCGCTCGCTGCACGGCGCGGCGGAACTGGCGGCGGATGAAGCAACGGCGGTGGTGCCCGACGGCCCCGGCGCGCTAGCCAAGTGCCTGGTCAGCCTGGGCAAGGAAATGACGGCCGCGCGCGGATGGAGTTGGGTCGGAATCAACGGCGGCTTCCGTTCGAATTTGGGAAGGCGCGTGGAACGCCTCATGCGGCTGCCGGGCGGCGTGAGAGGTCCGTTGACGGGATGGGCCGGCGCGATGGCAAGAGTTGCCGCGACGATTGTCATAGTGCCCGCGATCCTGCTGTTATTTGGTTCGTTTCAAGCGGCCCAGGGGCAAAAGCAAGACGCCTGGCTGGACCAGATGCGCGAATCGTGGAACAGCTCTCCCGGCGCCCTGCTCGCGCGGGCGGCCTCGCCGGATATAGCGAAGGAGAAGGTGGACACAGCGGCGTGGGTGATGCATCCCAAGCTCCTTTACGACATGGGCAAATTGCTCGTGTCGGCTGCGTTGGACGATAAATCGCAGCTGAAGGCGGACGTCGCTTCCTGGGTTCAGAAGGCCAAGCTCCTCTACCACATGGGCAAATATGACGATGCGGAAGCGGTTTTGTTGGTGGTCATGAGGGTGGACCCTGGCAATAGGAGCGCTGCGTATTACCAGGATTTAATCAAGGTAGCCCGCTCCCTGGTCAGCGCCCGCCAGCGCGAAGCTGTAGTCCATCAGATCGCTGCCTCCGCCGAGCGCGGCTGGGACAGGACACAATTCAGGGCACCGAACAACGAGCCCTTCTCTGATTTGACGGCGATGTCCGACGAATGGAACGGACAAACCGCGGCAGCCGAAGGAAAGCCCTCGAAATCGGTCGCCAATACTGGACGCAAAGGAATTCTGGCGAAGCTGAATTCCATCGTCCTGGATGAAGTGAGCTTCGATCTGCCGCTGGTGGATGTGGTCAAACAATTGCGTGTTGAAGCCAAGAAGCAGGACCCCGACGGCGTCGGCATCAACTTCATGATCAATCCCCGCGCGGATGCAGCCTTGGGCGCGGCGGCCGTAGATCTGGGCCAGGTGCGGATCAAGATTTCGCCTCCCTTGCGCCGTCTTCGGATGGTGGACGTGCTGGATGCCATCACCAAAGTGGCGGAGACGCCGATCCGGTTTACGGTGGAGGACTACGCCGTGGTCTTTTGGCTTAAACCACCGGGAGAGGCGCAGTTGTACACAAAAACATTTCGGGTGGACCCAAAAACGTTTGCGCAAGGATTGGCCAATGTGACTCTTGTTACATTGCACCCTCCCACCACCGGCAATGGCGGCAATGCCGGCGCCTCCGGTCCGGGCGGGACGATTCCCTCGGTGCAGATTGCGCCGGGGGCGCAGGGGAACGGGCCGACGACTTTGAACTCGGGCGGGCCCACCAACAGGAAACTGGAAATGACCGAGACGCTAAGAACGTTCCTCACGGCCGCAGGCGTGGATCTTTCCGAACCGGGCAAGGCGGTATTCTTTAACAATCGGCTCGGCGAAGTAATGATTCGCGCTACCGAGAAGGACTTGGAGAACGCCCAACGCATGGTGGAATTGCTCAACACGACGCCGCCGCAGGTCGTGATTGAGGCGAGATTTACCGATGTGGACGAGGCGGCCCTGCAAGGACTAGGTCTTGATTTGAAGAAGAACCACCCATTCACTGGGATCATAACCGCCGCGCAGCTTCGCTCGACGCTGACCGAGATCGAGCAGCACACCAAGTCAGATATCCTGACCGCCCCCAAGGTTACTACCGAAAGCGGACGACAGGCGCACCTCGGTTCCGAGAGCGGGGTCCAAGGTGTGACACTCGATGTCCTCGCCGACGTCAAGCTGGACGGCTACACCATTCAAATCACGGCCTTGCCGACCATCAAGACAGGCAAGGAGACATGGCAGTCCTTTGCTTCCCGGCAGGTTGTGGACGGCGACACCATGGTGATCGGCGAAGTGATGACCAACGAGCCCTCCGGGCCAAGGAAAGCGCGGGTTGTTTTTGTCACCCCCATCATCATAGATCCGGCTGGAAATCGGGTCCATCCAGACGATGATCCTGCGCGGCCCGGGCAGTCTGTCGTCCCGGTGCAATGACCGATGGCGGGATCGGGAATGGTAGTTCGCCGCGCCGAGGCGACCGCCCCGGCAAGGCCCACCTGCGGACGGCTCGGCGAGCCGTCCCTACCATCCGTGACTGACGCATTACACGCCCATCAAGAATCCAGCTTGTCAGCGAGGGTCGTTTGGCTGATGGTCTTGCCGGACTAAAAAACGCCACGCCCATGAACAAAGCGACTGCCAAACCAACCTCGACGATTTTTGATGTCGCCATTCTGGGCGGCGGCAGCGCGGGCTACGCGGCGGCGCGCGTCGCCGCGGCGGCGGGTCTGAAGACGGTGGTCATCGAAGGCGGCAAAGAGGTGGGCGGATGCTGCATCCTGCACGGTTGCATGCCCAGCAAGGCGCTGCTCTATGCCGCCGAAGTGCTACACCTGGCGCGTTCGGCCAAAATTTGGGGACTCCGCATTCCAAAAGTGGGCTTCGATTTCAAAGCCGTCATGGCCCGCAAAAAGGCCGTGGTCGCCGATTTCGCCCGCGACCGCCGCCATAGTTTGACGACCGGAAAATTTGCCTTCCTGCGGGCCCACGCGAGTTTTCTCGATCCGCACACCGTGGCCTTGACGCATGTCATCGGGCGCGCCCCCAAGACAGTCAAGTCGAGATACTTCCTGCTGGGCACCGGTTCCACGATCTCGCCCGCGACGGTGCCGGGCTTGAGGGAGATCGGATTTCTGACCAGCGAAAAGGCCCTCTCGTTGCGCAAACCGCCGCGCTCGTTGATCGTCTTGGGCGGCGGGCCGGTGGCGGTCGAATTGGCCCAGTTTCTGCGCCGATTCGATGTTGAAGTGACGCTGCTCCAGCGCAGCGAACAGTTGTTGCGCGAGTTCGACGCGGATGCCGCCGCCGAGGTGGAAAAAGTGTTGCAAGGCGAAGGCATCCGCGTTTGGAAAGGCGTCACCTTGCTGGAGGCCTTCCGCCAGGGACGCCGCAAGGGAGTGCGATTCCAGCAAAGCGGCCGCATCCGACGCGTGGTGGCGGAGGACATCCTCTTCGCTCTGGGGCGCGTCGCGGCGACGGCGGGGCTGAACCTGCCCAAGGCCGGCGTCAAGGTGGATGGCGGCCGCATCGTCACCAACCTCCAAATGCAAACCAGCGCGCCGCACATTTACGCGGCGGGCGATTGCACCGGTCCGCATCAGATCGTTCACATCGCTGTGGAGCAAGGCGAGATCGCGGCGCACAACATCGCCCATCCGTCGGCCCCACGGAGCATTGATTACCGGCTCTTGTCCAACATTGTCTTTACGGACCCGCAAGCGGCCATGGTGGGATTGACGGAAAAGGCGGCGCGCCAGCAGAACATTCCATGCCGGACCGCCAGCCATCCGTTCCCCGATCACGGTAAATCGCTGATCATGGACGCGCGGCACGGCTTTGTGAAATTGCTGGCCGATCCGGTTTCAGGCGAAATTCTGGGCGGCGCCTGTGTCGGGCCGCTGGGCGGCGAACTCATTCACGAGATCATCGCCGCCATGCACCATCGGATGACCGCGCGCGCGCTGGCCATGATGCCGCATTATCATCCGACGCTGGCGGAAATCTGGACCTATCCGGCCGCGGCCCTGGCCGGGTTGTGAAAGGGTTAGCCCGACGACCGCGCCCCATCCCGCTTGCCATCCAGGCACTCGCGCACCAGGTGGGCCAGCCGCCGGGGTGAATAGGGCTTGGCCAGAAAGTTGAACCCCTCCAGCAACGCAATGTCCTTGCCGGCCATGCCGGGGCTGTAACCGCTGGTGTAAATGACTTTCAAGCCCGGGTCCTCCGCCTGCAGGCGCTCCGCCAATTGCCCGCCGGACATGCCTTGAGGCATGACCATATCTGTCAACAGTAACTCTATCTCCTCCTTGTGCTGCCCCCACACCTTCAGTGCCTCCGGCCCGCTGCCGGCTTGATAAATGTTGTAGCCGCACAAGGCCAGGATATTGACCACCAACTCGCGCAACGCCGGCTCGTCCTCGACCACCAGGATGGTTTCGTGCCCCAGGGACATGGCGGAGGGAATCTCCTCCGGCGGCGGCTTGCTCGGCTCCGCTACGCCGGGCAGGAAAATAGTAAAGGTCGAACCCTGCCCCACCCGGCTTTCCACCAGCACCCAACCATGATGCTGTTTGATGATGCCATAAACGGTGGCCAGGCCCAGGCCGGTGCCTTGGCCCGTCTCCTTGGTGGTGAAAAACGGTTCGAACATGTGGCTTAAGGTCTCGGCATTCATGCCGCAGCCGGTGTCGGCTACAGTCAAACATACAAATTGCCCGGGACGCCCCTCCGGATTCACCCCCGAAGCCTCGGCGGCCAGCACCTGCCGGGAGGTGGTCAGGACCAGGCGCCCGCCGCGCCGCATGGCGTCGCGCGCATTGATGACCAGATTGACCACCACCTGCTCCATCATGCCGATATCCACGCTCAGCGCCGGAAGGTCCGGGGCGGCATGAAACTCGAAGGCCACATGTTCGCCGACCAAGCCGTGGAGCACGGGGCTGATGTGCTCGATGATTTCGTTCAGGTTGACGTGGCGCTGCTGCATGACCTGTTTGCGGCTGAACATGAGCAGGCGGTTAATCAACTGGCTGGCGCGTTCCGCCGCGGAGCTGATCTGCCGGGCGGAATGTTCGCAGGTGGACCCCAAACCGGGCGTTTGCGTGAGCAGTTCGGCGTGGCCTTGAATGATGGTCAGGATGTTGTTGAAATCGTGCGCCACGCCGGCAGCCAGTTGGCCCACCGCCTCCATTTTGACGGAATGGCGCAATTGCGCCTCCAAGTTGAGCCGCTCGGTAATGTCGCTGCCGTAGCAATGCACCAGCCTGCTGCCGGGCACGGGAATGAAAGACCACGACATGGTGCGATTCTGGGTGGTGGTTTGGAGATTGAGGTTGCTTTCGCCGGTCAACAGGCATTCCAGGATGATGGCTTCCACGTTGTCAGGCATGATGAAGGCCGGAGATTCGGCTCCCAGCGAGGCGGCCAGGCGCCGGCCAGCCTCGTTGCAATAGGTCATCGTGCAGTCGGAAGCGAATTCCAGAACGGGATTCGGATTGGTCATCGGAAAGGCGGCCAATCTTTGCGTTCGTTCTTCTGCGTTCATGGTTGCTGCTTCTGATAGGAAGCCGGGGCTCGCGCCGCGGCGCCGCCCTTCGGGGCGGCATCCAGGGCGTGGCGCACGGTCTGGGCCAGTTGGGCCGGGAGGTAAGGCTTGCAGAGATAGTTCGCGCCCTGGACCCTGTCGTCGCTGCGCTCGATCATTTCCTGGCTGTAGCCGCTGCTGAATATGACGGGCAACCGGGGATCGACCTGCCGCAGCTTTTCCGCCAGATCGCGCCCGGAGAGGCCGCGCGGCATGGAAACGTCTGTCAACAGCAAATCCACTTTCTGCCGGCGCTCTTCCCACACCTTCAGCGCTTCCACGCCGTCGGCCGCCTCAAGGATGCGGTAGCCGTAGGCCGTCAGGATTTCCCGCACCAATTCCCGCAGCACGCTTTCGTCCTCGACCACTAACACGGTTTCCTGGCCGCCGCGCGCCTCCGGCAGGCCGGCCTCCACCGGTCTTTGCGGCGCTTGGGCGGTCACGGGAAAGTAAATGTCGAAGGTGGCGCCGTGGCCGGGCTTGCTTTCAACTTCCACCCATCCCTGATGCTGGTGGATCATGCCATGGACGGTGGCCAGACCCAGGCCAGCGCCTTTGCCCACCTCTTTGGTCGTGAAAAACGGCTGAAAGAGATGATCGATCACGGTGCTGTCCATCCCGCAACCGGTGTCGGTGACGCTCAGACGAACGAACCGTCCGGCTTGGCGCTCGGACTTGGCGGAAACGTCCGCCGCCGTGAAACTGGCTTCGGCCGCGCGAATGGTTAATTGTCCGCCGCCGCGCATCGCGTCGCGCCCATTGGTCACCAGGTTGGCCACGATTTGTTGGAACATCTCCCGATCGGCCAGGATCGGGGGCAGATGCGGGCCGATCTCCAAGCGCAAGGCGACGTCTTGGCCCAGCAGTTGGGACAACACGCCGGTGGTTTGGGCCACAGCCTCCGCCACGTCCAACGGCTTTGGTTGCATGAGCTGTTTGCGGCTAAAGGCAAGCAGTTGCTGGATGAGCCTGGCCATCCGTTCGACGCTGGCGGTGATGTAAACGAGCGACTTGGCCGATTCTTCGTCGAGGTCGGGATTGTCCATCAGCAGGGAGGCGTGCCCCTCGACGATGGTCATGATGTTGTTGAATTGATGGGCCAGACCGGCCGTCAATCGGCCGGCGGCGGCCAGACGCTCCTGGCGCAGATGCCATTCCTGGCCTTCCTGCATCGACCGCTCGGCTTGCTCCCTTACGGCCACCTCCTGTTGCAATCTCTTGGTCCAGGTGTCAATCAGTTGGGAGACCTCGTTATGGTGTTGCCGCAAAATCCGCCGCTGCCAGCGCCGCGCCCAAAGCACGGCGGCCATCACCAGGCCCGAGGCCAGGACGGCAAACAGCATAGAGAGGGCGGCCATGGAGGGTTCGATCACGAAGGCAAAGGACGCGCCTGACTCCGGCCACGCGGCGGCGCTGTTGGAAGCGGAGAGGCAAAAACACCCCAAGAAGAAAAATAGCACGCCTGCCTGAATGGGGCAGCCGTATCTCTCTCGGCCTAAACTTGTCTTCATTTACTAACTAATGCAACTCAGCTATTGCGGCAACTGGTCAAAAAGACAACTCGCAATGCTTCTCACGGCGCGCCCACCTAATCTCGACCAGAAATCGCAAAAAGACAATTAAAAACAAAGGAAAAATGCGGGTGCCTGAAAGCTGAGCCGATTTGACCATTTGGGAGAAACGAGCAACCCGCGAAGCTTTTTCGCTGGTTTGGCGCCCTCCCGCGGCACAGAATGCGGCCATGTTCATCGAGCATGTTGGGGCGCAAACATCATGGGCCTGATGCCGGAGCCAAAGCCGGCCTCCAGGAGCGGATCGCGTGTGCGCATCCTGCTGCCACTTTTGTACGCGCTGCCCGTGCTTTTCGTTTTGGGCCTGTGCGGCTACATGGCTTACAACCACCTCTCGCACCGCGGGCCGCCGGTGCGCAAAATTTCCGCCGCGCCCTTTGCCACAATTAAAATCCATGGACTCGAGGCGCGACTTTTCACTCAAGGCAACGCTTTGCGCGCCGCGGGCAACGATCTGTTCATCGAATTCCGCGACGAGCAAGGAAAGCTGGCCGAGGTCGGCGAGGTTTCCTTTATGCTGGCCTTGCAGATGCCCGGCTCGATTATGCACAGCATCGGCAAGGTCATGCGCACCGCCACGCCGGGCCAGTACCGCACCACTCTGGATCCGGGCCTGGCCGGGGAATGGACGGCGACGCTCAGTTACTCCGGCCCGCGCGGCCAGGCCGAGGCGGGCTTCTCTGTCAAGGTTATGTGAGCGGGCGAATAGGACTCGCCAAAGACAGGAAATCTGCTAAGATATGCACATGATGCTTTTGGCTGCGGCGCTGCCGGTGGTGTCTGGCGCGAAATTTAATTATTTCGACCTGTTGGCCGTCGTCTGGCTCTTCATTGGATTGTTGCGGGGACGCAAGCGGGGAATGTCCCAGGAGTTCCTGCCGTTGTTGCAATGGCTGGGCATTGTCGCGGCGGGAGGCCTGCTTTATATTCGCCTCAGCGGCTATGTTCATCAATATGCCCAATTCGGCGCGCTCTGGTCCAATGTCACGGCTTACCTTCTCATCGCCTTGGGCGTCCATCTGATCTACAAGTGGTTCAAACAAATGCTGGGCGAGAAGTTGGTGGAAAAAGACCCCTTTGGACGCTCGGAGTATTACCTCGGCATGATGTCGGGCGTGGTGCGTTTTGGCTGCATGCTCCTGGTCGGCATGGCCCTGATGAATTCGCGCGTGGTGACCAAGGCCGAGCTAATCGAGAGTGAAAAATTTCAGGCCGCCTGGTTCTCCGATATCCGCTTTCCCACTTACGGCGAATTCCAACAGGATGTGCTCCTGAAATCCTTCTCCGGAAAATTGGTCGAAACCCATCTGCAGCGCGTTCTCATTGCCTCCGTCACTTCCGCCGGCGCGCAACCAATTCAAAGAGCGCGCCCATCCGATACCATCGCGCAGAAAAAAAATCAGGAGATCGACGACATTCTCGGCAGCGGCAGATGATCTGACTTCTTCCCGTTATGGCTGGCTTCTTCTCTCCCGCCACGCTCGAACAAGTCCGGGCGGCCAGCGACATTGTCGATGTCATCGGCGGCTATATTCCACTCAAGCGCAACGGGGCCAACTTCGTCGCCCTCTGCCCGTTCCACCGGGAGAAGACGCCCAGTTTCAATGTCAACGCGCACAAGCAGATTTTTCATTGCTTCGGCTGCCACAAAGGCGGGGATGTTTTCTCTTTCGTCAAAGAATACGAGAACATCGATTTTCCCGACGCGGTGCGGCGCCTGGCTGAACGGGCGCGCATCCCGCTCGAGACCGAACTTCAACCCGGCGCCGCGGACACGCGCCATCTCAAGGACCGTCTGTTCCAGATTCACGAACAGATCACCCAACGCTGGCAGGCCGCCCTGGCGGCGGGGGAGGCCGGGCAAATGGCGCGCGATTACCTGGCGCGACGCGGCGTCTCGGCCGAGGCGGTGCAACTTTTCCGCCTAGGCTGCGCGCCGGAGGCATGGGATGACACCGTCAATTGGGCCAAAGGCAAACATTACGAATGGCCGCTCATGGAACAGGCCGGCTTGGTCGTGCGCAAGGAGGGCAGCGACCACTATTACGACCGCTTTCGCGGCCGGCTCATCTTTCCCATCTGCGACGAACAGGGGCGCGTGGTGGCTTTCAGCGGACGCATCTTGACGGGCGACGAAAAGACAGCCAAGTACGTCAACTCGCCCGAAACTCCCATTTTTACCAAGGGCAAAGTCATGTTCGGATTGGATAAATCCAAACGCGCGCTGTTGGACACCCATCAGGCGGTCATCTGCGAAGGGCAGCTTGACCTGATCGCCTGTTTCATGGCCGGTGTCAAAAATGTGGTCGCCCCGCAAGGGACAGCCTTGACCTCCGACCACACGCGCCTGCTCAAGCGTTACGTGGAGGAAGTGGTGCTCTGCTTCGATTCCGACAACGCCGGCCAAAACGCGGCCGTCCGTTCGTTGGACAGCCTGCTGGCCTCCGGCCTGGCGATCCGGGTGGCGATGGTGCCCGCCCCGCACGACCCGGACAGTTTCATCAAGGAATCCGGCGGCGGCGCCTTCGCGCAATTGATTGAAAACGCGCGCGGCTTTTTCGATTATTATCTGGACCGCCTGTGCGCGTTGCACGACCCGGCCACCGACCGCGGCCGGCGCGCCATCGTCCAGGCCATGGCGGAGGCGTTGCACAAGACGGGCAGCGAAGTCCTGCGGGACACCCACGCCCAAAAAACCGCCTTGCGTCTAAACGTGGCGGCGGAAGCCATGCGCCAGGAATTCAAAAAGACCGCCCGCCCGCCGGCAGTCGAAGCAGAAGAGTCCACCGCGTCCATCGAGTCCATTGAGTCTATCGAACAGGCGGCGCGGCCAACACAGCACGAATGGTGGTTGCTGCGCGTACTGCTGGAAAACAACGACCAGGTCGATTGGGTGGCGGCGCATCTGGATGTGGCCTGGCTGCCCAGCCCCGATGCGCGCGAGATCGTGGCCCAACGGTTGCGGCTGGGCCATGACTGGCCCGGCGCGGCGGCGTGGCTCGGGCAACCGGAAAACAGCCGCTGGCAAAGTCTGGTCTCGGAAATCCTGGCCGACAGCCGGCCCATACCCGACGCCGCGGCGCTGGCGCAAGGCTCGTCCACGCGCGATGGCATCGTTAAAATTCTTCGTGACAAGGAAATCGAGCGCCGGCTGGCG
>Ga0302324_100017638_pt1 | contig 14130 bp, 12 predicted proteins | sample Palsa_T0_1_FD_201949 | JGI IMG/M metagenome (GOLD analysis project Ga0302324, IMG submission 201949) | Peat permafrost microbial communities from Stordalen Mire near Abisko, Sweden - Palsa_T0_1 | ecosystem: Environmental > Terrestrial > Soil > Palsa > Peat permafrost | place: Sweden: Abisko... | reverse complement strand
CGGCTGCAGCCTTGCTCTCGATGACTTCGGTACGGGCCACGGGAGCTTCACCTACCTGCAGCGGCTAAACATCGCCCATCTCAAGATCGACATCCAGTTCGTCCGCGATCTGGTGTCGAATACCGTCAACCAGCACCTGGTCAAGGCGATCGTCAACATCGCTCACGGGTTCGGCCAGCAGACGGTCGCCGAGGGCGTCGAGGACGGCGAGACACTCGCGCTGCTGCTCGAATATGGGGTTGACCTCGCGCAGGGCTTCCACCTCGGCCGGCCGCAGCTCCTCGGCTCGAACGCACCCGGGCTAGCGGCCGAGCCGGCGTAGCGCCCTCGGCCGGCCAGCCACTTTCCGGTGCGTCACGACGCCGCGACCTGACGGGATCGTGCTTGCGGCGCTCCGCACAAACTTCGTGAACGCCTGCCGTCCGCTGGTACCCTTGTGCGTCCCGGAAACACCGTGTCCGCCCCCTGCAGCGCCCATCATCATGAACCGTTCCACGCCGCCAGGGGCCGCCGGCCTCTACGACCCCAGCTACGAGCACGACGCATGCGGCATCGCGCTCGTCGCGAAGCTACGCGGTGAGGCGTGCCACGCGGTAGTCGAGAAGGCGCTCGATGCCCTCGAGCACCTCGAGCATCGGGGCGCCGAGGGGGCGGATCCGAGCACCGGTGACGGCGCCGGCATCCTGCTCCAGCTTCCGGACACGTTCATGCGCGCGGTCGCCGGCGTCGAGCTGCCGCCACCCGGCCTGTACGGCGTCGGCGTCTGCTACCTGCCGACCGACCCCGAGCGTCGCACCGAGCTCGCGGCGCTGATCGAGGAGACGGTCGCCGCCGAGGGCCAGCGCGTGCTCGGCTGGCGCGAAGTCCCCGTGGATGAGCGCCACGTGGGCACGACGGCCGGGGCGGCGGCGCCGACGATCCGCCAGATCCTGATCGGGGCGGCGAACAGCATCGTCGACCAGGACGAGTTCGAGCGCAAGCTGTACGTGATCCGCCGGGTGATCGAGCGCGAGGCGGGCGGCGATCTGGCGCTGCCGAGCTTCTCCTCGCGAACCATCGTCTACAAGGGGATGCTGACCGCTCCGCAGCTGCCGCACTACTTCCCCGACCTCCGCGACCCGCGACTGGCGAGCCGGCTCGCGCTCGTCCATTCCCGCTTCAGCACGAACACCTTCCCGAGCTGGGCGCTCGCCCACCCGTACCGGATGATCGCCCACAACGGCGAGGTGAACACCCTGCGGGGGAACATCAACTGGATGCGCGCGCGCGAGTCGCAGCTCGCATCTGACCTGTTCGGCGAGGATCTGCACAAGGTCATCCCGGTGGTCACCGATGCGAACTCGGATTCGGGCACGTTCGACAACGTGCTCGAGCTGCTCGTGCTCGGCGGTCGCTCGATCGCCCACGCGGTGATGATGATGGTGCCCGAGGCCTACCGCACGCGCGAGGACCTCCCCCCCGACGTGCGCGGCTTCTACGACTTCCACTCCTGCCTGATGGAGCCGTGGGACGGACCGGCCGCGGTGGTATTCACGGACGGCACGCTTGCGGGCGCGGTGCTCGACCGTAACGGCCTGCGGCCCGGCCGCTGGGTCCAGGACAAGGACGGCTACGTCGTGCTGGCTTCCGAGGCCGGGGTGATCCCGATCGCACCCGAGCACATCGAGCGCAAGGGCCGACTGCAGCCCGGGCGGCTGTTCCTGCTCGACCTCGAGGAGGGCCGGATCGTCGAGGACGAGGAGATCAAGCGCCGAATCGCCCGTCAGCAGCCGTACAGCGAGTGGTACGAGGGCTCGGTCGTGCACATCAACGACCTCCCCGACCGCGAGCCGACGAAGCCGCGGATCGAGCCGCTGCGCTCGCGCCAGCTGGCGTTCGGCTATTCCCAGGAGGATCTGAAGCTGATCATCGCGCCGATGGCGACGAAGGGCGAGGAGCCCCTCGCGAGCATGGGCAACGACGCGGCATTGGCGGTCCTCTCAGATCGCCAGCCGCCGCTCTTCTCCTACTTCAAGCAGCTCTTTGCCCAAGTGACCAACCCCCCGATCGACTCGATCCGCGAGAACGTCGTGATGAGTCTCGCGACCGGGATCGGGGCCGAGGTCAACCTGCTCGGCGAATCTCCCCAGCACGCCCACCAGCTGGTGATCGACCAGCCGATCCTCCGTAACCGCGAGCTCGAGAAGCTCCGGCAGGTCTCCCACGAGATCTTCGACGCGGCGACGATCGACATCACCTGGCCGATCGAGCAAGGCCCCGACGGGATGGAGGCCCGGCTGCAAGCGGTGTGCGACGAGGCCGACAGATATGTCGAGCACGGCGCGAACATCCTGATCCTGTCGGACCGCAACCTCGGGCCCGAGCGGGTAGCGATCCCGTCGCTGCTCGCGGTCGCGGCGACGCACCACCACCTCGTCCGCACCGGCACCCGGCTACGCACCGGGCTCGTGCTCGAGTCCGGCGAGCCGCGGGACATCCACCACATGGCGACGGTGATCGGCTACGGCGCGGCGGCGATCAACCCGTACCTGATGTTCGAGTCGCTCGACGAACTGGCCGCGCGCTCGCTGCTCCCCGTCGACCTCGACATCGAGGAGGCCGAACAGCGGATCGTCAAGGCGATCGGCAAGGGCCTGCTGAAGACGATCTCGAAGATGGGGATCTCGACGATCCAGTCATATTGCGGCGCGCAGATCTTCGAGGCGGTCGGGCTGGAGCCTGAGCTGGTGGCCAAGCACTTCACGGGCACCGCCTCGCGCATCGGCGGGATCGGGATGGACGTGCTCTCGACCGAGGCGCTCGAGCGCCACTTCCGCGCCTACCCGCAGGTCGACCGCGAGGTGCTCCCGGTCGGCGGCGTGCTGCAGTGGCGGCGCGACGGCGAGGTGCATATCTGGAACCCGGACACCATCGCCAAGCTCCAGCATGCCGTACGCGGCCAGAACGGCGACCCGGTCACGACCTACGAGGACTTCGCCAAGAAGGTCAACGAGGACTCGGCCAAGAAAGCTTCGCTGCGCGGCCTGATGCAGCTCCGCACGATCGATGAGCCGCTGCCGCTCGAGGAGATCGAGCCGGCGAGCGAGATCGTCAAGCGCTTCACCACCGGCGCGATGAGCCTCGGGGCGCTCTCGCGCGAGGCCCACGAGACGCTCGCCCAGGCGATGAACAGCATCGGCGGGAAGTCGAACACGGGCGAGGGCGGCGAGGACCCGGCTCGCTTCCTCGACGATCGCATCTCGAAGATCAAGCAGGTGGCGTCGGGCCGCTTCGGCGTCACCGCTCACTACCTCGTCAACGCGGAGCAGATCCAGATCAAGATGGCGCAGGGGGCCAAGCCCGGCGAAGGCGGCCAGCTCCCCGGACACAAGGTCGACGACTACATCGCCAAGATTCGCAGCTCCACCCCTGGCGTCGGGCTGATCTCGCCGCCGCCCCACCACGACATCTACTCGATCGAGGATCTCAAGCAGCTGATCTACGACCTTCGCTGCGCCAACCCGCAGGCGTCGGTGTCGGTCAAGCTCGTCGCCGAGGTCGGGGTCGGTACCGTCGCCGCCGGCTGCGTGAAGGCCAACGCCGATCACGTGACGATCTCCGGCCACGACGGCGGCACCGGCGCGTCGCCCCAGTCCTCGGTCCAGTACGCCGGCGTACCGTGGGAGATCGGCCTCGCCGAGACCCAGCAGACGCTGCTGCTCAACGACCTGCGCTCGCGGATCACCGTCGAGGTCGACGGCCAGATGAAGACCGGCCGCGATGTGGTGATCGCCGCGCTGCTCGGCGCCGACGCGTTCGGCTTCTCGACCGCGCCGCTGATCGCGATGGGCTGCATCATGATGCGGGTCTGCCATCTGAACACGTGCCCGGTCGGGGTCGCGACCCAGGACCCGAAGCTCCGCGAGCGCTTCCGCGGAACCCCCGAGCACGTCGTCAACTACCTGATCATGGTCGCGGAAGAGGTCCGCGGACTGATGGCCTCGCTCGGCGTGCGGAAGGTCGAGGACCTGATCGGGCGCACCGACCTGCTGGAGATGGACGCGGCGATCGACCACTGGAAGGCCCGTGGGGTCGATCTCTCGATGGTCCTGACGATGCCCGAACTGCCGCCGGGAACGCCCCGCCGGCGCACCCGTGCCCAGATGCCGGTGCTCGACGACGCACTCGACTGGGAGCTCGTGCGCGCCTCGACCCCAGCGATCGACCACGGCGAGCCGGTCGCCTTCGGCCCGGTCGCCGTGCGTAACGTCAACCGTGCCGTGGGCGGGATCCTGTCCGGCGAGATCGCCCGCCGGCATGGGGTGGAGGGCTTGCCCGAGGGGACAATCGAGGTCGCGTTCCACGGTTCGGCTGGTCAGAGCTTCGGTGCCTGGCTCGCCCCCGGCGTCACCTTCTCGCTCAAGGGCGAGACGAACGACTACACCGGCAAGGGCCTGTCGGGCGGCGTCGTGTCGGTCCGCCCTCCCGAGTCGGCCGGGTTCCGCGCCGAGGAGAACGTGATCGTCGGCAACACCGTCCTCTACGGCGCGACCGCCGGTCGCGCGTTCATCCGCGGGCTCGCCGGTGAGCGCTTCGCGGTGCGCAATTCCGGCGCCAACGCGGTGGTCGAGGGCGTCGGCGACCACGGCTGCGAGTACATGACCGGCGGCCGCGTCGCCGTACTCGGCCCGACCGGGCGCAACTTCGCGGCCGGCATGAGCGGCGGGATCGCCTACGTGTACGACGTCGACGGCGACTTCGAGCGGCGGTGCAACGTCGAGCTGGTGGATCTCGAGGAGCTGTGCGAGAAGGACGCGCTCGAGCTCAAGTGGCTGATCGACGAGCATCTCCAGCGCACCGGCTCGCTCGTCGCGCGGAACCTGTTCAGCGACTGGGATAACGCGCTGACGCGCTTCGTCAAGGTGATGCCCCGCGACTACAAGAAGGCGCTGGCCGAGGGCGTGGCTTCCCGCGAGGAAGCTATCGCTTAGCGCCCATGGGCGAGCTCGGAGCGTTCCTGAAGATCCACCGGGTCGGCTTTGACAAGCGGGACCCGCGCCGGCGTGTGCGCGACTACAAGCAGTACTTCTCGCTCCAGCCCGTGGAGGAGCTCCGCCGCCAGGGCGCGCGGTGCATGGACTGCGGCGTCCCGTTCTGCCACGAGGGCTGCCCGCTGGGGAACCTGATCCCCGATTGGAATGACCTTGTGTACCGGGACAAGTGGCGCGAGGCGATCGACCAGCTCCACGCGACGAACAACTTTCCCGAGTTCACCGGTCGCATCTGCCCGGCTCCGTGCGAGTCGGCCTGCGTGCTCGCAATCAACGACGATCCGGTCACGATCGAGCAGATCGAGCTCGCGATCGCCGAGCGAGCGTTCGACGAAGGGTGGGTGGTCCCCTGTCCACCGGACCGCCGTACTGACCGCAAGGTTGCGGTGATCGGCGCCGGACCGGCGGGCCTTGCCGTGGCCGCCGAGCTCAATCAGTCCGGCCACCGGGTGACCGTCTACGAGCGCGACGAGGGCCCCGGGGGCCTGATGCGCTTCGGCGTCCCCGACGCGAAGCTCGAGAAGTCGATCATCGACCGCCGGGTGGCGCTGCTCGCGCAAGAGGGGATCGAGTTCGTCTACGACGCGGACGTCGGCTCGGCCGAGCTCCCCGCCGAGCGGGTGCTCGCTGAGCACGACGCGATGGTGATCTCGATCGGCTCGCGCGTGCATCGCGACGTGGACGTCCCGAACCGCGACCTGGCGGGAATCCACCTGGCGATGGACTACCTCTATCAGCGCAACCGCTGGGTCGCCGCCCAGCAGGGCCGGCCCTCGCGCCCGCCAGAGCCCGGCCGCGAGATCACGGCCGCGGGTAAGCGGGTGCTCGTGGTCGGCGGCGGCGACACTGGGATGGACTGCGTCTCCAATGCGCGCAGAGAAGGCGCGAAGAGCACGATCATGCTCGACGTCTACCAGGAGCTGGCGCCCGACGGACGCGATGCCCTGCATCCGTGGCCCCTACCTCCCAAGCGGACCTTGACCACGTATGCGCTCGAGGAGGGCGGGGAGCGCAAATGGGGCACCGAGGTCACCGGGTTTCTGGGCAAGAACGGCAAGGTCACCAATGTCTTCTCGCGCCAGGTGACCGGTACCTCCTCGCGCGACCTGACGCCGGTCCCGGGCACCGAGTTCGTGCTCCCGGCCGAGCTCGTCCTGATCGCCATCGGCTTCTCCCACCCGCAGCACGATGGCCTGCTCGAGCAACTCGGCGTAGAGCTCGACAAGCGCGGGAACATCTCGACCCAGATGACCTACCGCACCTCGGTCCACGGCGTCTACGCCTGCGGCGACGCTCGGATCGGCCAGTCCCTGATCGTCACCGCGATCGCCGAGGGACGCAAGTGCGCCCGCGTCGTCAACCAGGACCTCGGCGGCAGCCCGATGGATGCCGATCGCGAGATGCTCGCGGTCGGGGCGTGGAGCGGCGAGGTCGACCGCACCCTCCGCCACGAGGCCGAAGCCGCAGGGAACGTCCGCCCGGGGGATGAGTTCTTCACCGGTCCCGGCGCACGTGGCCGGTGAGTGTCCAGATATAGCTACTCATAACGAAGGAACTTGTAGGAATCCTCGCCAGTTTTTTCCCGCTTAACGCGCGGGGCTGCTACTTTTAGCTTGCCGGGTGCTTCTTTGGGTGTGAGGCACATTTGGGGCAGGAAAGGTTTGTAAAAGCCTGGGACGGGGAAACTCGCCCCTGTCGGTCAGGGAACTGCGCCCCCACTTCCCTGGCTCTGCCGGAGGGCTCGGATGGATCCGAGCCCTCCGGTCCTTTTTGATCGCCGGGTCCGGGTCCGGGTCCGGGTCCGGGTTCGGGTTCGTGGGCCGGGTCCGTCGCGGGTTGGGCTTTTCGGTTCGGTTCGGGGTGCGTGGGCGGGTCGGGTCTTCGGTCCGCTTTGGGGGGCGTGGGCGGGTCGGGTCTTCGGTCCGCTTTGGGGTGCGTGGGCGGGTCGGGTCTTCGGTCCGCTTTGGGGGGCGTGCCTGGCGGGGGTGCGGTCCGCGGCGTATCCGTGTGGCGCGTGTGGCAAGTTGTCGCGATGGCGCCGTTAGCCGCGACCCGGGCGGTCCACCATCACGCATCGGTCGGATCGACGATCGATCAGCTGCCCCATACGTCACGCCACGGTGGATACGTGGCTGGCTACGCGGTCAACAATGTCTTTCCGCTGCGGGACCGGTGGGGCGCTGACGTGGCGCGCGGACGCGGCGCGGGACCGGTGGGGCGCTGACGTGGCGCGCGGACGCGGCGCGGGATCGGTGGGGCGCTGACGTGGCGCGCGCGAGAGCGATGCCCCACGTCGGCGATCCGGTCACAGTGGTCTTCCTCGCGGCCCGGGTCGAGGGCGTCGTGACCGGCGTCGACTACGAGGCGCGCCGCGTGCTCGTCGCCACCGAGGACGGGCAGGCGCTCGCGTTCGAGCTGAGCCGCGCGACCGGTACGTTCCTGGTGGATGGGAAGCAGTCCGGGGCGCGGCTGCTGTTCGGGGGGTAGGGCGCGGGGCGGGGCTGGTGGGCGCGGCGGGCGGGTTCGAGGCGCGGCCGGTGACGGGCGCGTCACCCGAGTCACAGGTGTTCCTCGCATCTGTGAAATTTCGGGCGGTTTTGGCACTCGGTGCCCTGGTCGGCCGCAAACTCCGGGGCGCGTGATGAAAAACCTCTCACCCTCATCGGATATTCATCACACGCCCTTCCAAAGTGCCCGTCGCGTGGTGCTCGAGACGATCGACAGCGCGATCGCCGCGCTTGCGACGCCGCAGCATGGCGTGGTGACGCGCGAGCAGTTGCTTGCTCTGGGGCTCACAGACGGGGCGATCTTGTACCGGACCCGGATCGGCCGGCTGCACCGCCTGTACCGGGGCGTGTACGCGGTCGGGCACTATCCGGTGTCGCCGCTGGCGCATGCGATGGCCGCCGTGCTCGCGTGCGGCGCCGGGGCGGCGCTCAGCCACGGCTCCGCAGCGACGCTGTGGGGCGTAACGGCGCATTGGCGCTCACCGCTCGAGGTGACCGCCGGGTCGGCTCGCCGGCGCCCCCAGTTGCACCTGCACCGCTCAAGCACGCTCACCTCACGCGACATCACCGTCCACTTCGGGATCACGGTGACCAGCCCCGCGAGGACTTTGCTCGATATCGCCGAACGGCTGGGCGACGTGGCGCTCGCTCGCGCCGTCAACGATCTCCGGCACGCCCGCTTTCTCTGGCTCGCCGACCTCGCTGAGCTCCTCGCTCGCCACCCCCAGACCCGCACCACGAACCGGCTGCGCAAGTTCCTCGCCCATCCCGAGCGCGCCCCCACCCGCTCAGAGCTCGAGGACGCCTTCCTTCGCTTCCTAGAACGCTATGGGCTGCCGGAGCCGATTATCAACACGCGCGTCGCGGGACACGAGGTGGACGTCCTGTTCCCTGCCCACCGCCTCGTGGTTGAGCTCGACGGGTATGACTTTCACGACGGGCGCGAGCAGTTCGAGATCGACCGCGACCGCGACGCCGACCTCCTCACGGCCGGGATCGCCACCGTCCGCGTGACCTCTGAGCGCGTCAAGCTCAAGCCCGCCCGCGAAGCCGCACGCCTGCATGCGATTCTCGCTAGCCGCGCACCCGGCGGCTAACACTGTTCGGCGAGCCGGAACGCCGATTCGCGAGAATGGTCCAGGCGATGGCCGTAACCGAATATCACAACACTCCCCGATCGATCGTATGAGCGGCACGGAGCTCGGACTGGCGGTCGCGGTGTTTCTCGCCTGTGCGGTCGAGGCCGTCGAGGCGCTCACGATCGTCCTCGCCGTCGGCGCCACGCGCAGTTGGTCATCCGCGCTGTCGGGCGTCGCGGCCGCGGCGGTGGCCCTCGCCGTCATCGTGCTGGCGCTTGGCTCGGCACTCACCTCGCTGCCGATCGGCGTACTCCGGGTCGCGGTGGGAGGGCTGCTGCTCGTGTTCGGATTGCAATGGCTGCGCAAGGCGATCCTCCGTGCCTCGGGGCTCAAAGCGCTCCACAATGAGGCGGCGATCTTCGCCGAGGAAGCCGAGGCGGCGCGCGCCGCTACGCTTGAACAGGGCGCCTTCGACGGATACTCGTTTGCAATCGCATTCAAGGGCGTGCTGCTCGAAGGTCTCGAGGTGGCGTTCATCGTGCTCACGTTCGGGGCCAATCAGCACCGTGTGGCCGTCGCCGCCGTGGCGGCGGGTGCCGCGGTCGCCGTGGTTGCCCTCGCCGGTACGGCGGCCCGCGCGCCGCTCGCACGCGTGCCCGAGAACAGCCTGAAGTTCGCGGTCGGGGTCATGCTCACCTCATTCGGGATGTTCTGGGGCGGCGAAGGGGCGGGGGCGTCATGGCCGGGCGGCGACGGAGCCCTCCTCGTGATCATCCCCGCGCTCGCCGCCGTGGCGCTGACCGCGGTTGCGCTCCTGCGTCGCGCCGGCGCCCAGTCGCCTCGCGCCGACGCCGAAGTATTGCCCCATCCCCCAGGCGCCGTCGAGGGCGTCAACGCATGACCGCGATCAGCCGGATGGCGCTGGCGATCTGGGACTTCGTGGTCGGGGACGACTGGCGTGTGGCCCTCGGCGTGGCGGTCGCGATTGGCGCCACGGCGCTGGTCGCGGACACCTCGGTTGCCGCGTGGTGGGTCCTCCCGGTGGCGGTGGTCGCGCTTCTCGGCGATTCGCTACGGAGAACCGTGCGCCGGTGATTTGACACTATGCCGCAGTCGGGTGCCGACCTTCTGCCGACATAATCGCTTCATTCAGAACTGCCCGATCTGCTCTCGCGAACAGGCAGCCGAGCTCCGCGAGGTGGTTACTCCCGCTGGTCGCGCGCGTTCGCGCCCGGCGTCGAAGCGCAGCAGCGGCTCGCCGCGATCGACGGGGATGCAGGTCAGGCGGCTCGCACGCGGCGCGGACGACGGCTTTCGCTCGCCGCTCGTGCCTGGCGTGAAGTCCAGCGAGGACGCCGAGCGACTGGCAGACGAGCTCGCGTTCGCCACCGCGCGCCTGATACGGCTGGAGACGGATCCGCCGGGCTGTTACGCCGAAGTCGCGGCGGGGGCGGCGGGGGCGGCGGGGGCGGCCGGGGCGGCCGGGGCGGCTGCGGCGCCGGGCGCGGCGACGGCGCCGGGGACGGTCGGACTGGCGGACGTCGAGGAGCGCACCTGGATTGCGTTCTTGATCGCCTACCTGTGTCCGGTCGAAGGGGACGATCCATTCGTCGGGATCAGGGCCGCGCGGACGCCGTGGGTCGCCGGCGAGGAGCCGGACCTCGCCGGCGTGGCGCTGGGCCCCCGCACCGCGCACGACCCTGCGCGCGGGGCCCGGACGCTCGAGGCTTACAGAGCGTGGGCGGCAAGGGCCGGATCCCAAGCGGCGGCGTTCGGCGGTGAGCCGGCGTGGCCGCCCGAGCGCCGCTTCGCCAGGGCGTTCGAGCGTCTCGCGCTGCCGGGGATGCACCGGGACGCCCGCTTCGATCTGCTCGTGACCCTGGGCCGCCTGGGTGTGTACGAGTTGCGCGCCGGCTCGCTCCAGTTCGGCGGCGCCAATGAGACGACCGTCGCCGCCAAGCGCGCGCTCGGCATCGGCGACACACTCCTGCTCGAGCGGCGTGCCGCCGAGCTCGCCGAGTCCGCCGAGATCCCGCTCGAGGCACTCGACCTCGGTCTGTACAACTGGGGCGTCGGCAAGCGCGCCTCGATCGGCCTCGAACCCAATGCCGAGCCTGATCCAGAGGCGCTCGAGTCGACGCGCGCCGCGCTCGGCCTGTAGGTCGCGCGCGACGGCATCATCGGCTGGCTCGGTCGCTGCGGTCGCGGTTGCCCGGCGAAGGGCGGGGCGGCCCTCAGAAGCGATAGCGGCGGGCTTCGTTCAACTGAGTAGGAGTCATCTGGTCCGGCCTGACCTGCTTCGCCATGCGCCAGCGCCCGTCGACAGGGCATCGCTGGTAGTGCGTGCCGAAGCCGAAATGGATCGAGAGCACCAGCGCCTTGAGCCAATCCGCGCTGTAGAGATGACCGTCGGAACACTGATAAATGCGTTCGGGCATAGGGCGTTCCCTTCTAGATCGGCCTTGCTGGCTATGACGCTTGTCTGCCCATCCCGTCGGATCGCTAACCGGAGTCGGGCCTTGGCCCGGACGGACCCTGACGGGGGCGGTGGCGGGCCGGGGGCTCCCGTGGCGTGATGAGAAAGCATTCATCTTCAGGGATAAGTCATCAAGCGGCCTCTCGAGCGTGAGCGACCCGCGCCCGCGACCGAGCGACCTCGCGCCCGCGACCGAGCGACCGCGCCCCGCGACCACGTCGGGGGGAAGACGTCCGCCCCACCGCCTACCTTCCGCAAGCAATACACCTACCCGGAAGGCCGGAGCTCCGTTCTCATGTCCCTCTGCTTCATCGAACCTCAGAACGCGATTCGCGTGATCGCCGAGTCGGTGGGGCGCGAAGCGCGCCGCCAGATTCTTGGCGAGGTCGTCCGCGCCTGGGTCGACGAGATCCCGGAGCCGGACCTCGACTCCCACTACGCGAAGGCGGTGGCGGATCTCGACGAGCACGACCTCTCGCTGCTCGCGGCATGGCACGCGTCGCTCGAGGTAGGCCACCCGATACCGAACAAGGAGTTCCTAGTCAATGTCTTCCCGTCACTCGGCGAGAACCGGCGCGAGGCCCTCAAGATCGCCGCCGGGTTTCGTGGCGAGGAGGCGTTCGAGGCCGGCGTGGGGGAGGAGCAGGCGCTCGACACGGTGCTCCCGTGGCTCTCGCGCGAACGCTGCGTGCAGCTCGCGGGTGAGTGCCTCGAGCTCTACTGCTGGGACCGTCTCGGCGCCGACAACTAACCGCCGACGCGTAGACAGACGCGTAGACAATAAGACGCGAGAACGATCACGCCTCCGCGAGCGCGGCCTCGATCTCCTCGATCGCCTGGTCGGTGGTGTGGAACCACACCGCGCGCAGGCCCAGCGCCCGCGCCGCGTCGCAGTTCAGCTCGATGTCGTCGACGAACAGCGCCGCCTCCGCGGGCACCCCGAGACGTTCGAGCGTGAGCGCGTAGATCTCGGGCTCGGGCTTGCGCATCCCCACGAACCCGGAGTCGACGACGACGCTGAAGATCTCCTCGACGGGCAGCATGGCGCGCCACAGCGAGGTCCACTCGCGCACGTTGTTGGTGCAGATCGCCATCCGGTAGCCGCGAGCCTGGAGCGAGCGCATGTAGTCGATCAGACGCTCGTTCGGGTGCAGGTGGCGGAAGTAGGCCTCCCCGAAGCCCTCGAGCGTGATCGGGCGCCCGAGTTGCTCGGTCAGCTGATCGGCGATCCCGCCGAGGAACGCGGGCTCCGTCATCCGGCCGGTCTCGAGCTCGAACAGGGGATGCACGCCGTCGCGCTCCCAGAGCTTCCCCATCGCGATCCCGAGCTGCTCGACCGAGATTCCCGAGGACTCCTCGAACGCAGTGAAGCCGTCGATCATCGGCGAGGTCAGCACGCCGCCGAAGTCCGAGATGATCGCCTCGACCGGAGTCATCGCGTGCGCAGCAGGTCGTAGACGCCGACCCCCTCGCGCCCCCGCATGTGCCAGCGGAGAAGCTCTGAGCGCAGTGGGGGATCCTCACATACCGCCGCTCGCCCGAGCGCCTCGGCCGCGGCACGGCGCGCGTACTGCTCGTCGTCCTCTCCGAGCCACAGCTCGAGACCGACGCGCGCGGGCACGCCGTTCGCGGTGTAGGTGCTCGAAAGGCGTGGCTCGGCGACCGGGACCGGGAGGCCTCCCTCGAGCAGCACGCCGCTGAGCAGCTCGGTGTCGTGACCGCGTGCGCGCCGGGGGCGCGCCGCGAGCACCGCGAGCCCGTCCTCGTTGCCGAACCAGCCGGACACCGCCCGGACGGCATCGAAGCGCTTACCGTCGAGGGCACCGAGACGCCGGCTCCGCTGTCCGGCGCAGTCGACCGCACGCTCGGCGCCGTCGACGAGGACGGTCCCCTGGACGTGGGCGAGCTGGTGAAGGCTGCGGATGCCCGCCTCCGCGAGCTCGAGCTCGGCGACTTCGCCCGCTGGGGCAAACGTCAGCTTGAAGTCGGAGCCGGCGATCCGCCATTCGTCATCCGTGTCCCAACCGTCCACCTGCGCCGGTGTGCCGAAGCTCGAGCAGAAGCCGCCGTCCCATACCGACGCGGTCCCAACCAGATCTCCGTCCGGCTCGCCGAAGGCGAAGCTCCGGATGTCCACAGGCTGGGGATAGCTCACGGGCGGATCTGGGGCGGTTCGACCTCGCGGGCCGTGCCGTCGACGTCGTAGGGCTCGCCATCGACGTCGTAGGGCTCGCCGTCGCCGCGCTGGGCGCTGCCCGGTCGACGCCCGAACCGCCCGGCCTGCACGACCAGCCGATGCTGGAAGTTCCGAATCAGGACGGGGCGCAGGATGGCGCGCGTCGGCGGCAACAGAAGCAACAGTCCCACCGCGTCCGAGATGAAGCCCGGCACCATCAGCAGTCCGCCGCCGAGCAGGATGAGCGCGCCATCGACGACCTCGCGACCGGGCGCCCTTTCTTCGGCGATCGCGGCGTTGAAGCGCCGCCACACCACCCGGCCCTCCGAGCGCATGGCCCATGTGCCCAGCGGCCACGCGACGATCAGCAGCAAAATCGTCAGCAGCACTCCGATCCCCTCGGCGACGAGGACGATCACATAAATCTCGGCGGCCGCCCAGGTGATTAGGAGAATGAACGCGACGAGGAACACTTACAACAAGGCTAGTGGGTCCGGTCTGGCCTCTCTTGTAAGAATCTCGACACGACGCGATCCTAGGCATCTGTTCGAGCGATTCACCGAGCAAGCCCGAGATGCCGTCCGAAAGGCTGGTGACGAGGCTCGAGCCCTGCAGCACGCCGAAATCGGGACCGGTCACATTCTGCTTGGCTTGTTGTTGGCGGGTGAGCCAGCGGACCTCACCACAGGGCCGCTGGCTGCGCTCGGGATCACGGTCGAGCGCGTCCGGGCGGAGGTCGAGCGGATTCTCGGCGCCGGGGAGGTAGTTGTAGCCGGTCAGATCCCGATCGCGCCCGAAGCCAAGACGGTCCTCGCGCTGTCGCTACGCGAGTCGCTGAGCCTCGGACACAGCTACATCGGGA
>Ga0302324_100017637_pt1 | contig 14131 bp, 4 predicted proteins | sample Palsa_T0_1_FD_201949 | JGI IMG/M metagenome (GOLD analysis project Ga0302324, IMG submission 201949) | Peat permafrost microbial communities from Stordalen Mire near Abisko, Sweden - Palsa_T0_1 | ecosystem: Environmental > Terrestrial > Soil > Palsa > Peat permafrost | place: Sweden: Abisko... | reverse complement strand
TATTGCGCGAACAGATTTCGGTGCTGTCTGAGAAGTTGCGCCCTTACGGGTTCATACGCATCCATCGCTCCGTCCTGATCAACACTTCTTATGTGACGGCGATGGAGCCGCTCTTTACTGGCGAGTATTTATTGCGCATGAAAGATGGGGCCGAGTTTAACGTAACCCGCACTTACAAAAGAAATTTGAAGGAACTGGCAAGTTTTTGGATCGGGACTGATGTGGAGTCAAGCATCTAGTATTACTTTCTCCATTTTATGGAAGTTCGCTATATCCCGCATACAGCAGGTACGGTCCAACGCGATTCAGATGCGGCGTTACCCAAGCTTAGAGCGGGTTATCTTTCATCAGGTTCGAGTGCATATTTTCTGACTACTGGAATGTGTACTTACGTTTTTTCATTTCTGAAATAACCCCATACATTTCTATGAGATCGCAATAGGCATCCGTCGTGCCTCTTCTGTGTTAGCGGACTTGTTCCCAAGAACACCGCCATGAGAGGAAACCATGGATTCCAAAAAGTCTTGCAGACGCATATGTTCCAGCCACTTCATTCTAAGAGGAGCCATTGCAGCAACTCTGCTCATTGGCCTCGCCATCATCTCTAGCGCTCTGATTCCGGTAGCCGCAGCGCAAACGAATATTTCAGGCGACGTGGTTGGCACGGTGACCGACCCTTCGGGAGCGGCGATCCCAAATGCCACCGTGACTGTAGCCAACAAGGCCACTGGCGCGAGCAAAACCGTCGTCACCGGCGGACGCGGTGATTATCGTATGCCACTATTGAATCCTGGTGATTATGAAATCTCGGTTGCGGCAGCGGGCTTTGAAGGCGCGAAAACCAGTGTCACAGTTCCCGCCGGCGCATCTGCAAACGGCGACATCAAGCTCGTAGTGGGCAAGGCAAGCACAACCGTGGACGTGACGACGACGCAGCCACTGTTGCATACCGAGGACGCCCAAATTTCCACCAGCTATACGATGGAGCAGGTACAGGCACTCCCAAACCCCGGCAATGATCTGACTTTTGTGGCACAGACCTCGCCTGGCGCAGTCATGAACACTGAGATGGGCATGGGCAATTTTTCTGTGTTTGGTCTGCCCGCCACATCGAATTCATTCACAGTAAATGGCGGCTATGAAAATGATCCGTTCCTGAACGTCAATAATTCTGGCGCGACAAACCTGCTCTTAGGCAATAACGACATTGCCGACGTTACAGTCACCTCGAACGCCTACGATGCTGCATTCGGGGGCCTGGGGGGGGCGCAACTAAGTGAGATTTCCCGATCCGGCGGTAACAGCTTTCACGGAAATGCCGACTATTGGTGGAATGGGCGCATATTAAATGCCAGTCCTTATTTCAATAATCAGACGCCGACACTTACGCCGCGGCCATTTGACAATGTGAACCAATGGGCGGCATCTGTCGGTGGTCCGATCAAAAAGGACAAGGCATTTTGGTTTGTGGATTATGAAGGCCTGCGAGTAATTTTGCCGACGACCTCTACAGTCTATGCACCCAGCCAGGAGTACATCTGCCAGGTACTCGGGACGTGCGCATTGCTTCCTACGACGAATTCAGACGGCTCAGTTAACCCCTATGCTCTGCCTTGCGGCAACTTAGTGACGGGGTATATCCCGACGCCGGGCAGCACTCCGACGAATCCAGGCCCGTGCCCCGCCGGTGCGTATCCAACGGGTAGTCAATCCGCACAAATTCCTTTGTATCAAAGTGTATTTAGCGTTTATCAGCATCCAGCCAACTATGCACATGCAACGACTCCCACCGCAACTTGTGTTACAGCGGGTAACTGCGATCCCTATGCGGTCAGCTTTCCCGTACAAAATAGCAACTTTACCCATGAGTGGCTGATTACTGGCCGCATCGATGTGAACTTGGGCGTGAACGATAAGCTCTACGGACACTCCAATGTCGACAAAGGATTACAGGCTACTTACACCGACCCGTTCAATGCGCTCTTTAATGCAGACAGTCCGCAGCCGCAGTATCAGGGACAATTGAGCGAGACTCATACTTTTTCTCCGAACCTTACGAACCAGGCCCTCTTCTCGGCGATTTATTATCGGGCTATTTTTACTAATACAAATCTCGCGGCTTCTTCGGCACTCATTCCCTTCAGTGCTGATGCTGCGGAGTTGTTTGGCGGCAGCAAGGCGTTTACTGGTGCTACAGATCAATTCTCTCCAATCGGTGGCGAAAATTTTCTGTGGCCGCAAGGACGCAACGTTACGGGCTACCAGTTCCAGGATGACCTCAGCTGGACGCGGGGGAACCACACGCTCAGAGTTGGTTGGACTATGCGGCGCGATGATATTACAGACTACGGTCCGAGCGTCCTTACCACGCCGCTAGTGGCTTCGGACGAAGGTGCTGGATTTGCTACCGGCAACTTGGATGGATATCTGCAACAATTTCCCGCTCGTACGACGCAACCCGTCGCGCTCTACACCATGGGTACATACCTGCAGGATACCTGGAAGGCGCTCCCGAATCTCACTGTGACTTACGGCATGCGCTTTGAACATAATTCCAATCCAATTTGCATAACCAGTTGCTTCAACGTCCTGACGAATGATTTCTTCGGCTCCACCAACTCGACCATGGCGACTCCTTATAACCAGTTGATCACCGCAGGTCAGAAGCAGGCATTTAGTCATCTGCAGGCGGTAGGATATGAGCCGCGTTTCGGGTTCTCTTGGCAACCTTTTGGAGTTGGAAGTCACACCGTATTGCGTGGCGGCTTTGGTATGTTTGCAGACGCTTTCCCAGGGCAGATTGCGGACTCGCTACTGAACAATGCTCCAGGGAATGTTCAGGAATTTGTCGCCGGTTACACTGATCCTGCAGTTTCGGGCAGTGCGGCATCCATCGCATCCAGCCAGGCAGCTGGCTTCGTCGCGGGATTCGCCAATGGAACGGCGAACGCCAACAACGTGGGACAAGTCGGATTCTCAAACGCAACCAAGAACATTTCCTACCCGACGTATGAAGAATATAGCCTTGCGCTCGAGCAGCAGCTCAACCGCAACACGTCTATCTCCGTAAACTACGTCGGCAACCACGGTTACCATGAGCCCGTTGTGAATGGGGCGGTAAACGCTTATCAACAAGCAAGCAGCGCTTGCACATACTGCGGAAACTTTCCGGGACTGCCAGCTACTGCCCCCGTAGCCAGCTTGAGCCGTCCAACGGAAGTTTATAGCGGCGCCAGCTCGAACTATAACGGTCTGATTACAACCGTAACTCACCGCGAGCGCTATCTAACCCTGCAATTCAACTATGCCTACAGCCATGCGTTAGACGAGATTTCTAACGGCGGCTTCAATAGCTTCGGTGGAGATAGCCTTTCCGGACCCGAAGATCCATATAACCTGGCCTATAACTACGGCAATGCTGATTACGACACGCGCAATTATATCAGCGGAAGTTATGTAGTTACCCTCCCTTACTGGGGCGGCCCGCATGTGTTAACAGATAGCTGGCAGTTCGCAGGTACCGTATTTCATAACACCGGACTTCCGTTCACAGTAGTAGACGGGAACGTTAGCGGCGCACTCGGAAATTATGCATCGAACATTTATGCCGCGCGTTTGAATAACACACCTGTCCATTGCGGCGAAAATAACGTGTACAACAACGCGACAAATAGTATTGCCAGCCCATGCGCGATTACTGCAGCCTCGGGTAATTTCGCGGAGGCGACGGCATTCGGTCAGCAGGCACGCAACCAGCTCCGCGGACCCAATTTCACGGACACGGATCTGGACGTGACCAAGGGCTTCAAAATCCCCAAGTGGGAGTCGGCGCAACTGAAGCTCGGCGCACAGTTCTTCAACCTGTTCAACCATCCGAACTTTGCGCAGCCGGTGGCTGACGTGTCAAATCAGCAACAGAACGGCGGTATTTTTGGCACGGTCAATCCTCCAACGTCGATCCTTGGGTCGTTCCTTGGCGGCAACGCATCACCACGTCTGATCCAGGCCAAGATGGTGTTTCAGTTCTAACCGAAAAATGAACTGGCTTTGTTCGTTGAGCGGCCTGTGATCTGGGCCGCTCATTTTTTGATGAGTAACGTTCTATCCTGTTGCTGAGGAAGAAATATGTGGCAACGCAAACCGGCTTTGAAATTTGTTGTACTCATTCTCGGCGGAGTAAGCGTAGCAGTCCTGAGTGCGCGGACGGCTCAAGCGCAGACATCTCTTGGACGGACGCCAGTATTAGTGGAGTTGTATACGTCGGAGGGGTGCTCGACCTGCCCGCCGGCGGATGATTTGCTTGCTGACATGGCCGAACACCAGCCAATCCCTGGTGTGCTTGTCGTGCCGCTCGCAGAGCACGTCGACTATTGGAATCAGTTGGGATGGACCGATCGGTTTTCTTCCAGCGTCTATAGCCAGCGGCAGCGGGTGTATGCGAAGAACATGAAAGCCACCGAAGTCTACACGCCGCAAATGGTAATTGGAGGCACTCGCGAGTCGCCTGGCAGCGATCGGCCATCGGTGGTCCGCGCGATTACTGCGGTTGCTAAGACCACGACTGGAGCGTTGACCGTAACCCGCTCCGGCGCAAGCGAGGGGACAGTACAGGTTTCAGTGACGCTGTCTGGCGCGGGCGCGGGGGAAGCGCCCGGTCTGTATGCCGCTGTGACGGATGATGAAGACACCACCATGGTGGGCGGCGGAGAAAACGGCGGCCACTCATTGCATCATGTCGCCGCCGTGCGCAGCATGCAGTATTTCGGTGCCATCTCTGACGGCCAACAGAAGTTGTTGGCTATCAAACTGCCCGACGATGCTGCGAAAAGGAAACTGCACCTTGTTGTTTTTGCGCAGCTGACGGGGCAGGGACGTATTGTTGCGGCCGCATCAAGCCCGATCTAGTTCCGAAAGAAGCCTTACAGAGGCTTGCGACTCTCCAGTGACTTGAGGGTCTGCGGCGCGAGTGGGCGCTCGTGCAGCAGAAATTCTGCGGCTCGTACCGTGACGTTGTTATGAAACCAGCGCTGGAACGCGTTGCCGCAAAGAAGATTCGCGATCGCTGCGAGCGACATGCCCTGGTGATGCGCCATCCAGGAGCGAACCATCCTCGGCTCCTGACTATGGATGTAATCGGCTGCTTCGTAGAAACCGTACTCGCCGATCCAGCCGAGCTTCGCCATGCGATGCAGATTCGCCAACGCCTGCTGGCGCGCGATCGGCAACGCGAGAAAGGTGGAATAGGGAGAGATCACCGGGCCGTCCTCCGCGCCGTACTTCAGCGCAACTTGTGGAATACCCCACGCCTGATAGGAATAGCGGCCGGCTGGATCCAGCTCAGCGAAACCTGATTCCGAGATGCCCCATGGAATCCCGCGAACGTGTTCCCGCTGCACAGAGACGCAGGCTTCGAGGGCGCGCGCGATGAGTGTGTCTGGAAAACTTCGCATCCAGAGCGTCGGCATCAAATACTCGAACATCGTGCCGGTCCATGACAGCAGGCATGCCTCTTTGCCAACCAGCACGTGCGAGCGGTCGAGACGGAACCAGGCCTTTTGTGGAATGTCGCCTTTGGCGACGGCGAGAAAGAAAGCGATGCGCGCTTCAGAAGCGAGCAAATCGTAACATGCGGAGTGTATTTGGTCGGTAACGATGTCAAAGCCGATGGAGAGAAGCTGGCGTGACTCGATGAAGAGAAAGTTATAGTGCATCTCCTCGGCGAAGCGCTCCGAGTCCGCGGCTATTTTCTCGATCTCCTGCTGCAGTTTCTCCAGACGCTGACGTGCTGCGGGAAGAAGCGCGATCAACTCTGCGGCAAGTTGCTGGCGACTGGCGTCCTGTTCGGATTCGAGTGCTGAGATCAGAGCGTCAGCATGGAGACGGGCGCGCGCAAGCGAGAGCTGCTCCAATGGCGGAGCCGGCGGCATTCCGCCTTCGGCAAGGAGCGCAGTATAAGAGGGCAGGAGCCACGGGAGATGTTGAATAAGAAATGCGCTGATTTGCCGTTGACGTGTGCCGGATTCGCGCGCTTTATCGGCGGCCTCAGTTGCCGCGGAAATTATCGGGAGCCCGAAGAACCACGCTAATCCGGCACTGAGCGACATGCCAGGTCGTGACGAAGACGTCTCGAGATGCTCCTGTCGAGAGAGTTGATCCAGCGCGCGGAAGAGGCTGTGCGATAACAGTGGGCGCCCAAGAAGTTCGCGAGCGCCTCCGTGCAGGGCGTAGAGAGAAGCCTGAAGATTGCCGCTGTCAACCGTGGAAATCGTGAGGGGCGCGACCGGTTGCAAGCTCTCGATGTCATACCAGTTGAAGAGATGGCCGTGCTTCTTTTCGAGCCGCTCATAAGTTGCGAGACTGCCGAGGGTGGCGTGAGTGAATTCCGGCAAAGTGAGAAAGCCCAGCTCCAGCGCGGCTTGCCGCGAATTCAATAGCATGCCGAAGTTGGTAGGCGAGAGCTTGCGGATTTGCAGCGTGCTCTTCTCCTCAACATTGTCGGGGATGAGCCAGTGGTTCGCCTCGCCGCCGAATTCAGAAAAGTACCGCCATGTTGCATACGCGGTCCGGTGCAACAGGTCCTGGTCCTCCCGGCTGAGTTTGCCTGAGAATTTCGGCGGCGAAGAGTTGAGCCACCCGGAAATCAATGGGGCGATCGCCCAAAGAAATAAAATCGGGCTCGCCGCATAAATCGCACGAGGATGGGTGAGCGCAAGAGGAATCGCAATTCCGACGGCTACCAATGGTGACAGTCGCAGGTAGGTGTCCAGCGAACTTCCGGTAACGGAGGATTCTGCCTGCGCCGCGGTCTCCCACTCCAGCAGGCGTTGGCCCGTGATGTAACGCCGGACGAGTGCACGGACGATTGCGTCCAGCGAGAGCAGGGTTTGGTGCGGGAGGAAGGTAATGTTGAGAATGAAGAATCCGAAAGAAGAAAAGAAAGTGCGCAAGCCATCAACTGCTGCGGCCGAACTGAAAGCAAGGGCTGCGCGAAACCAGCTGAAGCCGAGCTGAACAATTGAGGGAAAGATCATCAGCAGGACGGTGACGATGGTCCAATATGACGGGCCTCCAGGAAGAACGAACCAGCCGAGGATGAGCAGCAGCATAGTGATGGGCTCGATCAGGCTGCGGCGCAGGTTGTCGAAAATTTTCCAGCGGGAGATCGCGCTGATCGGGTTGGCAACAAACTTGTTGGACTCATCAGGCACGCGATTGAAGAGCCATTGCGTGATCTGCCAATCGCCGCGCACCCAACGGTGATTACGACGAACGTAAGCGGAATGATGCGACGGGTAGTCGTCGATGACTTCGATGTCGCTAACTAATCCGGCCCGGGCATACGCACCTTCGATGAGGTCATGCGACAGGAGAACGTTGCGTGGAAAGCGGTGATTGAGGACGCGATGCAGAATAGAGACTTCGTAAATTCCCTTGCCGGTAAATGTGCCTTCACCGAAGAGGTCCTGGTAAACATCAGACACAGCGCGGGTGTAAATGTCATATCCCGTTTCCCCGGAGTACAGCGCGGCGAAGCGGGAGCGCGAGGCTGAGGCGACGCTGACGCCGACCCGCGGCTGTAAGATGCCATAACCTGCGGTCACGATTCGTAACTGCGGGTGAACAATTCCTTGATTGAGGGGGTGTGCGATGGCGCCGATCATGCGCGCGGCAGTGCCGTGCGGAAGCTGCGTGTCCGAGTCCAGGGTGATGATATAGCGAACGCGCTCCAGCACCTGCCGGGGGCCGGTTTTGATTGGAAAGCTGTCGTACTCGCCCATCAACAGCCGGTTGAGGTCGAGCAGCTTTCCGCGCTTGCGCTCCCATCCCATCCAAACGCCTTGGCGAGAATTGAAGACGCGATGCCGATGAAGGAGGAGAAAGGAGCCGCCGCCATAACCTTCATATTTTGCATTGAGATGATTGATGTGGCGAATTGAGAGCTCGAGTAGAACGTTGCGCTCCTCATTCGTAGGTGGCGTCGTGGAGTCAGGCAAGTCGGTAAGCACGCCGAAGTGAAGATTGGGATCCCGGTTAGCGATGTAGCGCGCTTCGAGATCGTCGAACAGGGAGGCGACTTGCTTCTCATTGAGCAGCAGCGTAGGAACGACGACGAAGGTGGTTTGATCGGCTGGAATGCCGCGGGAAAAATCGAGCTTGGGCAGCGGTCGCGGCGATAGCAGGCTGCTGACGGCAGCATTAACGAGGTCGGACGCGCCTTGCGTAGCAGGCAGCAGCGCGAGAAAGAGAGCGACGATGACAAGCCAGAATTCGCTTTGCGAGACCAGCGGAGCAATCAGCGCGACAATAATGAGCAACGACAGGATCAAGATGCTGGCGATGTAGGCGTCACTGCCATAGCGGGTCAGCCATTGACGGAAGCGCATCGGCGCGGTTGGATGGTGCCCGATGCGGCGAGTGAGTTCCGGGAGACCCTCTTCGAACAAGTAGTAACCGATATGCGCCATGCGCCAGGCGAGACGAGGATCCGCGGGCGGCCTCTGTTGGGAGGCGCGAGCAAGGTCGAGCGCTTGGTGCGCAGTCTGCATCTCGCCGCCGTCAGCGCGCTCGGCGAGTTCGGCGATGCGCATGCGATACAGCGTGCGCGTCTCCGGCTCCATTTTCAGAAAAATCCCCGCTGGGTCCTGGGCAAGTACAGAGTGAAACGCGGTCAGCGATTCGAGCAGTGACTCCCAGTCATATTGACCGAGGCGGCGCAGGCTGTGCAGTGGATTCGAGAACGGGGACTGCTCAATCGAAGGCAGCTCCGGAAGTTTAAGCGCCGCCTGGGCCCGGTCTAGAACCAATTCAGCCTGCGCGAGCCGGAGTGAGCTGGGGAGCAGCAGAACTTCGGCGAGCAGAAGCGGATTTTGTTGCTGTACTTCTCCGACATACACAGACAGCGACTCGGGTGACCAGATGCCATCGACGGCTACCGTGTACTGTTCGGCGAGCGAGAGGACGCGGGGCGCGGCGGTAGTGGAACCGCGAGCGACTATATAAGGTACGGAGAGAAACTGCGGATAAACAGAATCGAGTTCTTCGAGGACACTTTCGAGCAGGCGCGAACTTTCGAGCAACTCCAGAGCCGGCGTCAGGTCGCGCGAAGTGATGCGCGGTTTATATGCGGCGAGAGTGCTGCGAAGGCGCTGGCGCAAACCCTTGAGGCGGTCGGCGAAGAATTCTTCGCGGTGCTCATCTTTGGGATCGAGTGCGGCGGGACGCCAGGATGCGCGCTGCTGCTGCGCGCGTGCCACGAGAATCTCATCGGAGACTGACGGTTTTTCAGCAAGGCCAGTCGAAGCAGTTTCCCGTAGAGGCGCAGTGAGAGGCGCGGCCGGATGAACGGAGTCAGGCTGACTCTGCTCCGGCACTTTCCACGACTCTGACATTTCCGCCCCCTCTGGATGTGTTCACTGCGTGCGACGAAATCACAACGCACTACTATCAACGATAACTGGCTGCCTGCATCTGGAACATTTCCGCGTAAGTGCCGCCGGCATCCATCAAGGAGTGATGATTGCCCTCCTCGATGAGCTGGCCACCGGAAAGAACCACGATGCGGTCAGCCATGCGCACTGTTGAGAAACGGTGCGAAATGAGAAGCGCCATTTTGCCCTCAGTCAGCTCGGCGAAGCGCTCGAAAACTTCCAGCTCGCTGCGGGCGTCTAGGGCGGCGGTAGGCTCGTCGAGAATCAGCAGCTGCGCATCGCGAAGATAAGCGCGAGCCAGCGCGATTTTCTGCCATTCGCCCCCGGACAGCTCAACACCTCCATCGAAGCGGCGTCCGAGAACTTGGTCGTAGCCATGTTCGAGCTTATTGACGACAGTGTCGGCCAGGCTCTGCTGCGCGGCGTGCTCGATGGCGCCAGGCTGCGCAAGATGGGAGACGTCGCCCACTGCGATGTTTTCGCGAGCCGTCATTTCATACTGCATGAAGTCCTGGAAGATGACGCCGATGTGATCGTGCAAAGACTCCAGCGAATATTCGCGCAGATCAATTCCGTCAAGCAGAATCTGGCCTTCTGTCGGATCGTAAAGGCGCGTGATCAGCTTGACGATGGTCGTCTTGCCCTGGCCATTTTCGCCGATCAGCGCGACCCGTTCCCCGGGATGCAGTGTGAAAGTGAAGTTGCGAAGAATTCGCCGCTCCGTTCCCGGATAAACGAAGGAGACATTTTGAAATTCGAAGCCCGTGTGGAACGGCGGCTTCACGAGAATGCCGTTCGGCTTGGAAATGACTGCCGGCTTCATTTCGAAAAACGCCAACAGGTCCGTGAGAAAAAGTGCCTGGTCCGCAATGCTGGATGTCGTGGTGAACACTTGTTGCAGATTCGAGCTCGCCTGTTGAATGGCAACGGTGAGAAATGTGAATTCGCCGATGCTGTAATCGTGATTGATCGTGCGCCATATGACGTATATGTACGCGCTGTAGTAGCCCAGCGTGCCGATGATGCCGAGCAGGCCGCCGACCAGTAGCTTGGAGCGGGAGAGCTGCACGTCTTCTATGTAGATCTGCCGCGCAAGAGTCTGGAAGCGCTCCGTGAAAAATTTGCTCAGGTTGAAAAGCTTGATTTCCTTCGCACCATCGCGGCTGCCGGCAACTTCGCGCAGATAGTCCATCTGCCGCTTGACCGGCGTCTGGCGAAAATTTTTCGCGTAGCCGAGAAACGCATAGTGCGTTTCGCCCAGGAACGACGGCATCACGCCGACGGCTAACAACAAAATGAGCCACGGCGAAACCCAGGCCAGCGCGGCAGAAAAAATCAGTGTCGTCATCAGCTGCTGCATGAGCCGGCCCATCTGCTGAATCATGGCGAGGCGGTCGGTGGCCTGAACGCGGGCCCGCTCCAGGCGATCGTAAAAAACTGGATTCTCGTAAGTGGTGAGGTCGAGCTGCGAAGCGTGCTCCATCACCCGCACGCTTACGTATTGCGTATAGCTGTTGGCAAGCAGTGAGTCGGTGTAGTCAATCGCACGCATCACCAATCCAAGAAATACATTCAGAAAAATCTCGGCAGCAACCAGGTGCCAGAAGTTTGGCGCGAGCTGGCCACCGCGCGGCGGAATCACCGCCACGATGTCATTGATGATGTATTGCGCAACCTTCGCGATCAGGAACGGCAGCGATGCGACGATGATCCGCAGCACCGTTCCCCAGATCACCGCGAAGCGGCTCGACTCCCACAGAATACGGAGTACGGGCGGCATATTCTTGAGCGCATGGAGGCGCTCCAGCCACGGACTCTCTGCTTTGCCTTTTGTCATCGGGTCACGCCGGCCTGCGCCGGCAGGTTGACTGCACAATCCGATGCTACAGAAAAGGGCAGGCATTGGAAACGCAGCGGCCGTCACGTATCCGCCGGGTTGATAGCATATATATAGTTAGCTCTACTTCCGATGGGCTGCATAACGTGCTCTGCAAAATGCGCACAATTGTCCAAATTATTGCGGAATTGCTATAAAGTGACGCATACGTCCGTTACGCCCGCGGGGCTCTCCGTGTGGCAGCCGCTTTCTAAAGGATTTGCTTGCTTATGATGCGCTCTCTCTTTCCTCGCTTCGCCGTCTTGTTTTTTGCTTGCTCGATAAGTTTCGCTGCCGCCATGGCGGCCGTCCACACCGATGCGCATCCTCAGGCGCGCATCACCCGGCCAATAGTCGAGGCTGAGCGGAAGCCAGTATCGGGCAGCATGCCGCGCGCAGTCGCGTCGGCGGAGGACCTTGGTCGCCTCGACAGCAAGACAGTGCTGCAGAATTTGCAGCTGGTGTTAAGGTCTTCACCCGCGCAGGAGCATGCCTTACAAACGTTGCTGGACCAACAGCAGGATCGCGGCACGGAGAATTTTCATCAGTGGGTAACGCCGGCTAATTTCGGGCAGTTATTCGGCATCGATGACGCAGACCTGGCCAGGCTGACGGGCTGGCTGCAAAGTCACGGCATGACGGTGGAGCATGTCACCCATGGCAAGCGCGCGATCGTCTTCAGCGGAACATCGGGCCAGATAGAAAGCGCGTTTCAGACGGAGATGCACCGCGTCATGTTGCATGGCGAAGTCCACGTCGTGAATACAAAACCGGTGTCAGTGCCGGCGGCGTTCGACGATGTCGTCGAAGGCGTCTACCGGCTGAATGACATTCGCCCGAAGCAGCCTCGGACACAGCCGATCGCAGTGACGCGCGAGGGCGGCGGTGCATGGCACGCCGTAAATCCAGCCTGGTCGGATGGCGGAAGCCATTACATGTCGCCCGGCGACTTTGCAAAAATTTATAACACGCAACCGCTGCTCGACAAAGGCATCGACGGTACCGGCGTGACCATCGGCATCGTTGGTTGGTCCGATGTGCCGCTGCGTGACATCCAGACATTTCGTACCGCGTTCGGTTTGAAGAATAACGATCCGCAATTGATTTCTTACGGCGCAGATCCGGGCATCAATAGTTATGGCGAGGGCGAGGCCGAACTCGATACCGAGTGGTCGGGCGCAGTGGCGCCTGGAGCAACAGTTATGCTGGTGAACTCACCCAGCACAATTACGTCGGTATTTCTTTATTCCGCGCTTGAATATCTCGTGGATAACAACGTCGCCGATGTTATCAGCGCTAGTGTGGCCGACTGCGAGGCTGACACGGGCAATTTTCTGCAGCAATATTATGAGCAGGCCGCAGCGCAAGGCATCAGCGTCTTTGCCAGCTCCAGTGATAGCGGCTCAGCCGGGTGCGACGATTTCGATACCGCGCAGGCTGCCATGTATGGCTATGCGGTGAATGGTTGGTCATCCACGCCATATAACACGTCGGTAGGCGGCAACATGTTTCTGGACACCACGGGAACTTGGTGGTCGCCGACCAATGGTGCGAATGATACCTCCGCCCTGGGCTACATTCCGGAGGCAGTGTGGAATGAGAGTGGAGCGGGCACGGATTACCTGGGCGGCATCTGGGCCGGCAGCGGCGGTGTCAGTGATACGTACGCGAAGCCGCCATGGCAGACTGGGCCGGGAGTGCCGACCAGGGATCCAATCAAGGTAATCAGCAGCGTGCCCGGGCCGCACCGTTACATTCCCGACGTGGCTTTGACCGCGGCTGTGCATGACGGCTATCTCACATGCTTCGACGACGGCGACTGCCGGGTGAATTCTGATGGCACCTTGTATGGTGCGGATATCAGCGGCGGTACCTCCGCTTCGTCCCCCTCTTACGCAGGTATTCAGGCACTAATTGATCAGAAATACGGGCGCCAGGGAGTTATCAATTACACGCTGTATCAATTGGCTGCGGGACAGAATACCGCGGCTTGTAACTCATCCAATGTCCCAGCGTCGAGCTGCATCTTCAATGATGTAACCTCCGGCAGTAATGGCGTGCCTTGCGTCGAGGGATCACCAGATTGCCCCGCGACCGCTCCATTTGTGCTGCCCGATTTCCAGACGACCACAGCTTACGATTTAGCCACAGGGTTGGGCTCCGTAAATGCGGCCAACTTATTCAATGCGTGGGGCACCGTAACCTTCCATAGCACGATTTCTACGCTCACACTTAGCCCGACAGCATCTGCACACGGCAGCCCGGTAACTGCGACGGTCGCGGTTGTGCCGGGCTCTGGAAGTGGCACGCCTACCGGCGACGTCGCGCTTATCGCAACGAATGCGAATGGAACAACCATTGGAGTGGGGCAAGGAACTCTGACCAGCGGCAGCGTAACGATCACGCTGTCGACTCTGCCGGGAGGGACCTACCAGATTTACGCGCGCTACGCGGGCGACGACACTTACGGCGCAAGCAGTTCAAATCCGGTCAGAGTGACCATAGCTTCAGAGAGCAGCGCGACGACCTTGCAGAGTCTGACGGTCGACAATAACGGCAACTATGTTTCCGCGGGGACGAGTTTTCCGTACGGAACAGTTTTCTATCTACACGCCACCATCACAGGAACATCTGGCGAAGGCGCTCCTACCGGAACTGCGACACTGAAGAGCGGCAACACGACGCTGGCGACGCAGGCCCTCACCCCAATCAACAGCAGTTTGACTTCGACCGCATCGAGCTCGGAGACAATTTTCACGATTGACCGGCCGGCATCGCTTCCAGTGGGTTCGAATCCATTGACTGTTACTTATAGCGGCGACAGTTC
>Ga0302324_100017636_pt1 | contig 14131 bp, 15 predicted proteins | sample Palsa_T0_1_FD_201949 | JGI IMG/M metagenome (GOLD analysis project Ga0302324, IMG submission 201949) | Peat permafrost microbial communities from Stordalen Mire near Abisko, Sweden - Palsa_T0_1 | ecosystem: Environmental > Terrestrial > Soil > Palsa > Peat permafrost | place: Sweden: Abisko... | reverse complement strand
AGATGATGTACTGGATGGCGACGGCATGGGCCGCGTTCCCGATGATGGCGCCTATCAGGTCGATGATGATGGCGCCGATGAAGAACCACCAGAACGCGGATCGTGAGGCGCGGCCGTTGAAGGTGACGATGTTCTTGAAACCTTCGGAGATCGCCTCGCCGAAGCCGGCGGGCCCGCCCTGCAGGTAGCCCCGCTGGCTGGGGTCCCAGCCGCCTTGCGGCGGCTGCCCGTAACCGCCTGACGGGTCCTGCGGGTACGGCTGGTAGGGGCTGCTCATGAATATCCTCCGTTTTATCCCCCGGTTTTCAGGGCGTCCTGCTATGGCAACGTTGCCGATTCTCGCCCGGTTCAGTCCGCAGGAGAAGTATATATTGAGCATTTTCATGCACCTTATGCGACGTGAATCTCCAGGGCGTGGATGGCTTTGGCGAGCTGGCCCACGCGCCAGGGGCAGCAGCGGAGCTTGCGGAGCATCGGACAGGCATTGAGCTGGGCGTTCGCCCGCTCACCGGAGGCGCGGAGTTTCGCGTGCGCTTTGTTCGCCTCTACCTGCCTGACACAGCGTCAGGGCGACGCCGCGGAGACCGCCACCAAATTCGCGTGCCGGTTACAGTTCGGGTAGCGGTCTGCGGGACCGCCGCCGACTTGAGCAGGTGAGCGCGATGACCGTCTATTCCCCATGCCGAGCACGCCTTGGCCTACCGGTCGGCAGGCGTAGAACCGGCCGCCGGGCACTTGTCGCCGATCACGGGCACCACGGAAAGTGATTTGATTTTTGGGCAAGTCAGGGGCAGCCCCTCTTAGTTTTCGGTGGCCATGAGAACCTGGCCATTGACATTGGTGGTGGCCGACGGGTCGGCGGCCGTGGGTTAATTGATTGTGGCTCGATGTAGGCAGCCGCGGCGATCCGGGTGGCTGCCCTGGGCGAGGGAGGGGAAGGTGGGGTCATAGTGCAGCTGGGCCTTGCGGAGACGATGGAGGCGTTGCGAGCCGAGCTGGCCCAGGCGGCGGCAGCTGGGGCAGCGGCAGGGTTCCAGTTCCCCGTAGCCGGGGTGCAGCTGGAGTTCCACGTTGGGGTGACCAAGACCGGCGAGGGCAAGGCCGGGGTGAAGTTTTACGTGGTGGAGCTGGGCGGCTCAGGTAGTTACGCCCGGGAGGAGATTCAGACGGTGACGGTGACGCTAGGCGCTCCGGTGGATCACAATGGCGACCCGGTGAAGATCTACCGCAGTTCCGCCCAGATGCCCTGACCTGCGCGGGTGCTGATGACGACAGTGTCGGCGATCGGAACTGGCCGGGCGGTGGAGGTCCTCCACGACCGGGCCCCAGCCGCGCGGGCGGGTACGGATCGCTGGACAGCCGGGTCGGGGTATCTGATCGGGTCCCGGCTGGTGCTGACCGCCGCGCACAACGTCGGCTACCGGCGTGACCTCGGTGGTGATGAGCAGCTTCTGGTGCGCACGATCGAAGGAAGCGTGCTGGCCGCGCGGGTGGCGCTGATCTGCGATGAGCTGTCCGGGGTTGATCTGGCGCTGCTGGAAATCAGCGATCCCCGGTTCGGTGAGCATCTGCCGGCGGCCACCTTTGCCCGGGTCAACCGGGACAGCCCGGCAGCTGTGGCGGACTGCTGGGCGGTTGGATTTCCTCGGTTCGGCGAAGCCGGGCCTGTCTTGCCGGGAGGTAGCCGCAGGGAGACATGGCAGGTATCCGGCCATATTCTGCCGGGCGGGAAGCGGCGAGCGGGGCTGCTTTCCCTGCAGGTGACCAGCAACCCGCCGGCCCCGCTGAGCGGGTCTGCGTGGGAGGGCATGTCGGGGGCAGTCGTGTTCGCCGCTGATGGTCACGACGGTGAACAGATGGCCGTCGGGGTCGTCAGCACCTATCACCGGCCGGAGGGAGAGTCGGCCCTGACCGTGGTGCCGATCACCGCCATCGCCGATCTGGCGGCAGCGGCGCAGTGGTGGCAGCAGTTCGGGGTGACTGACCTGGACGCGTTGCATATCCTGCCGCGGCAGCGCGCTCAGGCGGGGCCGGCGCTGGAAAGCGCCCATCCGCACCATGGTGACGTGGTGGCTCTGATGCGGGCGCAAGTCCGGGCCACCGACGAGCCGCCCTATCGGCTGTTTGGCGTTCGCCGGCCCCCGTTGTCCAGCGTTTATGTCCGCCAAAGTCTCAGCGGCGGCGTCGCTTCGCCCGGATCAGCGCTCGCAGATCCTCCGTGCAGTGTCGAAGAGGCTCTCGCTCGTCACCGCCATCTCATCGTCACCGGTGGCCCGGGCCAGGGCAAGTCGACGTTGACGCTCCAGCTGGTCCACCGCCTTGCTGGCGACTGGCTCGTCTCGCGAAGCAGCTCCGCCGGTGGTCACCGCGGCCCGGTTGGGCTGGTACCGCTGCGTGTTACGGGCCGCGAGCTGGCCGCCGCCATTCACCATCCGTGGCTACAGGCGCTCCGCGACGCAGCCCGCAACGAACTAGGCGGTCATCTTGACCTTGAAGCCGGCTTTCCCCCCGGCCTGCTTAAGAAGCCGGTCGGCGGTACCCCCTGGTTGATCGTTATCGATGGGCTCGACGAGGCCGTCGAACCCGAAGGCCGGGACAAGCTGGTGACGGTTTTGTCTGCGAGACTTGCCGAGGCTGCCCTGCCCCATCGGCTGCTAGTCACCTCCCGGCCCCTGCATCCTGCGGAGATGGCTCGCTTGCGCCGCGATGCCGGAGCCGACGACGTGGGCGTATACGAGCTTGAACCGTTCAACATTGCTGCGCTTCAAGACTTCGCCCGCCGCTGGCTAACGGATGGTCCCCGGCCGCCTGGGGTTGACCCGGCAACCCGATTCCTGCAGGAAACGCAAATCAACCATCTGGCTGACGTGCTGTCGACCCCTCTCCTGGCGCTTATGGCAATCGCTCTGTTCGAAGAGGATCCTGATGGAACCCTGCCACGTTTTAAGTACGACCTGTACGAACGCTACCTCGGCCACGTCCTGACTAGGGCGGTGAGACATCCTGACTGGAGAGCCGTCACCGCTGAACTCGCCGAGTTCACCGGGGACTCCGGTCATGCGCTGTACCATCACGTTACGGTGGAGGCATTGCTGCAACACCTCGCTGCCATCCAGGTCAGCTCCGACACGCCGCTCGTAGCGGCAGCATGCGAGTGGCTTGCTGGTAATACTGGTCCAGCCCTCCACCGTCCCCCGGAATGGCAAGGGATCGTCGAGAGCCTGCTGATGCGCAGTGGGTTGCTTGTTCGTCGCGGCAGCCGCTGGGAGTTCATCCACTACAGCTTTGCCGAACACCTCGCCACCGCCGCCGAAGCCGCCAAGATGCCCGGCAAATTTGATCCCGACGACCCGGTCTTGCATGAGTGCATCAACCGGACGCGTGACCCCTTTACCGATATTGCCCTCATCACTCTCATCCACTGGGTACGCCGGGTCCCTTCGGTCGCGCCAGCGCTGCTGACCTGGTTGCAGCAGGGACATCAGCACCACCAGGAACTGGCCGCCAGGCTCCTGACCTCGGGCGTCGCTGGCCAAGCCCAGCATCTTGACTCCGCCTGCCAGGCAATAGAGCGCCTGGTGGTGGTGCTGGAAGATGGCCAGCCGATATGGCTGCTCGCTGCTCTGGCCCGCCGGCGCCCTGCCGCCGTCGATGCGCTCAACCGGATCTCCGCCAATTCCATGGTCCCCACCTGGGCCCGGGCTGCTGCACTAGCTGCGGCAATCCAGATCCGCGGACTGGACGCCGAGAAGACCGCCGCCGCGCTGCGTGGGCTGCTAGATGAACGGTGGGAGGGCGCGGGATGGTCGCAGGTTATCGCGGCGTCGGCGCTTCTTGAGCTGGGTGAGGAGTTCCGCGCGGAGGCGATCCAGATCTTGCGCGACATCCTCGCCGATCCCTACGCCCACCCGGACGCCAAGGAGAGCGCCGCCACCGCACTGAGCGGGTCCGGGCCGGACCTGCGGGCCGAGGCGCTCGCCGCGCTCCGGGCTGTCATCACCGACCCGCTGGCCAACTGCTACGACCGCCGGTTCGCCGCCCGCGGTCTTTCCAGATTGGGATTTCCCGCCGAGGCTGCATCCGCCCTCAACGCCATTCTCGCAGACCCGCAAGCCGGAGCCTGGGACAAGGCCCATACATCATTCGCGTTCCAGCAAATACCCAGGCAGTACCGGGGGGAAGCCATTGCAGTATTCAAAGCGATAATGGACGATGCTACGGCAGATCCCAACGAACGATGGAAATCCGCATGGGCTCTCCTCCGGATCTCATCCGGCCATCGACCGGAGGCAATCACCATATTGAGAGAAGCATTGAGAGAAGCCATCGCTGATCCCCCATGCTATCCTGATTTGCTGAGATCTGATGCGGCAGAAAGCATTGCATCGTTTGCGCCAGAGTACCTTCCGGACGCGATTCAGGCGCTGAGGACCATCCTCGGTGACCCCGCGATTGACCCTTGGGCACGCGTATACGCGGCCAGGGCGATGGTCCGCCTCGACTTTGACAAATACGAAGAAGTCATCGGCGTGCTTGCGGAGCTGGCCAACTCCAGTAGCGATCCCGATCATCGGCTCGTCGCGGCCCGAGGACTGGCCCAGTTCGGTCCCGCCCTGCACTCCGACGCCCGCAATGCCTTCCGAGCCTTGCTCGCGGATCCAGCAACTCCGTTGTCCACTCGCTGCGACGCCGCAGGCTTCTTGGGAGAACTCACACCTGACGGCAACGACGAGGCGGTCCAGATCCTTCGCGAGCTCGCCGCCGACCCTCAGGCGAGGGCCGGTGACCTTCTCAAGGCGGCCCATAACCTCCTGGCAATCAGCAGAGCCTCAGACGTTGAAGCAGCAACCTGGCTCATTACCGCTCTCAATGACGTGACCGCCGAATCTTGGACCCGCGCTGAAGCAGCTGACCAGCTACTTCAGTTGCAGACAGCCGATCCACACGCAGGGATAAAAGTACTGAGAACAATTCTCAACGATGCCGGCATTGAAAGAGAACTGCGCATCTGGGCCGCACAGCGGCTCGCGAAGCGCGGCAGCCAGTATCGAGAAGAGGCGCTGGCCGCCCTCACACGGACATCCGGATAGCCCGCAACCAGAGGCTGCACGCCCACGAACAGCGATCCGACCTCGATCCGAAGCCGTCTCCTCACAGGCGATCTGATCACGGGCGCCCTCCCCAAGGGCTCCTGGACCGAGAGAGCCTACGAGCCAGTCCGGGAGAAATGCCGCCTGGTCCGAATAACGGCCGCACGCCTCTACCGGACATCCAAGCGCTCACTACCGGCGATCCCGCACATGCCTCGACGCGACAGATTGGCTGATCTGCGCGCACACGACCAGCGTAAGTTCGACCAGGCCAGCCGCGCCGACAGAACCGCCGCCACAGGGCAACCACCTTCGCTTTGACCTGATCCCCGGCGGCTGTCGTCATTGGGGTCACGATCGTCGTGGCCGCCGACGGCCAGGTCGAATGTCAGCCTGACGACCCGCGTGCTCGCACGACGGTATCGCCGCGGACATCCGGTCATTGTGTGGAGGCCAATCCCGGGGTGCGGGCGCGGACAGCGCTCCTGGCTTTCTGCGCCTACCCTGTGACTAGACCCGTACATAGGGGGTGCCGTGTCCCAGCAGCTGTGGTTGTTGCGAGTTGTCGTTGGGACGGTCCGCCAGCGACAGTCTGTTCTTGCCGAACTGGTCGGGGACAAGCCGGGCGGAGTGCCCGAGGATCTCGGTGGGCTGAGCGTCCTGTCCGTAAACGATGCCGACGGAGGGGTTGTGCTCTGGGTTTCGGGGAGTGTCGGCCGGAAACCTCGAACGAGTGTCGGCGCTGTGGTCAAGTGGGCCCGCGAACTAAACCTTTCCGTGCCGCGGCTGCGGGTCGTCGTGCCTGATTTGCCGGAACTCTATGCCGCCTGTGGCACCGAGGCTGTCGCCGAACTTATCCGGGAGCTTGCGAACTACGCGGTCGAATTCATTGTTGGTGTCAACGAAGGGGGAGAGGTGTTCCCTATCCGGGTCACCGCCCTTTACTTCGGACTTCTGAAGTTCGCGGAGACCGGTCGGGAGTTTCCCTTTGCTCGGCTCGACTGGAAGTCCACCACGCGAGAGGTAGCCTTGTTCGTTGCCGCATACCGGGCCAAGATTCCTCCTCAGGAGGAATCACGGGATGAGTCCGCGCCGCCAGTGGATGCGCCCGTGGAACGGGCCGAAAGTGCGCAATCCGCGCAGCGATACGTAAATCTCGTGCTTACCAAGAACGGCAGGCCGGAGTCCGCGGTCACGGGTCCGCTTGACATAGACGAAATGTACTGGTTGCTATGCAATGTCGGTGAGCGGATCAGGGAAAGCCTAGTCGGGAACGCTCTGGAAAACCCGTTCCCCGCCGAACACCTGCCGCCAACCGCGTTGGGATGGTGGCTGACCGTCGTCGTGGACGACGGCCGTGACATCAACGAATACGATAAGTACACCTTCTTTCTGCCCGTAGACGGGCCAAGTTTCGCCTGCAGATGTACCCCGGGCGGACTGCACCACTGCGGTGACAGTCGCCTGGAATTCCTCAATCTTATGCTGAATACTCCAGCCGAGCCCGGGCTTATGCGGCTTAGAGTAATGATCTACCTCGAGTCGTCCCTGATACAGGCGGTGGAAGTGTCATTGCCGGTTGGGATCCAGGGCGAAGTCCCGTCCGGCCGGATCATGTGGTCCCGATCGGAATCGTTCTCCGAACTCGAGCTCGTCGCGCGCCGATCGGCCAGCGCGTTCAGTGAGCAGCATGATGGCCGACACCGCTTTGTCTTCGGTATGGGAAACGGTGTTTATGCCGCGTTCGAACTGACCGAGACACAGGCCGGCAGCCTGGCCAGCAGTCTGCGGACCCGGCTGTACCACGCTCACTTCGACACCGACGGGGGCAGGCTGGTCAGCCGTTACGACGAGACACTCGGTCTCGACCGCGACCGGTACCTGGCTGACCTGCGAACCCTGGCGATGCAAGGCGCGCACGCCTACCAGAGCCTACTGATGGACGCCGGCACCCGCCGCCGACTGCGGCAGTGGCTGACCGTCGAGGCGACGTCCCTGGGTCGGCCGCCCATCATTCAGTTGGCCCGCGCAGTCAACACCCGGCTGTGCTTTCCCTGGCAGCTCGTTTATGACGAGCCCCTGCTAGGCGACGGGTCTACTCTGGCCATTTGCCCGAGCGTATGGGAGTTCGGGCCAGGCGGCGACAAGGACGGCGAAATACCGGCCCAGTGCCCGTCCCGCGAGGATCACGGGTATGGCGACGGTACCCTGTGCCCGTTTGGTTTCTGGGGGCTCGCGCATGTGCTAGAAATCCCGCCGTGGAACTCGCGCGCCCAGCTGCCCACACGTACCAGCCAGCATCCACCGGCGAGCTTGGCCGTGGCACTCCACGACGGCCTGGCCGGCCCGGCGTGGGACCACCACCTCGCGCGGCTGATGGGCCTGAGCGGCACCGCCAAAGTGAAAGTCTCGACGGACACCAGGTCATTGCGCACGGCCATCACCGACGGCGTGGACGTGCTCTATTTCCTCTGCCACAGTGTTCGCACACCCGGAGTCGGTAGCGCGCCTCCCGGCCTCGCCCTCGACCTCGGCGAAGGCGGCCGGTTGACGCCGACCGACGTGGCAGCCTGGTCCCGCCTGCGCCCACCGATACGGTGGCGGTCACGGCAGCCGTTGGTGATATTGAATGGCTGCCATACCGGAGAGATCCTGCCGGATACGGTCACCGAGTTCGTCTCGGCCTTTGTCGCCGACACCGGGGCTGCGGGCATACTCACTACCGAGATCACACTCGAACTCTCGCTCGCGATCACCGCGATGGAATCGTTCCTGAAAGGGCTGTGGACCGGAATGACAACCGGCGAGGCACTTCGCACGACACGATGGGCGTTGCTCCGCCGGGGCAACGTCATGGGCCTGTCGTATTCCCCCTACTGCGACGCAGATCTGTCGCTTCCCATACCCGGAGGGCATGAATGATCCTCACAATCGGCGCCGTCTGCTTCGGGTTGGTGGCCGGCTACATCACCTACCGTACTCTGGTACGAACAACGAAGAATGCGCAGATATCAGACCTGACCGCGGTTCTCTCGGCAATAGGCGGCGGAGCCGTGACCGCGCTGTTCCACGCAGGCAGCGACGCCTTCGCTTGGTACGCGATCGGCCTGGCGGCGGGAATGGTGCTGTACTTTGCCCTCTTTCTCAAACTCAACGGCCGCAAGCAAGCCGCAGTGGTGCTCGGCGGCGGCAACGCCGGCACTACTGCCGCGGAGGCCGCTCCTCGCTGAGCCGAACCCATCACTCGGGAAAGCGTGCTCCAACGTCCACTCGCGCCGCGATGAGGGTCATGACCAGCTAGCAGTCGCCGGGCCGAGGCCACCAGAATCGCGTGATCTGTGCGCGCCAAGGCGACTGGCCAAATGCCCCGGTAGTCGCGCAGAGTCGGCAAGTGGCGGAACCATCTCTCGCGGGTAAGGCTGTCCCGGCCACGCTGGGTTACTCGAAGATTGATCACAGCATGCAGAAGTTGCAGTACCTGGATGCCTGGGATCTGGTCCGCCAGGTAAGTCAGGGGCTCCTGCGAGCCCCACAGAAACCCCACAGTCGGCGACACGACGACTGATCCCCACAGAAATCCCACGGACGAAACGGCACACTCCGGTACACTTGTTATGCGTGTTAAAGGTACGGAGAACAGCCGGTAACCAGCGTGGATGCGCATGGGCTGGGCATTTAGAGCTTTTCCAGGTAAGTGCTCTCAGGGTGATAGAACCCCTGAAAAGCGAAGGTTGACAGTTCGATCCTGTCCCTGACCACCGAATGAAAGGGCGGGACACGCCTTCTCACCTGCAAGAGTAGCAGGCAGAGAGGGGTTTTCGAAAGTGTCCGCGCCCAACCTCCAGCACGATTCCACTGTGCCCGAAAGCCGCAAACCGGGCGGCCTTGTAGGGCCGGATGCGGGGCATGAGAGTAAAACTATGCCCCTGCGGGAGCGGCGTAAGCCGAGGCCCAGGCAGCTGGACGCGGGTCCGTTCTCGGCGGACATTGCCTCGTTCCGGCTGCATCTCGCGGCCGAGGGGAAGTCGCCGAAGACCATCAAGGTCTACACCGAAGCGCTGGCTGTGTATGAGGACATCAGGCGGGTGCTGGCCGACGGGCTCGGCGCCGACCCGGGCCCGGGTCTGCAGGACATGCACCTGCAGGTGCTGCGCCAGGACGCAGCCCTGCGGGTGACGGCAACTGGGCCGACGCTGCACAACCTGCCGCTGCTGGCCGACAGTTTCATCGACCGTGAACCGGAGTCGCGCCAGGTAACGACGCTGCTTGCCGCGCACCGGCTGGTCACTCTCACCGGCACAGGGGCAGTGGCAAGACCAGGCTGGCGATCAAGGTGGCCGCCGGGCAGGTGGCGAACGAGGATGTGTTCTTCGTCGACGCCGGCCCGCTGGCTGACGCTGCGCTGCTGCCGGAACGAGTCGCGAGCGTGCTCGGCGTCCGGCCCTCTGCCGGTCAGAGCATCTTGCAGGCGCTCAGCGCGGAGCTGGCCCGGTGGCAGCTGCTGATCGTGCTGGACAACCTGGAGCACCTGGCAGGCGCGGCGCCGGTCATTACGGGCCTGCTGTCGGTCGCGCCGAAGCTGCGGCTGCTGGTGACCTCGCGTGCGCCGTTGCATGCCCGCGGGGAGCACCTTTACCCGGTGCCGCCGCTTGCCGTGCGGCCGGCGGCCGGCGGCCCGGCGGGTGCGGTAGCGCCCGCGATCGCTCTGTTCGCCGACCGGGCTTGTGCCGCCGATCCGCATTTCGTGCTCAGCGCGGACATGATGCCCGTGGCCGCCGGCATCTGCCGGGAGCTGGACGGGCTGCCGCTGGCGATCGAGCTTGCCGTTGCCTGGCTGCGGCTGCTGCCCCCGGCCCGGCTGCTGGCCCGGCTGGACCGGCGGCTTGACCTGCTGGCCGACGCACGCAGCGACCGGCCGGGCAGGCAGCAGACGCTGCGGGCGGCCATCGACTGGAGTTACCAGCTGCTCGACCCGCCGGCCCGCCGCGCCTACCGGGCGCTTGGGGTCTTCCGCGGCGGATGGACCCTGGCCGGCGCCGCCGCCAACCACCTCCAGCCCGCCGACCTGCGCGCGCACCTGACCGGCGCACGCCAGCGGGTCCCGGTCACCCTGGACGGCCTGGCCGCCGCGACCGGCAGATCCCCGCACTGCCTGAGTTACGCGCTGCCCGAGTTGCGGCCCGGCGCGGACCCGGTGCTGGCCGCGCACGTCCGCCGCACGATCTGCTGGCGCTGCGCCGCCCGCCGCGGCGACTTCCGGTCCGCCACCGTCCGGCAGCCCGCCGAAGTCAACATCTGCCCCTCCCACCTGATCTGGCTGGGTTCGGCCGTCCACGCCCACCGCAGCGGCCAGCACTACGTCGGAGACCTGCCCGAGATCATCCGAGCGCAGCGACGCCACTGCCGGCCGGCCCGGTGCCATGGCCGCCAGGCAACCGCTGACGCGTTCGCCGAGGCAGCCCACATCACCGCCCTCTGGGCTCATCACGGATTCCACTGTGACCGGCGGATCCCCTTGATCCGTGCATTCCCCGGCCGCGCCCCCCCGACCGGCAAACTCCAGCCAGGTGACCCGTCATGCCGATTGCGACCTATCCCGAGACCGTCGACCTGGCCCGCGTGCTCGCTACGCCTTGCCGGCGCCATCCCACCGCCTCTGCCAGCAAGAACGAACTCCGCAAATTCCAGCACGAGATCGATCAGCACGTCGGAATCGAGTACCACCCCGAGGACAGCGTCTACGACCCCCTCTTCGGCTGGTTCTGCAAGCGCCACGGACTCTCAGGCCAATCCCGCATTCGATGGCTGCCTCATGATCAATGAGACAAGCTGCCCACCGCCCGTCTCACACATCTGAGGCACCGCAGCTCACGACGACGCCCGTGCCTCATGATCAACGAGACAGGACATCAGGGCAAAGATCACTCCGGTTGGCTGGCATTATTGAGGTAGTGAGCAAGTCATCTTCCTCAGCTTCCCCGTACCCAGCTGCCGGTCCCTCGTTGCGAGATCTGTCAGCGCACCGTGGCGTGCCGGCACGGGAGCCTCAGCGAGGTTCAGGCCGGGCACTACCGCCGGGCTGATCCCGAAGCGCTCGGCATCACTTCCCGGTAGCCTCCGCAGGCTGCTTGAGCCCAGGTAGCCGCCTGGTTTTTACCACGGCTAGATATTAACTGTCTACACCCGATAAACTATTTTGCATGGCGAAGGCTATGAAGTACAGGGACGACGAGCGGGCGCTCCTGGCCAACGGCTGTACATGGAAGCAGGGCAAAGGCGACCCCATCAAGTGGTACTGCCCGTCCTCCTGCGGCAAGCATGTCGCAGTCGTCACCCAGGCGAGGAACGTCTCAGCTGGCGTCGTCGCCGACACGATCACCAAGCTCGCCTGCCTCCCCGCCGGGTGGCTTCAGTGATCGGGCCGGCAGCGGCACATAGCCGGAAGCCGCCGGATAGGAAAGGGAGAAGATCATGACCGGAAGGATGACTACCATCGCTGGCACGGACACGTACAACGTCACCGCAAAGCGGTGGAAGCACGGCTGGGAACTGCACATCGACGGCGTCGGCGTGACTCAGTCCCGCACACTCGACACCGCCGAGCAGATGGTCCGCGATTACATCGCGACACTCACCGACAAGGATGTCAGCGGCGACACGGTCGTCATCACGCCAGATCTCGGTGAGCTCGACCGCAAGGTGACGACCGTCCGCGAGCTACTCGCCGCGGCGGACCGGCAGCAGCAGGAAGCACGGAGCTCATACCGTGCGCTCGCGGCAGATCTTCGAGCGGCCGGGCTGTCCGTGTCGGATACCGCCGCGATCCTGGGCGTGTCCCGCGGCCGTGTGTCCCAGCTCAGCAAAGCGTCATAGCCGCGAGCTACGCCGGTCAAACTTGCCCTGGGCGAACCCGCCATGTACCAGGAGGGGACCTAGGGCCAGTTCGCTTGCTGATGAGCAGGCTTGGGCCCGGCTTCCGGCGGCGGCTTATGACGGGGAACTTCCGCTTGGCCTCAGTGGCCGCACGGACTGCAGCCGGGCTACCGGGCTCGTATGAGGAACTCGCGGTGGCCCAGGCCGAGCTGAGCGTTGTCCACCGCGAGCAGCGGGTCGATGCTGCGGCGGTTCCGCAGCACGCTGACCCTGCAGCCGGCGAGCCAGCGGGCACGCGAAGTTCGATCTGCTCGCCGCGTTTAGCTGACGGTATGCCTGGTAGGGGCTGCGGGTGGCAATACCCGGAGGTGTAGGTGAACCAAGACCTATGGTCAGCGCGATCCACGAGATCCCCGACCGGGCCGATGTGACATCGTCCCGGCTCCAGCACGGCGACGGACGGCTGACGATCCTCATCGAGGACGCCGCCCGCAGGCACCTTGACACCTGCGTCAGCCTGGAAGACACCATCTTCCTCCCCGACGGCAGCCGCACCCCGGAAACGCCGCGCTGGTCCAGGCCGCCCCCGAGCTTGGAGCCGCCAGTCCGGTTAGCAACCCGCCTGCCGGCACCGGCTCCGCTGGTCGGGAGGCAGCCAGAACAACCGCATCTATACGGGTCTGCCATGTCCGAGCAGCCGACGCCGCACCACACTAAATCGGCATGGGTTGTTTAATCCATCGACGTACGTTTCTCGTCACAGTGCGTCATTCCCTGCCCTGGCCGCAGGGGTAGCTGGATGGTGGCTGGCCAGGTGAGTGGCCGGCGGCGGCCGGTCTTCGGGCTGCGGGCAGGCACGCCGGTCCGGGCCGCTGACGCAAACGGCTGACCGGGGTTGCTCTGGCCAACTGAAAGCGGAAGGTCGACAGTTCGATCCTGTCCCTGACCACGCCGCCTTAATGCGGCTTCAGCAGCCCTCTTACCTGCACTAACAGCAGGAAAAGAGGAATTCCCATGGCGCCCGATGCGCATCCGGTGACGCTTCCCTACCCCCGTAAAAGGTCCTTTCCGGACACGGTTTTGATGCCGGATACGGCGGATGAGCGTAAAACTATCGCCGCCCCGCCCCGGCACCCGCCGGTACCTAAGCAGCTCGACGCGGGGCCGTTCGAGGCGGAGATGGATTCGTTCCGGCTGCACCTGGCCGCTGAGGGCAAGGCCGGGCGGACCCTGCATACCTACACCGAGGCGGTGCGGTGGTTCGCCGCCGCGCACCTGCTCCGCGAGACGGATAAGGCCAGGTGGGAACAGGTAGAACGGCAGGATCTGCAGCGGTGGACCATGCGGCTGCTGGGCGAGTACAGCACCGCGTACGCCAGCAACCAGTTCCGCGCTGTACGGCGGTTCCTGCGGTGGCTGGCCGGCGAGCAGGACCGTCCCGATCCGGTGGCAGGGCTGCGGGCGCCGACGGCGAAGCCGCGCCTGGTGCCGGTGTTCACCAGCGAAGAACTTTCCGCGTTGCGCACCGCCTGCCAGGGCAGGAGCTTCGCGTCAACGCCCGTTCCCGGCACGCGCAGGCATGGCGGCCGCAGCTGTGGCTGGGCGTCAGCAACCGCGGGCCGATGACCGCCAGCGGGATCTACCAGATGATCTCCCGCCGGGGCCGCCAGGCCGGCCTGCACGCGTGGCCGCACCGGTTCCGGCGCCATTTCAGCCACACCTGGCTGGACCGCGGCGGCGCCGAGGGCGACCTGATGGAACTCAACGGCTGGACCTCCCCGCAGATGCTCCGCCTGTACGGGGCCAGCGCCCGCAGCGCCCGCGCCCGCCGCGCCTAGGACCGCATCATGGAAGACCGGTCATAACACCCCGGTGTCCCGCACCCTGCTACCGGCAGCGGTAGCAGGGCAGCCGGCCATGCTGATCACGAACGCGCAGGTAACCACCCAATTGGGCGACAACCTTTCGCGGCGGCCGTCTGGTGCCGCACCGGCCTGGGCGATCTGAGCGCGGTAGGGACATACACGTCGTTCGGCTGACGGTTGGGTAGGCCGTACGGCGAGGTGCCCGCAGTTCGCGGGTCCTTTTCCGTACGGCCCCCCGCCGAACCGGACGTGCCAGTTTCCCGGCATCCGGCTCTCCAGTGACTTACGCCGTGAGTGTGTTTG
>Ga0302324_100017634_pt1 | contig 14134 bp, 13 predicted proteins | sample Palsa_T0_1_FD_201949 | JGI IMG/M metagenome (GOLD analysis project Ga0302324, IMG submission 201949) | Peat permafrost microbial communities from Stordalen Mire near Abisko, Sweden - Palsa_T0_1 | ecosystem: Environmental > Terrestrial > Soil > Palsa > Peat permafrost | place: Sweden: Abisko... | reverse complement strand
GATGGCCTGAGGCCCGCCTGGATCGCCCGCCATCGCGTCGGCTGCCGCACAACGCGCCTCAGACAATCATTCACCAACACCGTTCAAGGAGCCACATCGTTCGCCCGTTCATATTTTCCGCAACCTGTTAGTGATACTGGCGCGCTACATGCAAATCCTGTCGAGCGAATTTGTAGCGCGCTATCCGAACCGGATCATCAATGTGCATCACTCGTTTCTGCCCGCGTTCATCGGGCCGCGGCCGTACCACGCGGCTTATGAGCGAGGCGTCAAACTCATTGGCGCCACCAGCCACTACGTGACCTCGGAGCTGGACAAAGGCCCGATCATCGAGCAGGACGTCACGCGTGTTTCGCACGGCTATGAGCTGTCCGATCTCAAGGAGAAAGGCCGCGACGTGGAGCGGATGGTGCTTTCGCGCGCGGTGCGCTGGCATCTGGAACATCGCATCCTGGTGTACGGTAACAAGACCGTAGTTTTCGTTTGATGCCCAAAGACGGACGGCTAACGATAGGCGTGCTTCCAAACGATAGCGAAGGTTTCAGCGTCGATAAATGGCGTCGACGCCCGGTCCTGTTCTCCGGACTCGCGCCCGGTTTCGCGGGCCTGCTCGAAGCTGGCGCCCAGGTGTGACATGATCGCGGTGGATGGCGATCCATTGCAGGATATCCGGACGATGGAGCGGGCGAGGTTCGTGATGAAAGACGGCAAGGTTGTCAAACCGCTTCAGTAACGGCGTTTACCGATGCTGCTTGGATCACGGCCAACCCGCCAATTAGTTTTTCTTCGGGGAAGCGCCGGACGATCAAAAAAAGTTTATGGAAGGCTTGCCGACAAACCGTTCCCAACAGCTTTATCCAGCCATGTGGCACTCAGAGGGTCGCCAGCCTTCCGCTAGTCCGATTTGCATGGAAGGGCATTCCCAGCAATTCATACATCGCCAAGGCCTCGCTCAGCAGAATGCGCGCCTTGCCGCATCCCCGAGGCCATTCCGGTCGAGCAGCATGATCGCGTACCATTCCCGCGCCATCGGCTGGGAGACGCGATGCGGAGCTGTGTCAGTCTGGTGGATTGCGGTCAGATGATGCTGTTCGGCAGCGGACCAGTCGTCGGCGCACACGGCAGCGATTCCCGCCGCGGTCCGAAAGGGGCGATGAACGGAACGCCCTGTACGCAAAGCTGGGCCGAATCCGATCACACATTGACCGTGATCAGCAGACGCTGCCGGTGGTCGCCGCGGAGCTTGCAGAAGAGTTGGAGGACGACCCTCTCCTCCAGAACGACAAAGAGCTACGCATGTTCTGTCTTATCGTCAAAGGCGACATAGACGGCGAGATCAATACCGGCTCAATGAAGCAGGATTGGACGCAAGTTCAGACACTCGCACAGGACCTGGACAACACGAGATGGCCGCATCGGGCATTGGCGCAGCTAGGTATCGCCGCATTCTACGATGGCGATCTCCAAACGGCTCGCAAGGACGTCGGCGCGGCGCTAGCCGCTGCAACAAAAGCTGGCGATGTCGGCGGTCAGATGAGGATTTTGATGATCGCCGCAACTGGGCTAAACGAGTCCAAGATGTATGAGCAGGCGTTGGCGTTCGTCGACAATTCCATCAAGCTTGCGAGCGCGACTCCAGACACTGGTTATCAGTTTCCGGCCCAAGAACTTCGTATAAACGTACTGATCGCCTTGAAGCAGCTTGATACCGCTCAGCGGTTAGATCAGGAAGCTCTGACGCGAGCGCGAGAGGCGCATAAGCCCATACATGAAGCTGCTCTATACGGCCTGGCTGCCACCATCGCTGAAGCGCGAAACGACCGCGAGGCTGCGTTGGCAGCACTTCATCAGGCGATGCGTCTTGGCGAATCGGTCGGCCTAACGCGGTTGCTCGACGGAATCTATGCCCGAGCGGCTGATGTTTACAAAGCGAATGGCGACTTTGACAACGCAGAACACTTCGCCGAATTGTCGGCCGCATCTGCGCAAGCAAGTGGGGATCTATGGGCTGTTCCACGTCATTTGCAAATAGTTGCTGAACTCCAGATTGCCCGCGGCAGATATGAGGAAGCGAATCGCACCTACGACCGAGCAGAGGCTTTCCTCGATTCCATGATCGGCAGCGGCGCAACCCTACTCGATCAGACCTCCGTGATCACAGCATCGAGCCAGATCTATTCTCAACATTTCGCGCTGATCGCTACCCACTTTAATGACCCACGCAAAGGGTACGACATTATCGAGCAGGTTCGGGGACGCGCGGCTGCCCAGCTTCTGGTGTCGGGATTGGCTACTCCTTCACGAGCGAACACGGCCGAGCGGGCGATCTCTCGGTTGCGACTCAAGCTAACGGCAGCCCGATCAACAGCGGACGTTCTGAGCCTCCGCGATCAAATCTTTTTGAAGGAACAGGAGCGCTGGATAACGCCTGGTGCAACGGTGCTCAAGACGAAGCCACGTGAGACAGTCACCGTGGAACAAATTCGCCAGGCTTTGCCGCCTTCCGCAGTTCTCCTGGAATATGTAATGGCCAGCCCGAACTCCTATTGCCTTACGATCTCTCGCAGTGAATCACGCATTGTAAGTCTAGGTAGCAGGGAGCAGATCGAGAAAGAGATTGCCCGGTAGTCCGTAGAAAGTAGCGACTCTCAACCCCCGGCCATAATGAGCCGAGGGTGAGTTTTTCTGCCAAGAAAAAAGGAGAGAGTCGCTTGAAGAAACAATATCAGATCGAACAGCAACGAGCCGTGCAGCAGTTCCGCCGGATCGCCACCGAACAAAATCCGAACATCCAGATGATCTTGCCGCTGGCCGAGATCGTGGGCCTGTTGCATCAAGGAGTCGGCAACCTGCTGCGAGAGACCGGGCTGGCGCTGATGCAGGCCGTGATGGAAGAAGAGGTCCGTCACTTGGCTGGCGAGCGTCATGAACAACACGAAGGACGGCGCGCGAGTCGCTGGGGTAAAGAAAACGGCTACTGCGTGGTGGATGGGCAGAAGGTGCCGATCCGCCGCACCCGGTTGCGCACCGCCGAGCGGCGGGAACAGCGCTTGGGCAGCTACGAGTTGTTTCAGCGCAGCGGACCCATGCAGTTGGGCGTGTGGGACAAAATGATGCGCGGGCTATCGACGCGTAACTATGGCGCGGTGGTGAAAGAGTTTCATAATGCCTACGGCGTCGAAAAGTCAGCGGTGAGCGAGAACTTCATCGAGGCCAGCCGGGAGAAGGTCCAGGAATTGATGGAGCGCCCGCTGGGCGAGCTGCGACTGTGCGCCATCGTGATCGACGGCACGCCGTTCAAAGACCGGCAGATGATTGTAGCCCTTGGTATTGGCTGCGATGGACGCAAAACGGTGTTGGGGCTGCGCGAAGGCGCGACGGAAAACACGGCCGTGGTGAGCAGCCTTTTAAGCGAGTTGGTGGAGCGTGGCGTAGACTTCTCCACTCCGCGGCTGTACGTTCTGGATGGCGGTAAAGCGCTGGCATCCGCAGTACGCAAACATGCCGGTGAAGCGGCCTTCATTCAGCGCTGTCAGGTCCACAAGAAGCGCAACGTCGTCGATCACCTACCGGAGCAACATAAGGCGGATGTGAAACGCAAACTGCAAAACGCTTACGCGATGGCCGGCTATGCGGAAGCCAAACATGCGTTGGAGAAACTGCATCGAGAGCTGATGGATCTCAATCCCAGCGCGGCCCGGAGCCTGGAGGAAGGTTTGGAGGAGACGCTCACTGTTCACAAGCTGCGTGTCCCCGATCAGCTGCGCCGGACCTTGTGTTGCACCAACGTGATCGAGTCGGCGTTTTCCATCGTCGAGACGGTCTGCCGCAACGTGAAACGCTGGCAGCCAGGCGATCAGATCGAGCGCTGGGTTGGCTCCGGCCTGCTGGTCGCCGAACGGCAGTTCCGAAGAGTGATCGGCCATCGTCGGATTCCACTGCTGTTGTCTTCGATGGCCAATGCCGTTTCTAAGAAATCGATTGCGAAAGGAGCCGCTGTCGCGTAGTCTATGAGAACCGAGAGTCGCTAACTTTCAACGGAACTCCGGGCAACCTCCATTCGGATTGAGGAGGATCTGTTGCACCTCTTAGGATTAGCCAGGGAGCATTGGCGGAGATGCAGTGAAATCGCGTTCGCGTCCCCAAGAAAGGAGGCTTTATTCAAACGTGACGCTTTCGATCGCCGTCAATTGAGTGATACACGGCGGCGATAGGTCTCAATCCGCAATATCTCACCGACGGCAATCCAGCGAATGCGAGGCGCTAAGTCGTTTGCGACGCGAAGCCTCTTCGCGTCATTTTGCCCCAAACCCTTCGCTTCTTCGTGCGAGCTACGTCTAATATCCCTTGGAATCTCCAAAACGCGTTTAGCTGGCGATAGCCGAAATTTTCGACAAAGGCGGCCACTATCAAGGAGGCGAGGTCTAAGGGATGAGCATAGCGCCTGGTGGTGAATTCTTCCAGGAGAACGGCGCTGACGGAGATCATGGTTCCGAACAGCACTGAACCGATGAAAAACAAGAGAGCGCTGGTAACAGAGATGAAACCGATCAACAGGCCCACGACGCTAATCACAAATCCCGTGATTTCGATACAGGGGCCGAGGATCTCGAGCAGCAGAAGGTAAGGCATCCCAAAGCAGCCGACGACACCGAATTTCGGGTTGAACAACATGCCGCGATGCTTCCACATAGATTCGACTCCGCCGCGCTGCCAGCGTTTGCGCTGGACTCTTAGAGTTTTTAGGGAATCGGGGACTTCGGTCCAACAGACCGGGGTTGGCACGAAAACAATTTTGTAGACCCGCTTTTTCTCGCGGCTGATCCGATGGAGCCGGATGACAAGCTCCAGATCTTCGGCCAGGCTGCCGGGCTCGAATCCACCGGCTTCGATGACGCTATCCCGCCGGAACAGGCCGAACGCGCCAGAAATGAGGAGCAGCGAATTCATATAGCTGAGAGCCACGCGGCCTCCCAGAAACGCCCGCAGGTACTCGACTGCCTGAAACTTTGCCAACAGGGAATGAGGAGCGCCCACTGTCGTTACAGCCCCGTGCTCCACCTTGCACCCATTCACCACTCGAATGATTCCGCCTACGCCGATCGTGCTCTCATCTTCGAGAAAAGGTCTCACCACTAGGAGCAACGAATTGCTTTCAAGTAGAGAGTCCGAGTCGACTGCAGCGATCAGTGGCGTACTGGCATAGTTGATTGCCGCATTTAGACTGTCAGACTTGCCGCCACTCTGTTTGTCGATGACGAGGAGCTTGAGATTTTGAGATTCATACACCGCATTCACCGTTGCCGTGACAAAGTTGTGAAGCGGCTGCCGGCTGGACTTATACAGGTGAAACTCTTCGATCAAGAGTTGGAGAGTCCGATCGTCCGAGCCGTCATTGACAACGATGACCTCATGCTCCGGATATTCTAACTGCAACATGGATCGCGTGCTTTGCACGATGCTGAGTTCCTCGTTATGAGCGGGAGCGATGATGGAAATCGCCGGCATCAGCCTCGACTTAAATAGAGGATCGCGTTCCACCGACCCCTCGGTGGTCCGCTGCGCGCGCAAAACGAAGAACCCGAGAGCCATGAGAACGAAGTAGTTGAGATTGCTGACAAACGCATAAACGATGATGACGTCCAAAACGATGTTGATGACGTGATAAAAACTAGACACGATTATCCTCTTTCAGTCACTAGCGACTGCTCCAATGCCTGAAGGGCGTATTGCGGGCGCGCGCTAGAGATGATTTCGTTTTCGAGGATGTCTTTTCCCGCCGAGCCTAGTGCGGCCAGAGCCTGGGCGGCCGCCAACGCGGAAATCGGCCCCTCCTTGCGCAGTTGACTTAACAGCAGTGGCATAGACTCTGATATCCCCATATCAGCCGCGGCTTTTGCGGCTGTAGCATGGACGCGTTCATCGGGAAACTCGAGCAAGTCGAAAACCTCTTGCGTGGCTTCCTGCTCCGTAGCGCTGGCGTAGCGTAGCGTCGGCAGCGCGGCCACGCGAAACTCTATATCCCGCTCGGCGACCAGACGCGAGAAAGTTTCGATTGGAATCCAGCGCTCCCACGCTCGCAGAAGATCGATGCTTGCTTTCGCGCGGCGAGGCTCCGCGGATCGCAACTCCTCTGCCATATACTTCTCGCATATTTTGGTGGCGAAAGGCCGCAGGCTCTCGGCTAGGAGAATTCGCCCCAGAAGACTCTGGTCGGGCAGCATTTTGAACACCAGGGCGGGGGCGTCAGCCGCTCCACAAGCGAGCAGGGCACACGCGGCCTCGATGCGGGTTTGCTCCAAGGGATGACGCAGAAAGCTAGCGTCAACCGCATGTCCGGTGCGCCCCAGGTTTGCAAGCGCAGTCTTTTGGACTAAAGAGTTGCGAGACCGGGTTGCTCGCCGCCACCGTTCCGCTAGCCCGAGATCAACCGCCAGGATGCTCAGTTCCGAATTGACCTGGCCTCCGAAAGTGGACAGGAACTCCGTAAAGATAACTTCGAACGGCCTCCGATGATTCTGGGAGAGCCAGCGTAAGCGTTCTCGATCGCCGGAGCCGACGGCCACGCTCGCCAACACTTCTCGAATTTCGGGAGAAATTCGATCCGACCGCACTCGCGCGATATAGCGAATCGACTTCGCGATTAGCGAGAGTATGGCGAGTATAATTACCAGAACCAATGGGACCATCGCCAAACTTGTGGCGAGGGGAACCAGCCCGGCTATTGATCCAGAAGGCGCCGAAGATTTTCGGTAAACCCAGTACACTGCGCCTGCATAGAGGCCAACCATCAAAGTGATGCTGGCCCAAACGCGGATTTTCGAAGATTGAGATTTTGTCACAGCGTATGTACGATCGCCAGGAGCACCATATTTTCAAATGCTCCCGTGGATCGCCTCGCAAGCGTATACGTGGTTTCCGCGCGAGTCTTCCTGGTTAAACCTAAAGTGATTCCGCCAATGTAGCTGTCCCGTCGGAAGGCGCCGAGGTCCGTCGGCAGTGCGAGTTGAAAGATTTCGGTGCCATGCCCGTAACCTGCCTGCACTGTCAGGTGTTTTCGAACGCGGGAGTTGAAGCGTACCAGGAAAGCCGGCGTCGTTGCGCCCTCCACCTGGTTCGCCGCGAAGCTTGTCAGGACCCACATCGGCTTCTCGAAGTAATAATCAAGGTTTCCGATCGCGGCATCCACTTTCAGGGATCGAAAGGCGATATGCCGGTAATCCGCTCCCAGTACCAATCCATGTATCACAGTGTGAGAAATACCCACAGAAAGGTCCTGCTTGGGAACAATATCCCCCCCACCGCCAAAGAGAGCGGCGGCTCGCACACTGGTAGCGCCGCCGAGTTTCCTGCTAAAGTGAAGACCTCCTCGGCTCCCCGCTTCGCCGAAACGGTTTAGGTGAAAAAAATCGATGCCTACATCGCCACTCCGATTGAAGTACGTGGCGCCGATCTGTTCGATGGCCCCCGGCGTAGTCCCTGGTAACGTGTCAGCCTCGTACGCAATTCGAAGTTCAATAGTATGGTCGGGAACGAGGCTATTCTTGAGTTCCAGCGCTTCCTGGTTATTGCCGTCATAAGCCAGGCACTTCTCCAGACGCAACTTGGCCTCCTTGTCGTTTCCCTGCCAGTGATAGTAGCGGAACCATGCGAGGTCAACTTCTGTGCTCAATGGCGCAAGTTCACTCGCTTCGGTCAGCATGGCAAACGCGTCCCGATAAGAGTGTATCCACAGGAGCACGTTCGCCTCGCCTACCAAGGCGTCAACGTTTTTCGGATCTAGCGCCAGCGCTCGGAGATAGAATTCCGTTGCAGCGCTGTAGTCGTTGGTCCATGCCGAGAGCTTCGCGATCCAAATAATGTAATCCTCATTCGTGGGATTGTCCGCCAGCAGCGTGCGATAGAGCGCCAGGGCGTCTCCAAATCGCTTATCCGACACCGCGGTTTGCGCCTTATCTTCGAAATCCTGCGCGAGATTGAGACCGGTCATGGAAACCAGCAGAAGCAATAGTCGGTATTTCATGATTTTTGCCGCGGCAGGTACCGCGCCACCCGAGCCGTGACCTCCATCGGATTAAACGGCTTCGTAATGTAGTCGCTAGCTCCGCAAGAAAAGCCTTTCAGAACATCGGCTTCCTGCTGTCTGGCGGTCAGCAGCACGACTGGAATGCGCGCGGTCAAATCGTCGGCGCGCAGGCTGGTAAGCACTTCGAATCCATCCATACCAGGCATATTGACGTCGAGAATCAGAACGTCGGGGATAACCTTACGGGCCATGGCCAACGCCTCGGCACCGGTGCGCGCGAGACTGCACTCGACCCCCGTTCGGCGCATTACGGCAGTTAGCAGCGCCCCGATTGCGGGATCGTCGTCGGCGATTACGACCTGTGCCGGCCCATCCCTTTTCGGGGGGGCGGTATTTTTAGGGTCCCCTGACAACAATTTGCAACAGCGCACCAAAAGTTCTTCGGAATCCCATGGCGTCATCAGGAAGTCGCGAGCGGCCGTCTTAATTGAAGTAACGTCGTCGGATACACAAGCTCGCGAACCGACGAGCAGAATTGGCTTCTCCAAACCGGGGCCGGGGCTATTTTGATAAGCAGAATCGGGCGCGCCATTAAGATTCAGTATGACGATATCGAAACGCTCGACGATTGCATTCGAGAGGCCTTGGGGAGGCGTGTCGATGCAGAGCGTGAAACATGCCGCGCGATCCAATACCTGGGCAATGCGCTTGGCCTCCGGTTCGCTGAAATCCGCCAACCCAATGCGCTTCCCCGATAGCGTTTTCACGATCTCACTCGGCAGTGCGAGCTCGAACGCCGGCGCCGCTGCTGCCGCGGCAATGAGTTTCTTGAGCTCTTCGAGTCCTTCTCGGACCGCCGAAACGTTTACTTCCTCCGTGGATTCGACGAACCCTTCAAGTTTTCGAGCCTGGGCTGTCACCCCCGGCATTCCCAAAGTGCCGGCGACACCCGCCCAGCGATGCAGGTGGTGAAGCAGCCGGCTCTTGTCGGCTTGAAACTCCGGGGTCAACATTTCATCCAGTTCCGGCAACGCTTCAGTGATGAACTCATTGCGCAGATCGCGCAAAAGATCCCGAACGTCGCCCTGCGCCTTGGGAGCCGCACGAAATTTCTTATTCATGAAGGAACGAATGGTCGCGGGAAACGTAGAAGTGTTGATGGGTTTTACGATGTATCCGTCGCAACCGGCGCTCAGGCAACTCTGCTCGTCGTCTTTCCTTCCATAGCCTGTGAGCGCTACGATGCTGGTGCTATTCATTTCGGGGTTTGCGCGCAGCTGACGTGTCAATTCCAGCCCGCTCTTTCCCGGCAATTGAATATCCATTAGAACCAGACCGGGTTTGAACGTAGCCAGGGTATTCAAAGCCTCGTCGGCATTGATTGCCGACCGTAAATCATACCCCTCGCCCGCCAGCAGCACGCGCACGAGTTGAACGTTAATGTGATTGTCTTCGACAATTAGGATGGAATTGTTGTTCACAAGTCGTACTCCTTGTAGTTAATAGTGATGTGGTTAGTCCCGAACGAGCGTGAAGTGTGAATAATGCGGACTCAGAATGGCGCCTCACGAAGAGAACGATGGGTTCACGGCTTTCAGTTTGCGCGCGGCTCGTCATTTTATAGATGCCTCTTCGGCGACAGAGGCTTTGGATTCGTCATATCCGTCGATCCGACGGATTACCTCGATCAGAGCTTTGACCTCGGCAGTGATGAATTCCAAGTTCTGGCCCTCTTTGATCGATTGGTTGGCATTGCGGGCGGGCTGGGTAACGGCCCCGAAGCCATACCCGCCGCATGCTCCGAGAAGCTGATGAATCACCTGCTGCAGCGCCGTCAGATCGTTACGCTCCAGGAGATCCAGCATAATGCGAACCTTGCTGGGAAGCCCGGTAACGAATTCCGGGATAATATCCAGGATCCTGGGATCGTCGGCAAAGCTGCTTTGGATGCGGCCAGAACCTTCGGCGGCTCGGCCCGTCGACGGCGATTCAGCGCCGCTTGCATCAGCGCTATTGCTTGGCGCAGGCGAAAGATCGCTTCCGAGGTACCCACGGACACAGCTCAAGAGTGTCTCCTCAGCAATGGGTTTGGTCAGATAAGCCGTGCATCCGCTGGCCATACATTTTTCGCGGTCTTCCGCCATGGCATACGCCGTCAGCGCGATGATCGGTATCGACACTCCCCTGCGTCGCAGTTCGATAGTGGCGGCATATCCGTCCATAACGGGCATCTGCATATCCATGAAGATCAAATCGAAGGTCTGCTTGGTTGCAAGATCGACCGCGATCTGCCCGTCCAAGGCACTGGTCACCGATGCTCCGGCCGCGCTCAGTTGCATCCGCAGCAGCCGCTGATTGTCAGCTCCGTCTTCCACCAGAAGAAGTCGCCCGCGAATAGGAATATTGACCTGCTTTCCTTGATCCAAGTTTGGCGGCAATGTGGATTCGGTCAATCCCTGCAATCGTTCGACGCCCGCGGATGCTCCGGCCTCGACTTTCAGGGTGAACTTGCTTCCGGAGGCCAATTGGGATGTGGCCACGATGTCACCGCTCAGAAGTTTCGCCAACTGCCGGCTGATCGAGAGGCCCAATCCCGTTCCCCCGAACTTGCGGGTGATGGACGCATCACCCTGGGTGAACGGCAGAAAGAGCCGTCCGAGCTGTGCCGGCGTCATCCCGATCCCGGTGTCGATCACGTCGACCCGGAGCACGATGTTCGGCCCGCCTGCGCCTTCGTCGGCGATCTGCATGTCGATCCTTCCGGATTCGGTGAACTTCACGGCGTTGCCGAGCAGATTGACCAGGATCTGTCTAAGCCGCAAAGGATCGCTTTGGATCAGGCGCGGGATGGAGCCCAGGAATGTGACTCCGAATCCTAGCCCCTTCTCCACCGCCCTCGGACGAATGAGTGAGACGATTTCCGAAAGCAGCGCCGGTAGATCGCAGGAGATGAGTTCCACCTTCATCTGCCCGGCCTCAACTTTGGAAAGGTCCAGGATATCGTTGATAAGTTCCAGCAAGTGCAAGGAGTTCCGCTGGATGATCTGGACGCAACCGATTTCGGCGCACTCTTCGGGACTCTTGCGCAGCAGCATCTCCGCGAATCCCAAAATGGCTGACATTGGCGTGCGGATTTCATGACTCATATTTGCCAGGAACTCGCTCTTGGATCGGTTGGCGATCTCGGCCTCATGCCTGGCATTTGCCAGGTCGTCCGCTAGGTGCTTGCGCACGGTGATGTCGCGAATGTTGCACTGAATTACGTTCTGTCTGCCTTCTCGATAGACGTTGCTGACGAACTCGACGGGAATATGCCGGCCATCTTTGTGTTGCAGCGGAAGATCCTCATAGCGGATCCTGCCGACCCTTTGCAGCGTCGCCATCGCTCTCTTTGACATCTCTGCATCCTGAAAGACGCCGATTTCCCACAGCTCTTTTCCCAAGAAGTATGCCTTCGGATAACCCAGCAGATCAGCCATGAAGGGATTGACTTCCAGAACCGTGGTGTTCACAGCGTCGAGTATAAGGATGCCGTCGTGCGCCGACTCAAACAGCCGTCTGTAGCGGACTTCTGAAACTTCCAAATCGTGTTCCGACTTCCGTCGATTGCTGACGTCATGAAAAACCAGCACAACTCCCACGAGGCGCCCGGCGTCGAGGATTGGGGCGGCGCTGTCGTCGATCGGCCACTCGCTGCCATCCCGCGCAACTAGGACCGTGTGGTTCGCCAGGCCGACAACCGCGCCGTCCCGTATGGCTCTAGTGACAGGATTCTCCACCGTCTGGGAGGATCGCTCGTTCACGATTTTGAAGATTTCGGTGAGGTTCCTTTGCAACGCATCTTTCTGGGACCAGCCCGTTAGCTTTTCGGCGGCGGGGTTCATGAATGTGATGCGGCTTTCCAGGTCGGTGACTATGACGGCGTCACCGATGCTGGTCAGGGTGGTGTGGGACCGGCTGGACAACTCGCTGATGTCCGCTTCTGCGCGCTCCTGTCCGATGTCATCCCGCATCGTGAGTAGGATCATGGCGCTGTGCGCGTCATCACCCGACAGCTGGCGCGCGCTGACCAGGATCGTTTTGCGTTCCGAGGCCGGGAAAACGAGTTCCATCTCGATATCGACGAACTCTCCATCCTTGGGCAGTTCATTCAAACGCGTCAGGAGGGCCGGAATATTCCACTGGGCGTTGGCGAGATCGACGAGCTTTCTACCGATCGCCTGGCCAGGCGCCACTTGGGACGCAACGTAGAACGACTTGCTAGCAGCCCGGACAGTGAGGTCGGTATCGAGCAGCAACAATTGCTCCTGCGTGGTGTGGCTGATACTCTTCTCGAGAGATCGCAAATCTTGAATTTGCCCTGCTTCCGTGCCCATTCGTTTCACACTTTCTGTGAGACAAGAAGAGAATATTCGCGCCCACGGCTATCTTTGGCCATGCGCCCTTGTTGATCACGTGCGAGCCAATACGCTTTTCTCGCGCGTAGCAATTGGGCTTCGCAATGCATTTCCCGTCTCGCCCTCCTCAAAGCCCGCGGCCCATCCTGATAGTTGCGCAGTGGAAGCGACAAAATCATTTTCACTGAGGATCGCATTCGGCGGATTTCTACTCCTACAATAGGCCTGAATAGTACCTCAATAGTACTTTTGGTGAGTTGTCTGTGGCGTCCAAGTGAAATGACGATATATAGTTAATCACGACGTCACAATGACTGCATATGGTTATGCTCTCGAGGTACTCTCCTGCTCAACGCACAGCGCCCAGCTCGCAGAGTCGCGATGAACCGGACCTTCCGCCGCAGTTCGAGAAGAGCGCCCGCTTCCGCCAACCGTTCGTTCTTCTGGTTGACGAGAAATCCACGCACTTGTCTGCCGGAGGCTTTGTTCAACGCGTTATAACGGGACGATTTCGCCGGCTTGCCGATGCTGCGCGAGTCAGTTAAACCTAACCCGCATTTTCTTGCGATATAACGCTACTCCAATGAGTAAGCCGCCCATGACAAGAAAGATGCTAGTTGGTTCTGGAACCGTAGTCGGCTCTGTTGTGAATTCGAACGTGGCCGTCAGGGAGCCAACGTCATCGGCATAGTAGGATGGGACGCTGTCGAAGGAATCAGCGAATCCCAAGTAGAGGCGCGTTGCATCCGCGGGAACATCAAAGACTTGTTCCTGTCCGGCGCCCGTGCCTGTCAGGCCGTCTCCGATGAAGAAGACTTGATCAAGCTCCGGGGAAAAGCTGGCGTCCGTCGTATTCAGGCTGCCGGCGGTTCCGTAGTTATATTTGAGAACTGAGGGGCCCGTACCTGCCGGCTCCGCGTTGTCAAGAAAGACGCCGACCAAGAACATGTTGGCTTGATATGCGTCGATCCCGGATAGGCCGCCGTAGCTCGTAACAGTCGTGTTGACCCCCGGCCAGCACGTTCCATCCGGTCCATTCGTAATCTTAAAGTTACAGCCCACCAAGCCCGTGACGCTAGAGAACGTCAAGATCTGGTCCGGATCCGCCGCGAAACTGACCCATGGCGGGAAAGTTCCAGGATAGATTGTGTCCGGCAGAGTGCTGTGCCCCGCCGCATAGATGTCGTTAGTCCCGAAAACTGCTAGCGTATCCGGGAGCGCACTCAGATCACAGACCACCAAACCTGAAACAATAAACAAGCATTGACTTACGTTAGTTAGACTCATCGTGTACACCTCTCCTCTATGATGTTTTGTCCACTCTGAGCCTCACGCGTCGGGTCTTAGCTTGCGGCAGCCACACAGCAGCCGGAATCGGGCGTAGGCGGCGGCGCTTATTTTAGCGCCATTGCTTCCTCCGCCGGCACAAAATTTGGGAAGTCCTTGGAGGTTCCTGCTCCCAATCCCTTTTTCGCCGGCAAAGGATTCCTCTGTGGAGAGCGACTCGCTTCATGCAGCGGTGTTTTTCGAGCTCCTAAACTGCGGAACCCGCCTTCCCCGGATGCGGAATCGTTCTCCGATTAGATATTTGGATATGTACGTCTCAGCGCGCTTCCGCACGCATCGAGCCTGCATGGCGCGACAGCGATCCGGAACACTTCGCGTCACGCTCCTCTCCCTGCTGGGGATGGAAGCGTAACGACACTGCCCC
>Ga0302324_100017630_pt1 | contig 14138 bp, 13 predicted proteins | sample Palsa_T0_1_FD_201949 | JGI IMG/M metagenome (GOLD analysis project Ga0302324, IMG submission 201949) | Peat permafrost microbial communities from Stordalen Mire near Abisko, Sweden - Palsa_T0_1 | ecosystem: Environmental > Terrestrial > Soil > Palsa > Peat permafrost | place: Sweden: Abisko... | reverse complement strand
AACCGATCCCGCGCCGAACTGCGCTTGTTGTCTCACACGCCAGCAGACTGCCGCCTCGACCGCTCGCAACCAACCCGCCGCACCGCACAGCCCTTAAAGATCCGCATGTGCGGAAAACGGGGCTAGCGCGTCAAGCAGCTCGCCCGCCCGCGCGGCCGCCGCCGCCGGTTCGACGTCCGGCGCGCCCACCTGCGGGTCCCAGTTGAGATCGTAGAAGATCTCCGAAACGCCCCGTTCTGAAAGCCAGGCGGTGTCCTGGCGGATCTGGTCAACGCTGCCGGAAAGCAGCAGCCTGCCGCTGCCGTCGGCGGCCTGCACCGGCGCGCCCGCCCGCACCACCCCGCGGCAGATGATCCGGAGCGTGGCCGGGTCGCGGCCGGCCGCCGCGGCGGACTCGCGGACCACGCCGACGCCCTCGCCGATCCGGGACAGGTCGGTCCGGCTGGAGGTCAGCCAGCCGTCCGCGATCCGGCCGATCCGCTCCAGGGCCGGCCGGGCCATCCCGCCGAGCAGCACCGGCGGGCCGCCCGGCTGCACCGGCTTGGGCGCCATCCGGCCCCGCGGCACGGTGTAGAACTCGCCGCTGAACTCGCTGACGTCTTGGGTCCAGAGGTTGCGCAGGACGGAGACGTACTCCGCGGTCCGCGCGCCGCGGCGGGCCATGCTGGCGCCGGTCGCGGCGAACTCCTCGGGCATCCAGCCGATGCCGAGGCCCAGGTCGTGCCGGCCGGCGCTGAGCACGTCCAGCGACGCCGCCTGCTTGGCGAGGTAGGCGGGGGAGACGAACGGCAGGTTGACCACCGCCGTGCCCAGCCTGATCCTGCTCGTGCAGGCGGCCGCGTAGGCCAGCGCGGCGTACGGGTCAAGGACGCTGTGGTAGACCGGCTCCAGGGCCGATTCCGCCGGGACGATCAGTCGCTGGAACGACCAGAGCGAGGCGTAACCTGCCTGCTCGGCGCGGGCGGCGAAGCTGGCCAGGTTCTCCGGGGTGGCCCACGCGCCCGCGACCGGGGCGCCGAAACCGATCTTCATTCCCCTCACCCTAACGGGCCGTGCCCGCCGGGACCACGGGCATCGGGCCGGGCATCAGGCCGGGCATCAGGCCGGCCAGCGGACCCGGCGCCGAGGCGGCGCGCCGGGCATGGCAGCCTGTGTACATGAGCTCTGACCCCCGGCATTGGATCGCGACCCTGCGCAACTCCCACGAGCGGCTCGCGTCCCTGGCCGCGCCACTGGGCACCGGCGGAGTCCGCGGGCCGTCTTACTGCAGCGACTGGACGATCGCGCAGGTCATGTCGCACATCGGCAGCGGTGCGGAGATCTCCCTGCTGATCCTGCCTGGCGCGCTTGGCGAGGGCGAGCCGGTCGGCCAGGACGCCTTCCCGCCCGTCTGGGATACCTGGAACGCGAAGAGCCCCGACGCGCAGGTGGCCGACGGCCTGGCCGCCGACGAGAAGCACCTGCAGCGGCTCGAGCAGCTGACCGACGACGAGCTGGCCAAGGTCCGGCTGCCGTTCTTCGGCATGGACCTCGACGCGGTCGGCATGATCAGGCTGCGGCTGGGCGAGCACGCGCTGCACACCTGGGACGTGGCGGTCAGCGCCGATCCCGCCGCGGTCGTGTCGCCGGACGCGGTCACGCTGCTGATCGACAACGTGCCGCAGGTCCTCGCGCCGCGGCTCGGCAAGCCGCAGGAGGAGCCGCTCCGGCTCCGGATCCGCACGACCGGCCCGGACCGCGACTACCTGCTGGTGGCCGCGGACGCGGTGACCATGACGGACCTGAGCGGCGACGCCGGCGCCGCGGCGCAGGGCGCGCGCGAGGTCAGCCTGCCGGCCGAGGCGCTGCTGCGGCTCGCGTACGGCCGGCTCGACCCGGCGCACACCCCGGCCGACGTGCAGGCCGACCCGGCCGACCTTGACCGGCTGCGGGCGGTGTTTCCCGGCTTCTAGCCCGTCCCGGCTTCTAGCCCGTCCCCGCGGCCGCTAGCGCGCAGCCCCGAGGGCCGCTAGCGCGAGCTCGGTGGCGTCCAGGGCGCAGCCCCAGGACAGTGAGACGCCCGCCCCGCCGTGCCCGTAGTTGTGCACGATCGTCTGACCGCCGGGCAGCCGCCCGGACTCGAGCCGCACCGCCGGCCGGACCGGCCGGAGGCCGACCCGGTGCGCCACCACCCGGGCGCCGCGCAGTCGCGGCTCGATCGCGGCGCAGCCACGCAGGATGCGCTCGGCGGTGGCCGGGTCGGGTTCCAGGCTCCAGTTGCCCCGGTCCTCCGTCCCGCCGAGGACGACGGTGTCGCCGTGCGGAAACAGGTAGACCAGGCCGGCCGAGTCATCGCCGAGCCCGATGAAGAACTCCGTGACGCCGGGGTTGGCCGCGACGACCACCTGTCCGCGCACCGGCATCAATTCAAGATCGGGAACGAGCCCGTGCGCGCCAATGCCAGCGCAGTTGACGATCACCCGGGCGCTGGTCCGCCCGGCCGCCTCGTCCAGCGAGCCGAACGCGTCGTGCTGCGGTGCCGCACGGCCGCCGCCGTCATCACGGCCGCCGTCGTCGTGGCGGCCGCGGGCGTCCGCGTGGCCGCCTCGGCTGTCCGCGTGTCCGCCGGCGCCGCGGAACCTGGCCTGGAGGTAGTCCAGGTACCTCGGCATGGTGATGACCGGGGCGGTGAACCGCCATCCGGCCGCGAACCCCGGCGGCAGCTCGCCGTCCGTGCACAGCCGGAAGCCGTCCAGCCCGGTCGCCCAGCCCGGCGGGTCCTCCGCCGCGCGGGACGCCTGGCGGCCGGTCACCGTGCGGACCGCCGCGGCTGGTTCGGTGGTCAGGCCGAGCAGGCGGGCCAGGGTGACGGCGCCCCACCGGGCTACCCGGCCATCCATCCCGACGAGGTGCGGGCCCCAGATCGCGCCGGCCGCGGCCGAGGTGGTCTGGGCCGGCGGCACGGCGGCCTGGATGACCACCCGTGCGCCCGCCTCGGCCAGGCAGACCGCGGTCGTCAGGCCGGACACGCCGGCCCCGATCACCAGGACGTCAGGCTCGCTGCTGGTCATCTCCCGACCGTAACCCCGCCGCCCGGCGTCGTAACCCCGCCGCCCGGCTTGGCGCGGTCTGGCCGTGGGTGCTTGGCGCGGCGAGATCGGTGAGGGTCTGGCCGAGATCGGTGAGGGTCTGGCCGAGCGGCGCGTCGAGGATCAGGCGGGCCAGCGCGTCCCCGCGCGTCGGCCCCTGGTTGATGATCACGATCGGGATGGCGAGCTTGGCCGCGTGCCGGACGAACCGGTAGCCGGACATGACGGCGAGCGAGGATCCCAGCACGACCAGGGCGCGGGCGCGCCCGGTCAGCGCGTAGCACTCTTCGACTCGGGACCGGGGCACGTTCTCGCCGAAGAACACTACGTCGGGCTTGAGCATGCCGCCGCAGCGCTGGCAGTCCACGACACCGAAGCGGTCTGCCTCCCGGTCGGCGAGGACCGCGTCGCCGTCCGGGCTGAGCTGAGTCACCGTGGCGGCCCAGCCGGGGTTCGCCGCGCGGAGCCGCTGGTCGAGCGCCGCGCGGGAGGTCAGCTGGCCGCAGCCGAGGCAGACGACGCGGTGCAGGCTGCCGTGCAGCTCGATCACCCGCTGGCCGCCGCCGGCCTGGTGCAGGCCGTCGACGTTCTGCGTGATGATGCCGGCCAGCAGGCCGCGGCGCTGGAGCTCCGCCACCGCGCGATGACCGGCGTTGGGGACGGCGCCCGCGACGTGCCGCCACCCGTGATGGCTGCGCGCCCAGTAGCGGCGGCGGGCCGCGGCACCGCCGGTGAAGGTCTGGTACGTCATCGGCTCGGCCCGCCTGGCCAGCCCGCTGGGCCCCCGGTAGTCCGGGATCCCTGACTCCGTCGAGAGCCCGGCCCCGCTCAGGATCACCACGTCGCCGCCCGCCACGAGATCGGCCAGCTCTCCGATCGGATCAGCGTGGGAGCCTAGCGGCTCGACAAGGGCCCCGAGTGACTCGGCCAGCACGTCCGTCGGTTCCGCGAGTCCACCGGGTACGCGGTCTGGCGCCTGACTCACCTGTCCATGCTGCCTGACGTCCTGAGTCCCGGCAATCCGGGCCTGATCGCCGGGGTTCCAGCGACCGCACCGCCGGTGCCCCGAACGGTACGCGGCAACGGCGCCTGAGGCGAAGTTTCCTTGACCACGGAAGGGCTCAATTCACCAGCAGTGTTGCAACGACCCCTTGAACTTGGCCAGCTGGAGCAGCCCCTTGTTTCCGTGATCATGAAATGCGGGCTGCCGTGGCGGTCGCCGCGCGCTCCCGCAGTGGTCTCGGTTTGGCCACGAATGGGGCCGCAGCCGTTTCAGGTCTTGCGAGGGGCACGCGATGCCATGAACCTGAGTTCACCACACCGCAGTTAAGCCCCTGCTAACAAGGGTTGGCCCGATGAATGGTGGTTCATCCGGGAAACAGCGGATCCAGCCGTCGATGCCGCCGGCCGGGGCTCCTCAGGCCGGAGCCCTCGAAGTCCGGGGCGTGACGGTGCGGTTCGGCGGCATCACCGCGCTTGACGACGTCTCGCTCACCGCGGCGCCGCGTCAGGTCACCGGGATCATCGGCCCGAACGGGGCAGGCAAGACCACGTTGCTCAACGTGCTGTGCGGCCTGGTCCGCCCGCAGGCGGGACAGCTCCGGTTCGACGGCCGCGAGCTCACCCGGCTGCGGCCGCACCAGCTCGCCAGCCTCGGCATCGCCCGCACGCTGCAGGGAGTCGGCCTGTTCGACGGCCTGTCCGCGGTGCAGAACGTCATGGTCGGGGCGACGTGCCACGCCCGAGCGGGGTTCTGGTCCGGCCTGCTCGGCCTGCCGTGGTCGGACCGCGACGAGCGGGCGCTGCGGCGGCGGGCGCTCGACGCGCTCGACCTGGTGGACGCGGCGGGCCTGGCCGACAGCATGCCGCCGGAGCTGTCCTACGGCATGCGCAAGCGGGTCGCACTGGCCAGGGCACTGGTCGCCCGGCCCCGGCTGCTGCTGCTCGACGAGCCGGCCAGCGGCCTGTCCGAGAGCGAGCTGCCGGAGATCGGCGACCTGATCGAGAAGCTCGCCGCCGACGCCTCCCTGGTGGTGATCGAGCACCGGATGGACCTGATGATGTCTGTCTGCGACACCATCACCGTGCTGGACTTCGGGAAGGTGATCGCCGGCGGCACGCCCCGCCAGGTGCAGGCGGACCCCGCGGTCACCGCCGCGTACCTCGGGGTGGAGGACGGCGGCCCGGCCAGCGCGGCCGGTGCAGACGAGTCGGCCCGCGCGGGCGAGAGCCGGGACGCGGGGCCGGGCGATGACTGACGCCGCGGCGCTGGCGGTGCAGGACGTGGTGGCCGGCTACGGCGGCGCCCCGGTCCTCGACGGCGTCTCGATCCTGGTCGAGCCCGCCACGATCACCGCAGTCCTCGGCGCCAACGGGGCCGGCAAGACGACGCTGCTGCGCACCATCTCCGGGCTGGTGCGGCCGCGCCAGGGACGCATCACCGTCGGCGGCGCCAACCTGGCCAGGAAACCGCCGGAGGCCGTGGCGCGGGCGGGCGTGGCGCACGTGCCCGAGGGCCAGGGCGTGATCACCGAGCTCACCGTCGAGGAGAACCTCCGCCTCGGCGCGCTGCTGCGGACCGGCCGGAAGGGCCGGGCCAGCCGGGCCGCCGCGCTGGCGGAGTCCTACCAGCGCTTCGGAGTCCTGGCGAAGCGGCGGCACCGCGCCGCCGGCACCCTGTCCGGCGGCGAGCGCCAGATCCTGGTGATCGCGCGGGCGCTGCTGGCGGCGCCGCGGGTGCTGCTGCTGGACGAGCCGTCGCTCGGCCTGGCGCCCATGGTCGTGGCCCAGGTGATGGACCTCGTGCGCCAGCTGCGCGACGACTCCGGGCTGACGGTCCTGCTGGTGGAGCAGAACGCGCGGAGCGCCCTGCGCATCGCCGATCGCGGCGTCGTGCTCAACCTCGGCAAGGTCGTCGCCGACGCCGACGCCGCCGAGCTGCTCGCCGACGTCGGCCTCCGGCGGCACTATCTGGGCTTCTAGGCATCCGGGCCGCCGGGCATCCGGGGTATGGCGAAGGAGGGATCTCAAAGGACATGCAGGAGTTCGTGGAGTTCACCCTCGGCGGGGTCGCCTTCGGCATGATCTACGCCGCGATCGGCCTGTCCCTGGTGCTGATCTGGCGCGGCACCCGGATCCTGAACTACTCCCAGGGCGCCATGGCCATGTTCACCACCTACGTAGCACTGATCGTGATCAACCACACCGGCAACTACTGGGAGGGCTTCGCCGTGGCGCTCGCCTCCGGCCTGGTCCTCGGCGCCGCGCTCGAATGGGTGGTCGTCCGGCGGATCGAGGACAAGCCGCCGCTGAACGCCGTCATCGTGACCATCGGCCTGCTCATCTTCCTGGAGGGCCTGGCGGGCATCATCTACGGCGGCCAGTATCGCTCGTTCCCGCCCGCGTTCTCGATCGTCGGGCTCACGCTTGGCTCGACCGCGCTCGGCATCTCCCGCAACGACGAGTTCACCGCCGGTGCGGTGCTCGCCGCGGCGCTCGGCCTGGCGGCTCTGTTCCGGTACACCTCGGTGGGCCTGCGGCTGCGGGCCACCGCGTTCAACGCGGACGTGGCCCGGCTGCTCGGCGTCAGGATCGGGCGGGTGCTCACGCTCGGCTGGGCGCTGGCCGGGCTGATCGGCGCGCTGGCGGGCGTGCTCGTCACCCCGTCGACGTTCCTGTACCCGAACAGCATGGACTCGATCTTCGTGCTCGGCTTCACCGCCGCCGTCATCGGCGGGCTGGAAAGCCCGGTCGGCGCGGTGGTCGGCGGCATCGTCCTGGGCGTCGTGCTCAACCTGGCGGGCGGCTACCTCGGTTCGGACCTGGTGCCGATCTTCGGTCTTGCGGTGCTCGCCCTGGTCCTGATGGTGCGGCCGTCCGGCCTGTTCTCCACCACAGCCGTCCGGCAGGTGTGACCATGACACTCGCCAGGCACGTCGGCGCCGCGCTGGCAGTCGCGGTCGTGCTGGCTATCCTCACCATCCGGCTCGGCCCCTTCCGGGACTACCAGATCGCGGAGGCGGCAGCCTACGTCACGGCGGTCGCCGGGCTGACCTATCTCATCGGGCTGAGTGGCCAGATCTCGATCGGCCACGGCGCCTTCATGGCCGTCGGCGCCTACGCCGCCGCGCTGCTGCTGCTGCACCTGGACTGGCCGCTTGAGGCGGTCTTCGCGGCCAGCGCGGTGATCGCGGCCGCGGCGGGCGGGATCATCGGCGCCGCGGCGGCCCGGCTGCGCGGACCGTACCTGGCCGGGGCCACGCTGATGCTCGCCGTCGCGCTGCCGTCTCTCGCGGACAAGTACGCCGGGGTGTTCGGCGGCGACCAGGGCCTGTCCGTGGCCGTCACGACGCCGGCCTGGCTCGGCACGACCTTCCCGCCCACCCGCTGGCTGGCCTGGATCACCTGCGCCGCCGCGCTGATCACCCTGGTGCTGCTGGCCAACCTCGGCCGCAGCAGGATCGGCCGCAGCTGGCGGGCACTGCGGGACGACGAGATCGCGGCCGCGCTGTCCGGCCTGAACGTCGCCCGGATGCGGATGCTCGCCTTCGTGGTCAGCTCGGCCTGCGCGGGCCTCGGCGGCGCGCTGCTCGCGGTCGTCACCGACATCGTGTCGCCGGGCGCCTTCAACCTCGCGCTGTCCATCAGCCTGCTCACCGCGGCCATCCTCGGCGGCCTCGGCAGCCTGGCCGGCGCGGTGTGGGGCAGCCTCGTGCTCGTCTTCGTGCCCACCTACGTCACCGACGTGGCCAACAGCCACGGCCTGTCCAGCGGCGCGAGCTCCAACGTCCCGATCGCCGCCTACGGCGTCGTGCTCATCGTCGTCATGCTGGTATTCCCGTCCGGCATCCAAGGTGGCCTGCGCCGTCTGCTCGGTCCCGTCGCACCAGCGGCGAGGCCGCCCTTCAACGCGTTGCGCCGGCATGCGCCGGCCAGTGAAAAACAGGAGGAAGGCACTAGATGAGAAGAACACACCGGGCCAACCTGGCCCTCGTCGCCGGGACCGCCGTCGTCGCGATGGTCGTCGCGGCCTGCGGCTCGAGCGGCACCTCGACCCCGAGTTCGAGCTCGAGCGCGAGTTCCTCCTCGTCCAGCGGGGCGCTCACCGCCTCGGCACCGGGCATCACCCCGACGACGATCACGATCGGCAGCCATCAGCCGCTGACCGGCGTCGCCGCGCCCGGATACGACGAGATCGCCCCGTCGTCCGACGCCTACTTCAAGTACGTGAACTCCCGCGGCGGCATCTACGGCCGCAAGATCGTCTACAAGTACCTCAACGACCAGTACAACCCCGCCCTCACCTCGACGGTCGTGCACCAGCTGGTGCTGCAGGACAACGTCTACGCGATCTTCAACGGCCTCGGCACCCCCACCCACCTGGCGGTCGCGCCGTTCCTGAACGCCCAGAAGGTGCCCGACGTCTTCGTCGCCTCCGGCTGCGAGTGCTGGAACTCGCCCGCCAAGTGGCCGTACACCTACGGCTGGCAGATCGACTACATCCGCGAGGGCAAGATCCTCGGCAACTACATCGAGCAGCACTTCAAGGGCAAGCGGATCGGCTACTTCTACCAGGACGACGAATTCGGCATGGACGGCGTCAAGGGCCTGGACGCCGAGATCCCGAAGTCCCAGGTCGTCGCCAGGGAGAGCTACGACCCGACCAACGTCAACGTCGGCCCGCAGGTGACCAAGCTGAAGGCGGCCCACGCCCAGGTCGTCATCTCTTTCAGCGTGCCCGCCTTCACCGCGCTGCTCCAGCTGACCAGCCTGAAGCTGAAGTTCGCGCCGCAGTTCGCGGTCAGTGACGTGGGCTCGGACCCGATCACCCTGGCTGGCCTGCTGGAGTCCTTCGCCAAGCAGGGGGGCGCGACGGTGTCCGGTAACGCGCTCACCCAGGGCATCATCACCGACGGCTACCTGCCATCGCTCGGCGACATGAGCAACAGCTGGATCGCCCTGTTCTCCAAGATCCACAAGGAGTACCTGCCAAAGCTCCCGTTCGACGGCAACGTGGCCTACGGCATCGCGGCTGCCTACACGTTCGTCCAGGCCATGTTCAAGGCCGGCCGCAACCCGACCAGGCAGGACCTGCTCAACGCCATCAACAGCGGGCTGCCGCAGGGACCGTCCGTGGCGCCCTACGCCTACTCGGCGACGGACCACAACGGCATCACCGGCGCCTACATCGCCGTCATCAAGAACGGCGAGCTCGTGCAGAAGGGCCCGGTGCTCGTCACCGACACCAGCCCGACCGGCGCGATCACCCCGTACACCACACCCCAGCCGCCGGCCCCGGCCAGCGGGATTCCCGCACCATGATCGGGCGCTGGGGGGCGGCCCGCGGGCTGCCCCCCAGCGCGCACCGTCGGCCACCAGCCTGGCAGCTGCCTTGCCAGGGACACCGGCACCGCAAGGCCCGTTGCAGAGAATTTATAACGGGGTAACCCGCGTGAGCGTGATCGCGAGCCGGAAGCCGCTCGGGGCCGATGACAGGCCGCCCGGCGAGCGGCTGCTGTCCGCGGCGGAGCACCTGTTCGGGGAGCGGAGCTACCGGCGGACGACCGTGGCCGGGATCTGCGCCAGGGCAGGCATCGCCACCGGCAGCTTCTACGCGCACTACCACTCGAAGGCGGACATCTTCGCCGCCGTGATCCGGCGGATCAACTCCGACCTGCGGGCGGCCATCAGCGCCGCGCTCAGGGAGGCTGACGACGACCAGCGGGCCAGGGAGCGGGCCAGCTTCCGCGCGTACTTCGACCTGACGTCCGAGCGGCCGTGGATCTACCGGATCGTGCGCGAGGCCGAGTTCGTCGCGCCGGGCCTGTTCAAGGAGTACTACGAGCGGCTGGCCAGGGGATACGCCCGCGGCGTGCGGGCCGCGCAGCTCAGCGGCGAGGTCGACGCCCGGTACGACCCCGAGGTCGTCGCCTACGTCTACGCGGGCCTCGGCAACTTCGTCGGCATGCGCTGGGCCGAATGGACGGCGGGCGGCCGGGTCCCCGACGACGTGCTCGACGACCTGCTGCGGGTACTCGCCCACGGCCTGACGCCGCGCCCGGCGCCCGATGACCCGCCGCCTCCCGGGCCGGGTGACCCTTCGCTTTCGCGGCCGGTAAGCCCGCCGCACACGAGGCCGGCCAGCTTGGACGTATCGTCTGGATCATGAGCGCCGGACCGGTGACCGCCCGCACCATTCCGGAGCTGCTCGCCCGGGCGGCCAGCCGTGACCCGGACGGCGTCTGGCTGCGCGCCGACGACGCCGGGCCGGCCTTCGCCGGGGCCGGCCTGACCTTCGACGACACCGGGTTGGCCGACGCCGGGCCGGCCTTTGCCGACGACGCCGGGCTGACCTTCGCCCAGGCCGCCGGCCGCGTCGGCGCCGTGGCCGTCGCGCTGCGCGAGGCGGGCGTCCGGCGCGGCGACCTGGTCGTCGTCACGGCCCGTAACACGCCCCCGTACCTGCTGTGCTGGCTGGCGCTCGCCTCGCTCGGCGCGGTGACCGCGGCGACGAACCCGCGCAGCGCACCGGCCGAGCTGGCCGGCCTGGTCCGCCAGGTCAGCCCGCGGGCGCTGGTCACCGACGCCGGGCTGGGCGGCCTGGTCGGCGCGGCCGGCGTCGGCGACCTGCCCGAGCTCGGGATGCTCGACGTCGATGCGCTCGGGGCCGATGGCGGCCTTGCCGAGCTGCCGGACGCCGGCGTGCGCCCGGACGACCTGGCCGCGCTGATCCCGACCTCGGGGACGACGGGCAGGTCCAAGCTGGTGATGCAGACCCACCGGGCGTACGCGATGGCGGGGGAGGGGTTCCCGTTCTGGATGGAGCTGACCGCCGCCGACCGGCTGATGACCTCGCTGCCGCTGTTCCACATCAACGCGCCCGCCTACTCGGTGCTGGGGTCGGTGGCCTGCGGGGCGGGCCTGGTGCTGCTGCCGAGGTTCTCGGCCAGCGGGTTCCTCGACTCCGCGCGCAGGCACGGGGCGACCGAGTTCAACGCGATCGGGGCGATGCTGGAGATCCTGATGCGCCAGCCGCCGCGCGCCGACGACGCGGACAACCCGCTGCGGCTCTGCTACACCGGGCCGGCCCCGGAGCGCGCTCGGCAGCTGGAGATCGAGGCCAGGTTCGGGTTGCGCATCGTGGTCGGCTACGCGATGTCCGAGTCGCCCTACGGGCTGATCTGGCCGCGCGGCACCCGGCCGTTCGGCACGCTCGGCGCGGTCCGGCAGCATCCGGTGCTCGGCGTCGTCAACGCGGCGCGGGTGACCGGCGAGGCCGGCCAGGACCTCGGACCCGGGGAGACCGGCGAGCTGCTGCTGCGCAACCCGACGGTCACGCCCGGGTACTGGGGGATGCCGGAGGAGACGGCCCGGGTGATCACCGATGGCTGGCTGCACACCGGGGACCTGGTCACCGTGGGCGCCGACGGCACCTACACGTTCGTGTCCCGGGTCAAGGAGGTGCTGCGCCGCCGCGGCGAGAACCTCTCCCCGCTCGAGGTCGAGGAGGCGCTCACCGCGCACCCCGCGGTGCTCGAGTGCGCGGTCGTCGGAGTACCGTCCGAGCTGTCCGAGGAGGACGTGAAGGCGTTCGTGGTGGCTGCCGACGGGACCGCGCTCGACTTCGGCGACCTGCGGGACTTCGCCGCCGGGCGGCTGGCCGCGTTCAAGGTGCCCAGGTACTGGCAGCAGGTCGACGACCTGCCGCGCACCCCGACATCCCGGGTGGCCAAGCACCGGCTGCCGGCCGGGCACCCGCCCGGCGAATACGATGCGGAGGCCACGTAGCCGAGAACTGGATGCCCTGGAGGCGCGCAGCGCGTAGCGGGGACGCCGGGCAGTGTGTAGCGGGGACGCTGGGCGGGTGTCACCACGGCACGACGGTGCCATCCCAGGAGAAGAACTGGCCGGTCGGCCCGTCGTCGGGCAGCGTCGCCAGCCAGACCGCGCCGGCTGCCGCCTCGGCCGGATCTCCGCCGCTGGCCGCTGCCCGGGCGTTCAGGTTCGTGGCCCGCAGCCCGGGGGCGAGGGCATTGACCTTGAAGCCGTCCCCGGCGAGTGCCTGCGCGTAGTACACCGTCACGGCGTTCAGCGCGGTCTTCGACGACCGGTAGGCGGCGCCGGTTCCCCCTGTCTGGTAGGGGAACTGCGGATTTGGCCCCGTGCTCCAGGCCAGCGACCCGGTGCCGCTGGAGACATTGACGATGCGCGGATGCGCGGATCGCCGCAACGCGGGCAAGAAGGCGTTGGTCACCGCGACGACGCCGAACACATTGGTCTCGTAGGTGCGGCGGAAGCTGTCGGCGTCCGCCTCGGTGGCGGTCGTGCCGTCGACCATGATGCCGGCGTTGTTGACCAGGATGTCCAGATCCTGAATCTGCCCGGCGGCGTCGGCGATGCTGCTGCCGTCGGTCACGTCAAGCACGAGCAGGCGCGCGTCGTCGCCGATCTCGCCGGCCGCGCGCTGCCCCCGTTCGGGGTCACGGGAACCGACATGCACGGTCAGTCCCGCGGCCGCTAGCTGCCGGGCGATCTCCCGGCCGATGCCGCCCGAGGCGCCAGTGATGAGCGCGGAAGCCTTCGTCATGGATCGATGATGCCGCAGTGAGCCCAGCCGATCCGGGCCGACCCACCGCCAGATCGATCCGGGCCGACCCGCCGCCAGATCGATCCGGGCCGACCCGCCGCCTCGGCTATCCGTAGGTGGGATGCTGCGGCCAGCCAGCCGGGGAATCCTCCCAGTCCTCCTGGCGGCCGTACGGGGTGAGGTCGAGGACGTTGTTGACGAAGAGGAGCCGGTCCACGCCGCGGGCGGTGGTGTTGTAGGTCCGGTAGACGTCCTCGCCGTCGCGCAGGAACACGGTGAGCATGAAGCCGCCGCCTGCGCCGCAGTCGTCGGCGAACGTGGTGCCGCGTGATGACACGAACGGCATCGTCCAGCCCATCCGCGCCTTGTATGCCTCGATCTGGGCGAGCGGCATGTTGGACACTGTCGCCCAGCTGACGCCGGTGTCAGCGAGCGCGGCGAGGCCGGCGACGTTATTGGTGAAGTGGGTGCAGCCAGGGCAGTAGTCATCGGGTCCGTTGTCCATGAACTGGTAGACGGCGAGCTGTGGCTGCCCGGCAAACAAGTCGAGCAGGGTTCTCGGGCCGGCTGGCGTATCGAATAGGTACCTGCTGGTGTCGAACCTGGCCATCGGGAGCCGGCGGCGGCGCGCGGCGAGCGCGTCAAGCGCACGAGTGGCCTCCTTCTCGGCCTTGAGTAGCTCGTCGCGATCCTGCTGCCACTGCCCGGCTGAAACGATCTCCGGCATACTGGTCATCTCTTGCTCCTTTGCGGTCGCTGGCGATCCTGCGGCTGAAAGCAACCTCGGACCGGCCGCGCTGCCTCCTGGGCGGGAGTTGCTCCCACAGTGTCAGACGCCCCGGTGCAGCGGAACTCATCGGCGCGACCGGTGGTGGATCTTGGTGGTCAAACCGCCTCGTGATCGGCCGATCCCGTGATCGTCAGGCTCGGCCCGCAGATTCCTGTCATTCGGCAGAGCCCCGTGGTGCGAGGCATCCCGGGGTCTTCGACGGTGAAGGGCGCGGGTCCGGAGCTGGCGGCGAGTCCGGTCGATGCGTTCGCATCTTCCGTCGTTACGCCACGCGTGTTGTCTGAGCGTCGCGTCCGTCGTCACATCAGGCCAGCCGCTCGCCGTCGAGGAAGACGCCGCCGGTCGGCCCGTCGGCCGGCCGGGTCGCCGCCAGGCGACCCACGCGGCACTCTCCGACGCGGGCCGGTCTTCGACGTCGTCCCCGAGCTTCGGGTGTGTGGCGACCCGTCCCGGGTCTATGGCATTGACGAGGACGCTCGTGCTCCGCGCACCCTGATTGGCTCCGGGCCTGCGGCGATCGGCTCCGGGTCTGAGGCATCACGACGGGTCTGAGGCATCACGACGGGTCTGAGGCATCACGATCTGATCACTCAGCGTAGCCACCTTAGGTGGGGTAGGTGTCGGGGGTGGTGGTGAAGGTGCGTCCGCTGGGCGTGACCCATCGGAAGGTGCCTGGGGTGAGCTGGTGGCATTT
>Ga0302324_100017628_pt1 | contig 14139 bp, 12 predicted proteins | sample Palsa_T0_1_FD_201949 | JGI IMG/M metagenome (GOLD analysis project Ga0302324, IMG submission 201949) | Peat permafrost microbial communities from Stordalen Mire near Abisko, Sweden - Palsa_T0_1 | ecosystem: Environmental > Terrestrial > Soil > Palsa > Peat permafrost | place: Sweden: Abisko... | reverse complement strand
ACGACCGCTCACGAGCGAAAAAAAGGGGCCAGGGAATGTTTGGCAGGGGAATAAAACCAAAGTCATGTCTTTCATTCCCTTGCCCATCATTCCTCTGCCAATGACTTTGCTGGACGGACCCTGCGCCAACGCGGGGCGACTCCAATAGCCGTGTTGGTATTCAACGCCTTGCAACAATTTAGGGAAACAATTTAGATGCGTCTGCCCTGCAAGCACAAAAGGAAAGGAATTGCTCGAAATCCAACAACTTGTTAAACTCCACGCATGACAACCCATCGCAATGACGATGCCTGAAGCCACGCCCACTCGCGATTTGCGATCCGTTTTCTGCGAGCGCTTTAACTGTCCCCCTTCTGAGTTTGAGCAACGCGCGTTGCGCAAATGCCTTTATTTTCCAGCCCAATTGACCGCTCCCCTGCTCCGTTTGATCGATCAAGACTGGTTTGCGCGCGATCTTGCGTTTATCCGCCTCCTGGGTGAGGCCAAGGATTGGAAGCAAGTCATGGCCGAGCTCGACGCCTATCATTTTCGCGAGCATCTCCATCCAGGCTATGCGCGCACAAAATTGCGCCTCCGCGTTTCCGCCCGCAAGGCCAACAAAATGGCCTTTGATCTTTTTCCGACCTGAAAGCCACCGTCCATGAAACACCTCCTGTGCAATGTGCCCATCTTCGCCGGCCTTGAGGACAAGGCTTTGGAGATTTTCCTGGCCCACGCCCAACGGACCGAAGTCGCGGAAGGAGCATTGATTACCCGCGAGGGGGAAGCCAATCGGCACATGTATTTAATTGAAGCCGGCGAGGTCCAAATCATCAAGAACTTTGCCACGCCGACCCCGGTCACGTTGGCCGTGCTTGGGCCGGGCGAATTCTTTGGCGAGATGTGCATTCTGGAAACCCTCCCCCGCTGCGCCACGAGCCGAGCTGCGACGGCAACGACAGTAGTCAGCGTGGCTTCCGTTGCTTTTTACCATCTTTACGAGAAGATGCCCAAGCAACATGGTATCCTCATCCTGAACATCGCCCGCGACCTTTCCCGCCGCCTCCGTCATCTGGACGAGGTTTTTGCCGCCAAACACTAACTCTTTTTTTGGGGGGCGAGACTCCGGCACAACGTGTTGTGCCTCCCATCTCTGTTCTGACTTCGAGCCCTATTTTTCCAGGAAATCGAGTCACGGCTCGACAGAGTCTCGCCCGGGCGCAAATCAGGTTTTGACGATGATCCCCAACTCGGAGGTAGGGACGGCTCGCCGAGCCGTCCGCAGTCGCCTCGGCGAGGCGACCCTACCAAAAGCTGATTTGCGCCCGTCTCGCCCTCCCAATATAGTACTTGCTCTCCCACTTAATTGTGGTATTATACCATTGCCAACTCGTTTTGGCGCGATGTTCTTTGAGAATAGGGGTATGAGGTCAACGGCGAAAGGCGCGGTTGCAAAACCGCCGGCGGTCCTGTTCAGGTCGATCGGGAGCGTCGGCCACGCGTCGCAAGTCGTTGATTTCCACGATAATTTCAGATAGTTCCGCCTGTTTTTTGAGAGAATGGACCGGCCTTCATTCCGGCCGCTCCGCCAATCTTGAAAAGGACGGGCCATTCTCCGAACAGCCGCTGGTGTGGTGTCTTCATCGCTGGTCAGCCTCGGTGGCGTTCAATCGCACCAAATCAAAGCTAATCAAGCTATTTGAGCCCCCTCCCGGTAGAGCGAGACTCCGTCGAGCTGTGACTATTTCTTCAAACGGAAATCGAGTCAGAGCTCGAAGTTAGAACAGAGATGGGAGGCACAAGACGTTGTGCCGGAGTCTCGCTACCGCGCGTAAGGCGTCCAGTCGCACCAAGTCGCACCAAATCCAACCATTTGGTTTGGGGAAAGCGCTTTTTCACCGCGAAAAACCCGAGCGCTCGAAGGCGGAGCGGCAAAATTTGCCAGGCGGTGACGGGTTCATCAGAGCATCAGGTCCGACCGGACAAAAGGAACTTGCGCTGACTTGCGGTAACTTGCGGAGCAAATTTTAAAAAATCAGGATCGAAGATAGTTTTGCCAACACCCGATCCTTGCACCTATGCTCTGCGGAACGAGATGTTGGACACATTATGTATCTAGGCAAAAAAGTGGTGGTAGTTATGCCGGCTTACAATGCGGCCAAAACCCTGGTCCAAACCTTTAACGAGGTCATGGAACAAGGCGTCGTGGATCGCGTCATCGTCGTGGACGATGCCAGCCGGGATGACACGGCGACCATTGCCAAAACGCTGCCGGGAGTCATTGTCTTCAGGCATGAAAAAAATCTCGGCTATGGCGGCAACCAAAAAAGCTGCTATCGCCTCGCCCTTCAGGAAGGGGGCGACATCGTCATCATGGTGCATCCCGATTCGCAATATACGCCCAAGCTGATTCCAGCCATGGTCTCCATGATCGCCTGCAACCTTTATCCGTGCGTCCTCGGCAGCCGCATTTTGGGCGGGTACGCTCTGCGCGGCGGGATGCCTGCGTGGAAATATGTCGCCAACCGCATACTCACCGCCGCAGAAAACTGGCTGATAGGCGCCAAGCTTTCGGAGTACCACACCGGCTATCGCGCTTTTTCACGGGAACTTTTGGAACGCATTTCGCTGGCGGAGAATTCGGACGACTTTGTGTTTGACAACCAGATGCTGGCGCAAATCTGGTGGTATAAATACACCATCGCCGAAGTGAGTTGTCCGACGAAGTATTTTGCCGAAGCCTCGTCCATCAATTTCCGGCGCAGTGTCAAGTATGGTTTTGGCTGCCTGGGCACGGCCCTGGCTTTTCGCCTGGCCAGAATGGGCCTCCGTTCCAGCAAGCTTTTTCCGGCAGTCAAGTGAATTCCGCAGTGAAAGACCGATGGCTCGCCCCCTTGACTTGCGTGGCGCTGGCCGCGGTCACGCTGGCGATATTTTGGGGGGCGCGACAATGCCAATTTGTCAACTATGACGACCCCGCTTACATCACTTCCAACCAGGCCATTCAGCATGGCCTTACCGCCCAAAGCGTGCGTTGGGCGTTTGCCAGCGGCGACGCCAGCAATTGGCATCCGCTGACTTGGCTTTCGCATCTGGCGGACGTGCAAATGTACGGGATGGAACCGGCCGGGCACCATTTCACCAGCATCCTCCTGCATGCCTGCAATGGCGCTCTGCTCTTTTTGATCTTGCGCAGCATGACCGGCGCATACTGGCGCAGCCTGGTCGTGGCGGCGTTGTTTGCGTTGCATCCGTTGCGCGTGGAATCGGTCGCCTGGGTTTCGGAACGCAAAGACGTTCTCAGCACATTCTTTTGGATGCTGACGGTTGGGGCTTATGTGGCTTTTGCGCAAAAGTTCAAGGTTCAAGGTTCAAAGTTCAAAGTCTTCTATGCGCTGAGTCTATTGTTTTTCGCGTGCGGGTTGATGTCTAAACCGATGTTGGTCACGCTGCCGCTTGTTCTTCTGTTACTGGACTATTGGCCGCTGCGACGGATGGAACTGGGCCTTTCGAGATTGGTCGTAGAAAAGGTTCCGTTCCTTGTTTTGGCTGCGGCCTCAAGCCTGGTGACGTTCTTTGTTCAACGCAGCGGCGGCGCTGTTTCCTCTTTGGCTGGTGTGCCGATCGGGGCGCGGATGGGCAACGCCCTCGTTTCTTACGTGCGCTACATCGCCAAGATATTGTGGCCCGTCGGACTTTCCCCGTTGTATCCGCATCCCGGCTATTGGCCCTGGTGGAAAATTGCCGGATCAGTTTTGCTGTTGGCCGCCATAACTATTTGGGTAGTCCTGCGCATTCGCGCCCAACCTTATTTGGCGATAGGATGGTTCTGGTTCGTAGTCACGCTCGCGCCGGTGATTGGTTTGGTGCAAGTAGGGATTCAGTCGATGGCTGACCGTTACAGTTACGTTCCCTGCATCGGCGTATTGATCATGTTGGTTTGGGGTGCGTATGACTGTTTCGGCGCCAAACTGCGGCTATTGTTGACTGCCAGCGCGCTCGCCATCGCGGCCTGCTGCGTGCTCACGCCGCGGCAAGTGGCCTATTGGCGCACCAGCGAAAGTCTCTTTTTGCATGCGGTGGCCGTGACCGACAACAACTACCTGGCTTACAACAATCTCGGCTTCGATTTTTCGAATCGCGGCGAAACGGAACGGGCCATGGGCTATTATCAGAAGTCACTGGCGATAAACCCCAATTATGACGAAGCCCATAATAATCTAGGCTTTGCGCTGGCGGCGTTGGGTCGATATACGGAGGCGACCAACGAGTACATCAAGGCTCTGAGCCTTAATCCTCACCTGACCGAGGCGCACAATAATTTGGGCATTGCCCTGGGCAATCTTGGTTTGGTGGATGCAGGCATCCACGAATACCAGGTGGCGCTCGAAGAAAATCCGCGTCACGCCGGCGCGCACAATAATTACGGCGTCGCCCTCGCCATGAAAGGCAACGTGGATGATGCCATCGCCCAATTCCGCCTCTCCATCGCTTGTCAGGAGAATTACCTCAGCGCCCATAGCGATTTGGCCAATGCCCTGGCCATGAAAGGCGATATTGAAGGAGCGATTCGTGAATATGAATTTTGCTTGAAGGCTGATCCCAAGGACGCGCGTGTCCACAATAATTTGGGAATCACGTTCTTCAAGCAGGGCAAATTGGAAGAAGCGGCGGCGCAGTATCGCCTGGCTTTGAGCATCCAACCGCAAAATCCCGAGGCGCATTTTAACCTGGGCTATTGCCTGGCGAGCCAAGGCAAGCGCGCGGAAGCCGAGGAACAATACGTTCTCGCTTTGCAACAACAGCCCAATTACCCAGCGGCGCGCCAGCAATTGGACGCGATCAGAAGAGCGCGTTGAAGGAGACCTTTTGGGGACGCCGTTTAATTAATGTCCTCTCTCACCCGGCAATTTTGCTTCAAAGCTTTCGGCCTTATTCGGATCACCGCTGCCTTTGTAGAAGGCTACTTGAGGGAATGGAAATATAGGACGTGTCACGGTAGTCTTTTCATCCTCCCGCTTGGAGGCTACAAGTCGGTCCGGTGATTGCTGATGTTCGACCCAATTGACGATGGCGGAGAGCCAATCCACATCGCTCGCCCCCGGCCCTCCTCCGCAATGCAGACAACCCGGGACCATAAACAGTCGGCAATACTGGTCGGCGCCAGCATCATGGGCCTGTACTTGACGATAATAATCGACAGTCGCTTGCGCGGGAAGAGCCTGATCGGCCCACCCATGCCAAATGATGAGTTTGCCGTGATGCGCTTTTAGAGCGTCCAGGTCTGGATTGGTGGCATTGAGGTAAGACGCGGCCAGCCGGGTGTCTTTGGCAAAGTTGGATAATTTATAGGTCGAATAATCCCAATCGGGATCATTAAAGATCAGATACTTCCAAACCTGCGTGGCAAACGCGAACATCAGATCAGCGCTGTGGACCTGAGGATCGAGATGGGCCGGGCCGACAATCCACAGGGTCCACTCCTTGGCATCGCATTCGGAGCCAGGAGTGTAACCGGGGTAAATGAGGTTTTCGCCGCTGTGCGCGCCATGGTAAATGGCTTCGATATCCTTGCGTTGGGCATCAGTCAAACCGGAGACTTTGGCAAGGTCGAAATGAGCCGAAGGCGGGTCCTGGATCACGCCGTCCTTGAGGCCATCTTGTTCATCGCACTGTTCGATGATGGCATGTTGAAGTTTTTGCAGCGCATCCGTGTCAAGTGCAGGATGTTCAAGGTCATTGGGATTGGGATAAAGAGTCTGGGCGATATGCACGGACATGGCCGCGAACCCCGTCCAATTAAAAGCAGGCGCGCCGGAAACGATACCGTCGAAATCGTTCGGAAAACGTTGCGCCTCCATCAGAGCCTGGCCACCGCCGCGCGAACACCCGGTAAAGTAGGAATACTTGGCGTCCGCGCCATAATAGCTGGCGATGAGGGCCTTGGCCACTTCGGCGGTCCGATGCACCGCCAGATAGCCGAAGTTCACCTGAGCTTCGAGATTGGTGTAGGCCCAGGCTCCGGAATAGCCGGGCTGCCATTCATGGCCGGTGTCGGTTCCAACGGTTGCGTAACCGAGATTCACAACGTAGCCGGCGCTATTCTGCACCGTGCCCACGAATCCGCCGCCGCCACCCATGACGAAACGTCCATTCCAATTATCAGGCAGCAGCAGTTCAAAGCGAATGGAGCCGCCGATGGTCCCGTCCACTTTGACGTGGGATGCTTCATGGGAATCTTTATCGGGCGTGACTGAAACCACCGAGTCCAAAGTCACTTCCGGCAAACGGAGATTGCGAAGATTCTCAAGGGTCATGCGATGATCCGATTGCGCTGTGGCCGATGCGCCGGACAAAACGAGGAGCGCAATCGGCAAATAACTTGAAAGGCGATTCATATTAAGGCGAGTAAACCACAATATGGGGCGTTTGCAAACCCTTCGAGGTCACATAGGAATAATCTGTTCGGGTAAGCCTTTTAAGCTTGTGACTGGCAGAATTTTGAATTGCGCCCCTTGGACTTTCAACTGCTTTGTGCCCGCGCTGGGGAACCAAGCGTCGCGCAGGATTAAAATCGGATTTTCTATAATTTTCGCGGTCATCAATCCTAAACTCCACACCGCCAACAGGCTGATTAGGCAATAGCCAATCCATCCGAGAGCGTTCCTCGTATGCCCAGAGATAAAGCAGTTCCCGGCAAAAATCCCCATTTCGTGCCAAAGATAGACCGAGTAGGAGTTGGCCCCAAGAAATCCCAAAAAACGGGCCGCTTTTGATTGGGTGCCCTGAAAGATATTCATGAACGCGATCAACCATATTCCTCCTGCGAGGTAACAAAGAATAAAGCCATAAACCCGAACCCAGGATTCGTTGACCCCGAATGGATCGACAAAAAACATCGGCGCCAAGAGACCCGCGCCCGCCAGCAACATGGCAAAACGCCATCGGTAAAAAAAGTCATGATGTTTGACCGTGAACGTAAAATGCCAGAAGTACGAGAGCAAGACGCCAAACAAAAGTGAATCAACCCGGATATGCGTGCTAAAGAACAAAGGGCGCACTTGGGTGATGGGAAGAAGGTGGTTGCTCACCATGCGCGCTACCAGGCACAGACCCGCCACGATGAGAAAAATAACCGGGACAGCTTGAAAGGGATTTGCCCCGGCAGGACGAGATCGGCGAAAGAGCAGCCAGCTTCCCAAGGCGAACATAAAGTAGAAGTGCTCTTCCACAGCCAAAGACCAAGTATGATCAAAGGCGCCTACGGCATAATCTTGCAGAAATAAAAGCTCCACCAACATCCTGGGCCAGTTGACCATTTGACCTCGGCAAAAATAGAAAACGATCATGCCCATTAAGAAAAACCAGAAGGAGGGATAGATTTTCCAGCTACGCCGCCATAAAAACCGGCCCACAGAAATTGTTTGGTATTGCTGCCATTCTCGAAACAAAAGTCCGGAGACGAGAAAACCGCTCAAAACAAAAAAGATATCCACCCCGGCCCAACCACCTTCATTTAAATGCAAGCTGATTCTGCCCAACCACTCCGGTGAACCCTTAAAAACCTGCAGATGACGAAAAACGACCAGCATGACTGCAATCACCCGCAAAATATCCAAACCGAGAACACGATTCGTTGATACTTTAACCTCATTCCTAATTTCCTTAGGTAGAACCTCCGACCATGGGCTTGGGGCCGGAGAAAGTGTGGTGCCAGATGCCATGATCCTTAATAGGTAACGGCCATTTCACCGTTGTGCTTAAGGTGGATTTTCCGCCCTTGAGGGAGCCTCTGGACGAGCTATCTGCGACTGCGACGCTGGCCCGAAGGCCCTACTGGCACCGATATTTGGTCAATGGAATTTCTCCCCCTTGGCGAGCATTTCGAGTATCGCAACCATACGCTTCTGCCTCGTCTCAGGTTTCTTGGCCGTCTGCAAGCGCCAGGTGATGGCGTAAGTGTTGGCTTTGTTCAAAGTTTCGTAGAAGGTCTTCGCTTTCTTGTTTTTGGCCAACTCCATTAGAAAGTCCTTGGGCACGCTCATTTTGCTCGGGGAATCATAAGCGCCATCCCAGCGCCCGTCCGACTTGGCCGCCTCAACTTCTTTTAAGCCGGACGGACTCATTTTACCCGTTTCGATCAGTTGCTCAACAAAGGTTCGATTGCGCTTTGACCAGAGACTCTTGGGCCGTCGAGGGACAAATTTGTGAATCCAGGAAACCTCATCGTGCTTCTTGATCTGGCCATCGATCCAACCGAAGCAGAGCGCCACCAGCAAAGCCTCATCGTAACTTACGGAAGCAGTCCCAGAGGCCTTTTTGAAAAATCGCAGCCAGACGCCTTGCGTGTCGGCGTGATTTTTCCCAAGCCACTGTTCCCATGCCTTGGCCGACGGAAAGGCCATGATCTCGTAATCTTTTTTTCCAACCATAAGGAACAGATTAACTCCAAGTGAACATTGTCCAAAACTCGCTGTCGAGATTAGACTGCACGCTAATCGCAATGAAAAAACGCCATTCCGCTTAATTCGCCCTTGATCTAGTTCCGCCTGCGCTTCAGCTTATTGACGTGGAAAATTCGGCCTTGAGCATCGATTCCTTTTGGCGTGTCCCTCGCGTCTTTGAGCTTGTGCCATTGCCATGACTGCCACTAAACATTCGCCGAAACCGCAAAGCGGCCCGGGCGTTCGCCGTTTGCTGCAACTCTTTTATGCCCTGCCCGTCCTGCTCGTTTTGGCTCTGTGTTCCTACGTGGCTTACGTTAAAGTGTCACACAAAGCGCCGCCCGTGCGTAAAATCTCCTCGGCGCCTTTTGCCTCGGTGAAGATGGGTGAACTGGATGCTCATTTATTTGCGCAAGGCGATTCCTTACGGGCTGCGGGCAACGACGTATTTATCGAATTCCGCGACAATCAGGGAAAACTGACCGACGTGGGTGAGGTTGAATTTGATTTGGTTTTGAAGATGCCCGCCGCCGTTATGCATAGCATTGGCAAAGTCCTGCGCACGGCCACACCCGGACAATACCGTACGACCGTTGAGCCGGGGATGCGGGGAGATTGGACCGCGACCCTCCATTTCTCAGGGCCGCATGGCACGGGGGAGACAAACCTATTGATAAAAGTGATATGAGGGCGAGAAAATGACTCGTCAACCGAAAGAAAGCCTGCTATGGTGTTGGCCATGATGCTCGCGGCCGCAGCGGCGGCAGGTCCGCCCAAAATTGATTTTGCGAAATTCAATTATTTTGACATTATCGCCATAGTCTGGCTGTTGGTCGGTGTGTGGCGCGGGCGCAAGAGAGGCCTGTCGCAGGAGTTGTTGCCCACGTTGCAATGGATCGGCATTGTGGTGGTGTGCGGACTCTTTTACTGGCCATTGAGCCAATTTCTCAAACCCTACATCCAGTTTTCCGTCCTTTGGTGCAACATCACCGCTTATTTTCTGATCGCCGTGGGTATTCACGTCATCTATTTGTGGTTCAAGCAAATGCTCGCCGCCAAATTGGTGGAAAAAGACGCCTTTGGCCAAGCGGAGTATTACCTTGGCATGGTGGCGGGCGTGGTGCGTTTCGCCTGTATGCTCCTTGTTCTTTTGGCTTTGATGAATTCGCGCGTCGCCACAGCGGCGGAGTTGGCCGAAACAAAGAAATTTCAAGAAAGGTGGTTCTCTGACATAAGCTTTCCGACTTACGGCGAATTCCAGCAGGACGTGCTCCTAAAGTCCTTCACCGGAACTCTGGTGGAAGCGAGCCTCAAACCCATCTTGATTGCATCCGTCAATTCTTCCTCAGGCGGAGTGCCTCCCGGCGCCAAGCCTGCAAAACAGGATTCCATCGCCCAGAAAAAGAATCAGGAAATCGACGATATTCTCAAGAAATAGACCTTTCAGTTATGGGCGGATTCTTTACTCCCGCCACGCTCGAGCAAGTCCGGGCGGCGAGCGACATCGTTGAAATCATTGGCGGCTATATTCCGTTGAAGCGCAATGGGGCCAATTTTGTGGCCCTTTGCCCGTTCCACCGCGAGAAAACCCCCAGCTTCAACGTCAGCGCGAACAAGCAATTTTTCCATTGCTACGGTTGCCACAAGGGGGGCGACGTCTTCACCTTTGTCAAGGAATACGAGAATATTGATTTTCCTGACGCCGTGCGCCGTTTGGCGGAACGGGCGCACATTGTCCTTGAGACGGAAAATCAGCCCGGCGCATCGGAATCGAGGCATGTCAAAGATCGCTTGCTCGCGCTTCATGAACAAATCACGCAAAGATGGCAGGCGGCTTTGGCGGCGGGTGAAGCCGGCCAGTTGGCGCGCGACTATTTGGCCAAACGCGGCGTCTCGGACGAGGCGGTGAAGCTGTTCCGGTTAGGTTGCGCGCCGGAGGCTTGGGATGACACGGTCAACTGGGCCAAGAGCAAAGATTATGAGATGTCCCTGGTCGAGCAGGCCGGATTGGTGGTGCGCAAGGATGGGTCCGACCATTACTATGATCGCTTTCGAGGTCGCCTGATTTTCCCCATTTGCGATGAGCAAGGGCGCGTCATCGGCTTCAGCGGGCGTGTTCTTTCGGGCGACGAAAAAACGGCCAAGTATGTCAACTCCCCGGAAACGCCGATATTCACCAAAGGCAAGGTGATGTTCGGCTTGGACAAGTCAAAGCGGGCTTTGCTGGATACGCATCGGGCGGTAATCTGCGAGGGCCAGCTTGATTTGATCGCCTGTTTCATGGGCGGCGTCAACAATATTGTCGCTCCGCAAGGGACGGCGCTGACCGCGGACCACACCCGCATCCTCAAGCGTTACGTGGAGGAGGTGGTGTTGTGCTTTGATTCCGATAATGCCGGACAAAGCGCCGCGGTCCGCTCCCTGGATATTCTGCTGGCCTCCGGCTTGGCGATCCGGGTGGCCGGCGTGCCTGCGCCGCATGACCCGGACAGTTTCATCAAGGATTTTGGCAGTAAAGCCTTCGCGCAATTAATCGAAAACGCGGTGGGCTTTTTCGATTATTACCTGGATCGACTTTGCAAGTTACATGACTCAACGACCGACCGTGGTCGGCGTAATATTGTCCAAGAGATGTCCGAAGCGCTGCATAAAGCCGGCAATGAGGTTTTAGTTGACACTTACGCGCAAAAAACAGCCTTGCGTCTGGGGGTCGCGGTCGAAGCGATGCGGAAGGAATTTAGAAAACCGTCCCGCGCGAAAACTGTCGCCACAGAAGATGCTCCCGAGTTAGCGGAATCAACCGAGGAGCCAGCGCAGCGCCCAACCCAGCACGAATGGTGGTTGTTGCGCGCGCTGCTGGAAAGCGACGACCATGTGGCATGGGTGGCAGCGCATTTGGACATGGCATGGTTGCCAACGGCGGGTGTGCGCGAAATCGTGTCGCAAAGGCTGGCGTTGGGGGAGAGTTGGACCGGCGTCGCGGCGTGGCTTTCGCAACCCGAAAACTCGCGGTGGCAAAGCCTGATTACCGAAATTTTGACCGACAGCCGCCCCATCAAGGAAGCGGCCGTGCTCGTGCAAGGTTCGCCGGCACGTGACGGCATCGTGAAAATTCTTCGTGACAGGGACATCGAGCGGCGACTGGCTGAGTTGAACCGGCGTTTGTCGGCGCCCGATATTTTGCAAACTGCCTCGGACGAGTTATTGCGGGAGATGCAGCAACTGCGGCAACTTAAGAAACAACCTCTGCACGCGAAAAGCCAAGATAGTTAACGATGAAAGATGAATTGCAAAAGGCCGCGGACGCATTGGGGTTGAGCACTTACGCCAAGCACATCTTCCTTTGCGCCGATCAAACCGAGCCCAAGTGTTGCGCCAAAGAAGTGGGGCTTGAGTCGTGGGAGTTTTTGAAGCGGCGATTGAAGGAATTGAATCTGGCCGGGCCAAATCCGCTGGTCTTTCGGACCAAGGCCAATTGCTTGCGCGTTTGCCTGAACGGCCCGATTGCCTTGGTTTATCCCGGCGCTGTCTGGTATCACTCTTGCACCCCGGCCGCGCTGGAGCGAATTATTCAAGAACACCTGATCGGAGGCAAAGCCGTGGACGATTACGTTTTGGCGCAAAACGCCAACTTCTGAAAGCCTAAGGGCGGGCGTCAAAACTTTTCCGCGACTTCCATGCCCACCAGGCAAACGTCGTCGGAAAATTCGTGGCTGCAGGAAAATTGCTGGATTTCCGCCAAAACCGCCGTGAACAATTCCGAGCAATGCAAATGCGCGTGCTTGCGCACTCCGTCAAGTAGAAGCTCCTGGCTGAAGGGTTGATCTTCCGGCCCTTCAACCTCGTAGAGTCCATCCGTGAAAAGCATGACCGCATCGCCAGCCGCCAACGGACAAGAGGCCGTCGGATAGGTGGAGTCCGCGAAAAGACCGAGCGCGGGCCGGGCCTTGCCGTCGGCGTTCTTGAGAATTTCCACCGTGCCGCTCAGACGATGGATCAAAAATGGTCGCGGGTGGCCGGCGTTCGCGTAAAAAATCTGGCGGCGTTCCAAATCAGCCACCAAATAAAACGCCGTCGTAAAGAGCGGCGTTCCTGTTTGTTGCAAAATGGTGCGCAAATCGGAGTTGAGGCGTGTCAACAATTGGCCGGGATCCAGCGCGATGGGCCGAAGCTCTTCGACCAAACCGCGCACCATGGCCGTGATCAGCGCCGATCGCACGCCGTGCCCCATCACGTCGCACAGAAACAGGCCCGCCTGGGTTCCGGAAAGCGCGAGCACGTTAAAGAAATCGCCACCGACCTGTCCGCTGGGATGATAACGATGACAAAAGTGAAGCAAGCTGTCTTCTTCCGGAGCGCCCGGGGGGAAAGTAGGATACTGTTGCGGTAAAATGGCCTGTTGAATGTCGCGCGCCATTTTGAGGTCGTCTTCCAGGATTTCGTTCTTTTTCTGCAACTCCGCCTGGCTGCGGGCCAGTTCGGCGTTGGCCTTGCGCTCACGCTCTTCGGCCTGCTTGCGCACGGTGACATCGCGCACCAGGCTCAACAGCAAGGAACGCCCCTCCTCCATCTCGATGAAAGAATTCGAAAGCTCCACGTCCACAATTTTCCCGGAACGAAAAGCGACATGGCGCTCCAGGAGGGTTTCAATTTTCTTGTCCGAAAAACGTTTCTGGTATTTCTTCATCATCTCGGCCACGTCTTCGGTAGATGAATAAATGACCGTATAAGGGCGGCCGATCAATTCCTCAGAAGACATGCCCACGATCTGGCAAAAGGCCGGATTGACGGCCAGCATGATTCCCTGGTCATCTGTCAAACGCATGCCTTCAAACGACTTCTGCCAGATGGATCGGAAACGCAATTCCGAGAAACGCAATTTCTCCTCCGCTTCCTTTCGGGCCGTTATGTCCTCCACCATGCCTTCATAAAACATGATGTTTCCCTGCGTATCCTTGACCGCGCGGGCGTTCTCAGAAATCCAAATAATCGAACCATCCTTGCGGTAGATTTGCGCCTCGAAATCCTGCACGATCCCCTTTTCCCTCATCAACCTGATGAACTCCGTGCGGCGGTTCGGCTCGACATAGAGCAAGCGGGCAATATCGCTAATCTTGGACATCATCTCGGCGCGATCGCTATAGCCGTAAATGCGCGTCAGCGCGGGATTGACGTTCAAATACGTACCCTCAGGAGAAGTCTGGAAAATGCCCGCAATTGAATTCTCGAAGATACCGCGATACCGCTCCTCTACTTTGAGCAACGCCCTGCGAGACTCATTCCGCTCGATGGCATAAATCAAAGCGCGCGCAATCAGGTGGCTCGCCTCCGAGCCTTTGACCAAATAATCCTCCGCTCCCGAGTGGACGGCTTTGCGGGCCAACGTCTGGTCGTCCACGCCGCTAAGGATTATTATCGGCACATCACGCGCCTGGGCTTGAACCGCATTGAAAGTATCCAGCCCGGTGGTTTCGGGAAGCGTCAAATCCAGCACCACCACATCAACGCCTGGTTGTTCAAGACGGCTTAATCCATCCTTCAGGTTTGTGGCTACCTCGGATTGAAAACGAACACCGGAAGCCTTTTTCAGCGCGAGGCGCAAAAGTTCTGCGTCAACGAGGTCGTCCTCGATGAGCAGAATGTTAATTGTCTTAATTTCCATGTCCTGCGCGAACCGTTACGCATTAAGACATCAGTATCATTTCCCGTTCGCAGT